>Ga0123355_10007587_pt1 | contig 16282 bp, 10 predicted proteins | sample TergutEmb28metaG_3_FD_89872 | JGI IMG/M metagenome (GOLD analysis project Ga0123355, IMG submission 89872) | Embiratermes neotenicus P1 segment gut microbial communities from Petit-Saut dam, French Guiana - Emb289 P1 | ecosystem: Host-associated > Arthropoda: Insects > Digestive system > Gut ...
GGAAAGTACTGCAGTGTGAAGCTTGAAGCCTGAGCAGTGGGGATCACCGCTGGTTCAAGAGAAGTACCAGGAAGAAAAGGCCTGTGACAAGAGACATCCATATCGTATAATAATAATAATATAGATTTTTCCTCTGTTGTCTATTAACGACGAACGACGGTAGGTTTTAACTCGAATACAATTTACTGTCCTCTCAAACACAGCTGATTTTGAGATATTTACTCTTCTGAGATGTTCTTCCTGGACTGGTGGATCCTTGAAGATGGGACCGATACGTTGTTCCGAAACGTCGGTAACTGACTATCAATCTACCCAGCAGAATATTCCAGACAAGCGATTATTTCATTTTCACCATAGCAGATGCTTGAAATCACCATACCTGATTTTATTTGCACCTTATGTATATAAGATTATGTGATAAATACTGCATACTTTGGCCATGAAACAGCCATTTTCAAGTCATACCGAATGTTTCTTTTGAAGTACTGAAGCCTTGACGATTACTTCAACAACTGTAATTAAAATCAACTGGATTATGTTAAGCTTTGCATCATAATTAAGACATGCCTGAATTATCTTCATATCATAGCTGTAAAAAGTACGTTGACGTTTACCTACCGTATTAATCAAATCACTGGAAAGATTAAATTACCCAATGTAAATTCAATTTCTGTTGCACTTATAACAAGTAAATTCTTAAAAGCCGGTCCCAGTGGCCGCGCGATTTCAGGCGTAGGTCTGCGGCCGCTCGCCTGCTGAGATCGTGGATTCGAATCCCACCGGAGGCATTGATGTATGTCTGTTGTGATTGTTGTGTGTTGTCAGGTAGAGGTCTCTGCGATGAGCTTATCACTCGTCCAGAGGAGTCCTACTGACTGTGATGAGTCGTTGTGTGTGATCAAGAAACCTCAAGAATGAGAAGGTCATGGTCGTCTGGTCTGTGAGGGCCGGAATAGCGCAGTCGGTATAGCGACTGGCTATGGGCTGGACGGTCCGGGGATCAAATCCCGGTGGGAGCGAGTTTTTCCGCAACCGTTCGGACCGGCCCTGGGCCCCACCCAGTCTCCTATACAATGGAAACCGGGGGTTTTCCGGGGTTAAGCGGCCGGGACGTGACGTTGACCACCCACTCCATTTAGCGCCAATGTTAAAGAAAGAGTAGAGCTATACCTCTACTCCACCCCTGGGCCTTCGTGGTCTTTTCTAGGGTTAACTTTACCTTTTTTACTTTTTTACCTCTGGCCTGTACAGTTTCAGAATTAGCTTTGGTACAGAACCTGAAATACGGCACATTTCAACACCTAGCCTAACCTAACCTACACCTGGGTCCCTTCAGTTCCATTAACAAACTTAACTTGTTCCAGCAGTCAGCCCAGTAAAGAGGACAAATTTTATTCTCAGTCGAGAACTAAAAGGCGTTGGTCCGCGGCCAGTTGCAGGTGCTTTCGTACACAGATTACTTCTACTTTCGTAAAATAATTGGGGCAAGTAGCTCTCTGCTTTGCCGTGTCAGTCCGTTAGCTTGGAGCAGAACGATTCCTATCGGAAATATATTCGTGAAAAATTCATATTTGGTATTTTTAATAAAATTGTTGACATTCCAATTTTGGTTAAAATCGGGAAAAAATATACATTTCACTTGAGGATGTACGTACCTTTACGATCTATCGCAATGAATGGTCTTTATAATTGATACAAGCTATGGTATCTGTGAGGTACAAGCTGAGGCTCTACAAACAGTTCAGTATCGAGTTCTCAGCGTGATCGATTCTAGACGTCGAGTATTGAAGACTCAGAGCAATCGACTGTAAATCTCCCCACTTAGGACATCTAGAAGATGACTCACTGCAGAGGTACGGCTGGCTGTACTCTAGTTGGGGGTGGGTGGCCAAGGCCACGTCCGGTACCCATTACAGAGGAGGATGGTGGGCCCCAGGGCCGGTATGTAAAAGTATGGAGAAGAGAAGAATATCTCGTAACCACTGGGTTTCGAAGCCCGGACGCTCCAGTCCATAGCGGTCGGTATACCGACTATGTCATCCCGGCCCCACCTCGTATAAATATCCACGCAACATAATCCCATGGTGGCTCTGTACAAGCAACAACAAAAGTATAATAAAAATAAAGAATAAATAAAATCATAAACATGTTTGAAACCTTGATCAGACTGTTCGACATTCACAAGGCAAAAGGCCCGCTATACCTGTACCTCACGCCAGTGACAGCCTCCCAGAAATACCGTCTATTCTCGAATCTAATCCGCACTAGTTTTTGCCGATTTCTTAAACGAAAAAAAAAGGTTAGTTCGCGGTTCTAATCCGCACATTTCCTTCAACCGCCCCTTGCCTACAAGGCAGACTGATTGAATAATACTGGATGTTACCAATGCTTTAACCGTTAGCCGACTAACGCGCCGTGTGTGAAGTGGCCATTTAACTGCCAGCGGTACAAATGCACCACAGCTGATCCGAAGATGACATTTTATGAGAGGACGATGGTGAAGATAAAGATGATAGTGACTGGGTGATGGATAACAATTCTGTTATGAGTGATGACGGCGAGTCTGATGAATAATAAATTATAAATATTATATAATATATAATATATTATAAATAATAAATAAAATAATAAATGATTGTATTGCATTGTTCTTACGGCACGTACTGTGGCTCTATCATTTTTCCAAAATCCAGCTCACGACCGCGAATCTAATCCGCACGCGATTCTAATCCGCATCTGATTTTTTAGCCCTCTGAAACTGTAAAAAGGGTGCGGATTAGATTTGAGAATATACGGTAACAGCCAGTTACGCACAAAAGTCGTTTTGTATCAACTTCCACTCACATATATGTACAGGACTAGGTCGACACCGAAATTACTCACATCACCTCCCAAATCCGTAACTTAATCCTCAATTATCTTATCATTTTCCGAAATCCCAACTTCAACCAGCCAATTTAAGTTCAGTCAAGTTCCGATACGAATCATGCAGCTTGTGACTACAAGCTCTCGCCAGCATGCGCGCCGCTTCTCGGGAACAAACTTAGCTCCGTTTACTGACTGTCCCTGTCATCCCTGCCACGTAGATACTGATATCCCTACGTATACACGTATGCCCGATTTAACGCTGCGGAATTAGGAGCGTATTGCGGTCGGATTTCTCTCTCTTTATATGCCACTGATATTCTATGTTTGCAAAACTGCTATACGCCGATAGTTACTTCTCGTATATAACACATTTGTGAGTGACCCTAATGACACCCTGAGCCGATTATTATCGATAATAAAGTGCTATCAGTATCAGCCAATATGGATTACTATCGATTATTATCGATTAATATCGGTGGTAACAATATTTCGGCGACGTAGCTTTTGGCGGTCAGTTTTTGGACGGCCGCTTACCCTGTTGCGCACAACAACAAGGTAACATCACTTCCTGTTCTATCGGGGTGCTGATTAGCCCAACCAGGAAGGAAACAAGCTCGGAAGGATGTCAGGGACGCGCGTGACTTCAACAACATCGAGACGCGAGCTGTCATCTTTTTTTTTTCTTCTTTTTTTGTGCAAAGCAAGGCGCCGAAGGAAATTCACGCCATTCTGACAGAAATGTTAGCTTGTTTCCTTCTTGGTCGGACTAAGGACTTATCAGCACCCCTGTAAAATTGTCACAACTAAAAGTCGCCGGTTTGCAAAATGCAGCACCAAGTGGATTAGGCAGTGTGGGATGCTAAAAACAATTCCTCACACTGACGAAATGAACATTTAAAGAGCAATAAGTCTAGTGTATGCAATTTGTACACAAGCAGAAGATAAACTGCATTTTTCACTTTATGTGTTATCGTTTCGAGACACGAAATGCTAATTCACTGGTATCGTGTGAACGAGGAGAAACACGTGATCACGCGTTGGCAGACCGAATAAGTGCTTCCCGAGCGAAAACGCGGGCGGGATCACTTTCATTCATTATTCACTGCTTTCATTAGCTGCCTCGTCATCTTACTCTATTAGGCTAAACCAGAAGTTTCAGTCACCAACTGACGCAATACTGGCTAAGCAAGAACCCCATGACCGGCTTAGGCCACATTTTATTTCTACCTCAAACCCAGATCTGCGTGGTAGAATCCACCCTATTATCCTAATGGTACATTGCAGGCGATAAAGCACCTACCACGTCCCCGACTAGACACGTACAGGACATTTATGCTCTTGTAATAATACAAGAATATAAGATAGGGAGTGGAACAAACGTATTATTATTTTCACCTTTTTTCATTGTGCATTTCGTACGGGGTGCCATATCATTCAATTTGATACAGAAATAACAGATGCTAATAAAACTATCAAATATAAAACGGATATGGTCTACATACGAAAAGTAACCTTGAATCATCCTTTCTTTTAGCATCTTTATAAATTGATTATATTGTAAGTGTTTAGGAGGATTTCTTAGAAAATATCTGATGTGCTCCAACTGTTAACCCTTCTTTATTGAAAAGTACACTGTTTTTGTTTTGTTCATGTGAAGTGATTTTTCTCAATTATGGCTCTGCACACATTTATCACTTGTCTTCGAGGTGTGTATTTGTAATCCTATACTCTTTCAGGTACTTCTCTTATTATAACCTATTCTGTGGTGATGTCTGTGTGCTCGCAGATATTACGAATTGCAAACGACACGAGTTCAAAGTGTTTGCATTTTCGTATTTTCTTCAAGTTCTCGTTTATGGTTACTGTATTTTTCAAACTAAAGGAGTTTCGAATTACTGCAATGTATTTGGATACTTTTTGTGGCCCGGGTAGCTCAGTCGGTATAGCGACTGAGCTACGGTCTGGACGATCCGGGATCGAATCCCGGTGGGACGAGATTTTTCGCCCTGGGGCCCACCCAGCCTTCTGTAAAACGGGTACCGGGTCTTTCCCAGGGGTAAAGTGCGGCCGGGGCGTGCTGCTGACCACTCGCCCCCTTCTAGTGCCGCGTTCATGGAAGAGTAGAGCTATACCTCTACCCACCCTCTGGGCCACACCGGGCCTGTAACGGGATCACTTTACCTTTATTTGGATAATTGGACGCTTCTGCGCCAATAAAATCTAGTGGCTGCTGTACTGACTGCATCAATTAGTCAACGTGAGTGAATGGTTCTTAGTACAGCACAAAGGAAAATGTGAATTAAAGACATAACTACATTTCTAACCAGATTATTCGAGATCCTATTTATTGCAGACGCATTTTTAATAGTATCCTCCTGTTGAGGCTTAAGTCTTTCAAGTGGTCTCTCCTCTTGAAATATTCAGACAATAGTTTTGTACGCATATACATTCCCATAAGAAAGTTATAAATAAATAAATATAATTATATGGGGAATGCGGTGGCGCAGTGGTTAAGGTGTTGTGCTACAAATCGGAAGGTCGCTGGTTCGATTCCAGATGTTGTCATTGGAATTTTTCATAAGACATCTTTCTTCCCATCGCACTATGGCCCTGGGGTCGACTCGGTCTCTAACAGAAATGAGTACCAGGAGCATTTCCTGATGGTAAATATGGCCGGTGCTTAAGGCTGACAACCTTACCACCATGCTGTGCCGTTATCATGTAATCTGGGAACCTTAACTTCCTAGAAACCTTTGGGCCACTACAGGCTTGTAACGGGACTGCTTTACCCCTTTATATATATATATATATATATATATATATATATGTAGATACTGCATGGTCTATTTGACCCATCCATATTTAACCTTCGTAGAGATATTAGAAAAAAAATTCTAATGTTATCCACTCTCGTAAGACCCAACATATTTTAGGGCCAGTATCTTTATCGAAACCATACATTTATATTCTGCGCCTAGAATTAGCGTTCAACAGTCATGCTAAGCAACGGTTGATCAGTGCACGATGCATTTCTGCAAAAGACTCATTCGAATGGCTTATTCCAGAAACCTGGCACACTTGTTGCCCTAACTGTGCTTTCGTCATTGATACGGATATCAATACCTGAGAAATATGAGCATTTTGACTATATGGTAGAGGGCGATTGATGGTTACCGTCATAAGTGGGTCACAGAGCTCACAAAGAAATAATATGGATGGCCTCTCAGTCACTCCTTCTTGATATGAAAGATGTAGGTTACATTAACGCAAGAAAGAGCAACCTCTTTCTCGTTACTCGTTGACGCATTGATCATATGGTAACCAAGCAACGCGCAACCTAGAAAACACCGCACATGTCACTGAATCTGTCGTACCTCGAAGTAATTCTATGATGGCAGTATGCCATAATATTTGTTACTCGCCTAATTTACAAACGTTTATTTTGTAGTAATCCGTCTCTTTGTCAACTAGTGACATCAGTTGGTGTGTTATAATCATACTTGTTACTTCGACACACACGTACAAACCAACCTGGAATAGAAAACAGAGCTTTGTTTGCCCAGGCAATCGACAGACTGACTGGAAATAACTTCAAGCAATACACTTCGTGTTCGATTCTCGCATAGAGAAAATATGGAGAGTGTTTGTACCCACAGGCGTCCCTCGCGTTTCATGTCCGAAAGATTTGTCCCTGCAAAGTGCTTCACTGGTGATCCACAGGTGTATAAATCGCTAGAAGAGAGATCAGAACTCAACGGTGGATGGGCAGATATTACGAGCAGCCTGCGGGGAAGATCCTGACAAGTTTTTGTGAAGCGCATGGCCTTCATTTCAAGGGCTCCGAGGTAGTACTGAAGGAAATAATTCTGCAGTGAAGATGGGGTGAAAGCTAATCTGATAAACAACCAACCAACTAACCAGAAACGTAAGTAGTGCCGGAAAATTGCGTTTGAAAATGTCACCTTTAATTTAATACTGGAGGTGGATTTAAGTTAATAGATTTGGTGGTTTTGGCTGATGGCCTTGATTTTTTCATCTTGACTGTCGACATTAGGGGGAAGAGGCAAACTTTTGTCGTTAATATTTACGGAAGGAAAACTTTAAATAAAGGTCCGGTTTTGAACTCAGACAAGATGCGATATGAGTTGGCTCCTCCGTAAATGGAGGAGTTGGGGCGTGCCACTTTGTAAAAACACTCTGGTGTTTGGCTTGAAACAGGACGGTTAGGGAAAACTTAATCCATGGTAGCCGATAACCCTAACCTGCGTTTGTCGAGTTGGACGCCTTGCTACGAGCAGCGTCGACTGGTTTGCTGAATTTCGGTCTCCTTTACAGGTTGCGACTGAGGGTGACTGGAAATTCGAAACGCTCAATGTCCTAATGAGATAAGCAGGAAATGGAAGCTTGTAGACCTGGGGAAACTATCTGTTAGGGAACGCGTTGTCTGCACCATGAAAGCCACTTGTTTTTAACAGTTAGACCTTCCGGACAGAACTGTGGAAACAAGCCTCCCTACACAACACAAGCCGCAATCTTTATTTTATTTTTTTGTTTTGCTGACCGTGCATCTCAGTATAATCTTAGTAATTAACAAACTTAATACACAAAATCTTGTCTTATAATAAACTTAACATAAAACAAGATTCTGTGCATTCAGTTGGTTAATTACTAAGATCGCAATCTTTACAGCGGGTATTGGCAGGAACAGATGTTTTATCTGTTTTTACTTGTTCCAACTGATATATTTGTTGAAGGTGTAAATATGGATGCTCGTATCCGCGTGTACTTCTTAAAGTAAAACCTTATTATTTAGAATGAGTGAATTACATCTCATAACACTGAGCAGATTAGCACAAAGGAAGAGCATCTAATCCTAAATGTCAAAGAGCAGTACCAACTAATGCACACAAGTGTACTGAAATTCGATTATATAAATAATGACTTCTTACACATTTCGGCCAACCACGTAGTAGTCATCTTCAGGGAGGTAAAATACAATGGGCGGATACAATAAAGATCATACAATTGAATTATAGAAGTACCATCATCAATGTCATTGTGTACTCTTTAATTACCCATATTTTGTATATTATCTCCGTGAAGATGGCCACGTGGTTGGCCGAAACAAGTAGCAAGGCTAATACCTGCCTTCATCACGTGATTTTCCAAGAGATTAGTTCAGAAAAATTAGGAATGCATTTACTGTGTACCCCATCCAATCCACATGTTCACATCTCCGGAACATTCTTAATTTCAGTACCTTCGCAATACCGGATCTTTCACTCGCTGCAACATACTGGCCACGGCACATGATCCCTAGGAGGGAGGCAGCCCTCCGCAGTTCCAGTTGCGACAGGGACACCGATTGTCCACAGAGATTCATAGACCCATGTTTGACATTACTGTACGTAATAATGGCACTGTAATAACATTTTTAATCGTGTCCACAAACGTCTGCTAGTGGAACCCTTCCTCAGCTACTCACGTAGTTCAGTTCACAACCTTACACCCTATTTCTGTACGATACTTAATATTATTACCCCACATACACAATCGCCCAAGTTCACACTCCCTATCCTTGGTATACGTACCCATTATTTCATTCGTAGTGACTGAATGACCGTAGACCTGCCTATAAGCCTTTATATACTGTAGTGGTGTATGATTTGGGAACAACATTGACAAATCAAATTTCTATTCAGGAAGAAATTGAAGATTAGTTTGAAGTCAGGGAATTCTTTTTATCATTCAGTGCAGAATCTTTTGTCTTCCAGTTTGCTACCCAAAAATTTAAAGATTACGATATACAGAACTATAATTTTGCCTCTTGTTTTGTGTGGGTGTGAAACTTGGTCGCTCACATTGAGGGAGGAACGTAGGCTGAGGTGTTTGAGAATAGGTTGTTGAGGAGAATATTTGGGCCTAGAGGGACGAGGTAACAGGGGAATGGAGAAAACTACATAATGAGTAGCTTGATGATCTGTACTGCTCCTCCTCCACTATTGTTCGGGTGATAAAATCGAGAAGAATAAGATGGGCGGGCCATGTAGTGCGTATGGGGGAGAGGAGAAGCGTATGCAGGGTTTTGATGGGGAAACCCGAAGGAAAGGGACCACTTGGGAGATCCAGGCGTAGATGGAAGGATAATATTAAGATGGATCTTATGGAAGTGGGACTTGTGGGTATGGACTAGATCGAGCTGGTTCAGGATAGGGACAGGTGACGGAAACTTGTGAATGCGGTAATGAACCTTTGGGTTCCATAAAATGCGGGGAATTTCTTGACTAGCTGAAAACCGGTTAGCTTCTCAAGAAGGGCTCTGTTCCATGGAGTAATTAAGTACGTAAGTAAGTAAGTAATTAAGTAAATGGTGTATGATGGCTGTGGTAATTCATTCGTCTGAGTCTGTGTATTGTCATCAGCATATTTATACAAGTCTTCATTTACAATATATTAAAATAATAATAATAATAATAATAATAATAATAATAATCCAGAGACTATATACGTCGGTGAAGTGTAAAGACTTCTAAATTACTTTATGTTATATAAAGGTGGTAATTGTGGAACAGAATTAATTATCAAAGAAGTACTTCCTTAATTGTTTTTAACTTCTGTTCTTTTGTGGCGGTGGGTGTGGCTCGTTTAACATTTTCTGGGCTGAATGCAGCACTTAACTGTGTAACTTAAAGCTGAATGCAGCACTTAACTGTGTAACTTAAAGCTGTAAAACAAAAAAAGAACTGTGTTCAATTAGGACACGGATGTTGAGTGCATACGTACTAAGGCTACAGCATAACTAGCATAACTTAATGGACTAGCCGACATTACACACGGTAACTCACCAATCGCATGGTAACCTTAGGTTCCGGATTGAACAGTTTCAGCGGGCACAACAAATTGGTTGCCTTTTGTTACAGAGTCCCTTTCCATCTCGTCCCACTTTTCTTTACATCCCTTTTTTATCCTGCCTTTCTTTCTTGCTTTCCGTTCCTCCTAATTGTGAAGTTCGGGCAGTTTTCATTTAATATAAAATTTATTAAGACATTACAGAATTTTCAGCTTACAGTTATCAATAAAAATCATCTTAACCTATACAGACATTTGTACTGAGAGAATAATATTGACTTAGAATTTACAAAGGGTAACGAAGGATTTCCAGATTTCTTGTAGTAGTAAGGCCATACTAAAAACAATTATGTTCTGATGATTACAGTGTTTGTACAAAGCAGAGTAACATTACGGCATAGCACTGTATAAGGAAGTAAAATACAACAGTCTACCTACAAACTGGAACAAAGTATTTTTTATATGCTAACGGCTATAAAAAAGCGTCCGTCTAGAACTCAGAAACTCTTTCAGGAAAACATAAGGTAGCCGTATTTTAAAGTTCATTTTTCTATTACACTTTGCAGCCACAGCAACTGCCCAATACAACTATTATTACTCTTATTAGTGTTTCAACTCGTATTGAAATATTCAGGAATAGATACCGAACGCATGCATGGGCGGTCATTGAAGACAATTCTATGATCGTACCTGGAATCTGTACTAATTGCAATACGCGCAAAAATGGATCTTTTTATTATTTTTGGAGCAACAGCCTCCATTGGGCCAGAGCCTCCTCATTCACGAGGTATCTAGATCACACAAAACGACGCACCACAGTCGGTAGGACTCCTCTTAACGAGTGGTCAGCCCGTCGAAGAGACCTCTACCTGACAACACACAACACTCACAACAGACATACTACGTACATCCATGTCCCCGGTGGGATTCGAACCCACAATCTCAGCAGGCGAGCGGCCGCAAACTTACGCCTTAGACCGCGCGGCCACTGGTACCGGCAAAAATGGATCATTGCTTAGTATAAATATCAGTTTGTCGTTACAAACACAGTGTACAAACTGAAGCAGAACAAGCCCACGCGTATTTCACTTCCTTGAAAAAGAAAATGTTTTCTCCACAGAGATCTTACTCAGCAGTTTAAGCTAAATTATTGTAACTCTTATTTACTCTATCGAGTGTTGTAATGCAGTGGTTGGCAACACTCCTTAATGTTCTGTACGTGCAGGGTTCGAAACTCGGCACGGAGGCCAGTTTCATTGGCAGAAATTGTCCTGGGCTCCCATTACTTGCACCAATGATTATTTTGGTGTGGTACCTTAAAATAGACCACGGTCCCTTCATTCCATGCCCGTTTCGAATCACCATTCACAATCGCCCAGTTACGCTGCATTATGTACAGCTACAGGCGAAAATATCTGCTAAATAAGGAAAGAAGCGTCTCCTTTCGGTACTATACCGACATGACAAAACAAGACTATTTCCGACAATATAAATTATTTTACGTACCTTTCTGAATAATTTTAAATTTATGTTCTGGGTGTAAATATATATAAAAATTCTCGATTTTGAAGTGACATAAAATTGGTAAACCGTACTGTACGTAAAATGTTGATATTTTGCTGACCGTGCATCTCAGTATAATCTTAGTAATTAACCAACTTGATCCACAAATTCTTGTTGTATAATAAGTTTATTATATGCCTCTACATGTTTCGAGCTTCATGTGCTCATCATCAGGAGGTCAAAATTGTATTATACAGCATCTGCTATCGTCGCTCCTGTAGGTGGCCGTCCCGTGCACAGGTTCAGAGAGGACTCTCTCAACCTGTGCACGGGACGGCCACCTACGATACGAGATTCTGTATAATAGAATTTTAACCTCATGATGATGAGCACATAGTGCTCGAAACATATAAAGGCATATAATAAACGTATTATAAAACAAGAATTAGTACATTAAGTTGGTTAATTACTAAGATTGTACGTAAAGTGTTTAGACTTACTACTAAAGAACTATTAGGGCGTAGAATTAGGAGCATACTGCACTATTAATGCAGAGGTAGCAAACTGTCGAAAAACCTGTTGCTTTTTCAGAAAACCATAGCATTCACTGATACACGTGACGTGGTTATAAGACAGGCAGAAGATACCAAAAGGCACATTACGACAGAGCTCACAAAGAACGCAGCTGTGAAGCTCTAATAATTTCCATACAGAGACACTCTGCACTCGCTGACAACAAACAAATAAATTTCGAAATTTTATACTGACTAATCTTTAATATCTGCCATACAGACGGAAGTTGTTAAAGGAGAGCAGACGTCATAAGTTTCATTCCACAAACTGTTCAATACAGCACATGACATACAAACAAGAGCACTGAATGATTGACGCAAATAAAGTATCACGAAGGCAAGGAACCGTATTCCTGACGCATGAAAGTTGGTGACGTTAACGACTTAAAAAAAAAAAAACAGGGTCACTGCGGCGATGACAAGAAGGAACTGAATGATACATTTAACAATCTTGTCTGGCTGCTTTCCAGGAATTAGCTGTTTCCCTAAAGGGACATTTATTAAACATGCTTTACGTTAGTCTATTTTTAATATATGTGCTCACAGGCACAGTTACAACTTCCTGCAAGAAATAAGGAAGTGAACGGAGAGATAAAAAAAGAGAAAAGAGGGAAACAGACAGAGAAATAAAGAAAACAAAAGGAGATAAACGAAGAGGAAAATAAATAAGTAAATAAGCAAACTACATAAGAAGTGAAACAGATACATAAAGAAATAACGGAAGTAGAGCGGGAGACGAAGAAGAAGAGAGAGGGAGAGAGAGAGACAAATAAACGCGTTAAACTACTCGGAACACACTCGAATTTAGTTCATGTGTAAACTTACTTACAACAAACTGTGTTCTGTTTATTGATCCTTAGTTTCTCTAACGATATTGTGTGATCCGAAAAATTCACGTAACTTGGAGTGAGACGGGAAGTTGGTCGCTTTGAAGGGGCGGTGATTGTTCCTTTCGGGTACTATCCAAGCATTCGCCTAAGAAAGTCAAGGAACTTCCATCTGGATAGGTGGCAACCAACCTGAAATTTTAAGTGATATCTCCCTGTACAAGTCTAGACCCTTGCAACTACTAGGCCCTGCTCTCTCCTTGTCTCCTCGATTGCTTTTATTTTTTGTTTGTGTATGTGTGTGTGTTTTTTTATTTCATGGGCTCCCCGTCTATTGCTATTTCCCGTGGTTCTTCGCAGTCGCCTTACTGCAAATTCTTCCCGTCAATTGCTCTTAAATTTCTAACCCTTTATATTTAGCAAAACATTCTACACGTTCAGAGATATTTCGGAGGGTACTAATTTCATTAAATTTCTACGAATGACGCAGGCAAATTTTACAATGTGTATGTAATCTTTTGTTTAGCTAGTCAACATTAGCAATATTCTTTAAAAAAAAAATGAACACAGATGCACATATTTGTAGCTACACGTTGAAGTTTTCGTAATACTGCTCTAATGTGTATAGATTTTTTAATTCGAAAGCTGTGACTTGCATGTTTGATAGACAACACAGCGATTTGTTTATCCACCCTCAATGGCAAAATTCTCTCCCGTTGTTATTTCATTGTCTAAAACTAAATAACACGTCAATAAGATGTTTTAGAAAGCTCATGCAATGTTTCCTTTTTTGCCTTCTAGACTCTCTGGCATTTACGAGATTTTCGGAAATTAACACAGTTGTAACATTGCATATTCTAGTATAACGCACATTGCTACCAACTGTTTGATTCATTCCGGCTCAATCTCCGAGCCTCTTCAACATCCAGACAGCGATAATCCGAACCAGCGCCGCGCGCAATGAACAAACACAACTGTCGCTAATGAAACGTTACGACGGTGATATCACATGTTGCTGCCTCCATTGGCTTTCGCGCTTTATTGTTCCAGTCATTTGACGTAGTGGCCGCCATTTCGTTTGATTTGCAGTCGACAGGCGTGTTCCACTTCGATGTTGGCTTGCCTTCATTTTAAATCATACGGACACCGAATAACCGCAAAGAATGAGAAAAGTTCGTTTTCACATTATGAAATCACAGTTTCGTCACCTTGTGGATGTTAAATTGCTTGGCCTGTTTTGCACTGAGAACATTGTCGTTAGATCCCGATATGCGAGTGTTTCACGTGTAACAACATTTAAATAAAATGTCCGATTGTCATGGAATTTGATTCTAAGCAGAGATAACCGTATCGTCGAAAATTCCAGCTTCCTCCGATGTGCAATAAGAAGACGGTGATCTAGAAGGCCGACACTACTGCTGTCACATAATGCAAATTACTGAAAATCAAAGAAAACTTCTTCCTCTCATTCTCACACAAATTTCACACTACGGTACTGCGATGACATTGCTGATGTGGGTATTATTGTCGCCCCAGCAGGGCGAAAAACACTAATCAGGTTGACGGTCTGATAATCCCCCAGGGCCGTGTCAAGACTCAGGCAATTAATAGCCTGTCCCTCAATGAGGAGGCCCGTGTTCGATCCCACGCTGGCTCATATGGGATTTGTGGTAGAAGAAATGGCGCTAGGACAAGTTTCCCTCCAAGTACTTCCGGGTTAATTGTCAGTATACTGACAAATGTCTGCCTCATTGACTAAGACAAACCCTTCTCCCTAATCGACCAGTATAAAAATTAAAACGATAATAGTAGCTTAGTGAACCAGTCTAGCGAATTCAAATATTGTGACGTCAGTATGTGTTGGTATTATATGATATCTGTAGAAGTGGAGGCACCAGTGTGGAAACTAAGATGTGGGCTGTAATTCGTTGTTACGGTAGATATTCAACGATCTTTTTTACGTCTTGTATATAACTTCTTGAAGATTAAAAAAGAAGAGAATAAAAAGGAAAGAAAGGAAGTAAAGGAAGGAGAAATGAGAGAAAAAAGAAAATCATAAAAGAAATAAAAAGAAATTACATAAAATGGGCAAGATAAGACAAAAAGTGGCGTGTGTACCTGCTTGGTAAGGACGACAACGACCAGGATATAACCGTTGAGCAGCAGGCCCAGAACTGTGACTATGGTGAGAGGCACCCCGACGGCGAGCGATGTCATCACCGCTCTCAGGCTCTTGCGGCGGGCAACGCGTCACGGCGACTCATTGCACTCGCCACATCTGCAAGACAAGTATCATATCAGTATCTTGGTCACATTAGAGGTATTGCCTTAAAATACGACACCGTCCAGTGTCAGAAATCCGGAAACCACTTAACACGACTTAGATTTGTTATAGTTTTACTCTGTTACTCGAGGCATATGTCGTAGTTTTAAGGCCCAAGTAATGTCCTCAATCAAGAGATGCAGTCGACCTGCATAACGTGAGTAGAGTCCCCTAGAACTCGCGAAGAAAGTTGGCTGGAAAACATACAGATCTTGTTAAAAACGTGAATTTCTGTCGTTGCATAACGCATTTTCTTTTTAATCGTTTATATCAAGCCAGAAGCCACGTTTATGCATGGCTATAACCACGAAGAATAACAGCATTATCTCACACGCACATAACACGACTGCATTTCAACCCAATATATTTTTAACTGGAATGTGCCAGTTAGTGGTCGCACACAACAGACGGTCGGCTTCCCCCACCCCAAACCACTGCCAAGGTCAACTGAAAGCTCCACAGTCAGTATCTGTGTACAATCCCCCATATCTTACAATGTCAACATCTGTAAGGGCACTTCAGTACAATATCGAATAAAAAGTCATGGCTTATGTTGTTGAACTCTGTAATTATAACCGTAACAATTCGCGATACATTATTTGCCATGTAGAAATCTCGGTAAGATGAACTGGGTTTTCTGGTCTAGAGTTTACAATGTCCGTGTTTCCATTCAATCTAATAATTATCTAACAAATTCATAATTTTAAGGCCATTCCACTCATCTAATTACTAATTTTCTCTATCATTGATTCCAATAAATGTGTCGTGTGAAATTCTGAGGTGACTATAACAATAAGATTGAGCAAAGTAGGATTGTGGAATGTTGTGTGGTAAAGCCTAAATGTTAAGGGCCTGATGAAAATAATGATAAGTTTGGGTGAAGAGATAGAAACCAACAAGATGCAACTAATCTGATGTTTATTATCAAACTTCTATCTCAACATGTTTCGGGCATCATTATGGTCATCATCATGGGCATAATGATGCCCGAAACATGTCGAGATAGAAGTTTGATAATAAACATCAGATTAGTTGCATCTTGTTGGTTTCTTTCTGTTCACCCCACGTCATGATGCATGGTCACAATAGCCTAAAAATTAAAAAAAAACAGATAAGTTTTTTATCTTAGTAATTAACCAACTTGATGCACAAAATTTTTGTTTTACAATAAGTTTATTTCATGCCTCTACATGCTTCGAGCACCTTGTGCTCATCATCAGGAGGTCAAAATTTTATTATACAGCCTCTGGTATCATCACACCTGTAGGTGGCCGTCTCGTGCACGAGACGGCCACCTACAGGTGTGATGATACCAGAGGCTGTATAATAAAATTTTGACC
>Ga0123355_10007588_pt1 | contig 16281 bp, 4 predicted proteins | sample TergutEmb28metaG_3_FD_89872 | JGI IMG/M metagenome (GOLD analysis project Ga0123355, IMG submission 89872) | Embiratermes neotenicus P1 segment gut microbial communities from Petit-Saut dam, French Guiana - Emb289 P1 | ecosystem: Host-associated > Arthropoda: Insects > Digestive system > Gut ...
TACTATGCTTTCCATTGTGTAATAGTAGGCGTGGACATTGTAGAAGTTGATGCCAAAACCCGCCATCCTGTCAAACATCCACTTAGCGTCTTGGATAGTCATAGACCAGCCCACGCTATGGAAGCTTTCTATCATAGAAAACCGCTGATTAAGTTGCCTTGTAAGCGAACTTACAGATTTAGGGTTGGCGCGGAAGCTATGCAGGTTGCATTCCACAATATAGCGGAAATCCCGGCCAAGCTTCTCGTGGGCGGTGTCGCCGCCTACTATATGGGAATATTTTTGGGTGGACATTCGCATAGATTGGCACTCGCAGGCCAGGGCTATGCCGTGCTTATCGCACCAGTTGGATACTGGCTTATAGTAGTTTTCTACAAGCAAGTCATGGATGGCTTTGTAATAGCGGTAGCGGATTTTATATGCATCTTTGAAACTGCTTAGGTACAGGGCTGGGATAAAATCATGAGGCTCGTAGCCATACTTACGTTTCATTTCCGGGATTACGTGTTTCGTCCAGGGGATTTGGCTTACAAAACCCACCTCATCCGAGAACATGCCTTTTACGGATTTGAAAGTATCACCTAGATACTGGGCGTATTTGTCGTGGGTGGTTTCTACGAAGGTTTCCATCGCTTTTTTATCGCAAACATCTACGTAGTTGCCATAGTATTTGAAGTTTTCGATTTCGGCTTGCATTACTATTAGCACTTGCCAGTTGCCTTCCGGTAGGGTTACCGATAGATATTTTGTTGGCTCGTAGGTGAAGTAGCGTTTTTTGTTGTACTGGGTTAGGCCGGTGCTGGTTTGGTACACCTCTTGTTTTTGTAGGTTGCCTATATCCTGGCTTATGTTTATACCGGCGTTAAAATCCGGCTGGCCGGTTGTGGTTATTGGGAATGCGTAGGCGTATACAACATCGGCAAAGGGTAGCTCTTGCCAGGTTTCTTGATTGCCTTTTGCTTCAAATATATGCTCTATTAATTGCATGGATTTTGATTCCGGGTGGCGGACGGTTACTTCACCGCCGCTTATGCCGCTTGGGTAGGGGTATTCGTCGTACAGCCAGTTTTCTAGGCCGATAGAATCGGCATAGTCGCAGATGGTTTTGATTTTCTCGAACCATTTTTTTGATAGGTAGGGGATTTTTAGTCCTTGACGGGCACAGATGAATACACCGCCTATGCCTTTATCTTTCATTTCGTCCAGTTGCATTTTTAACTCGTTATCGCATAAGTCACCGTTTAGGAACCAAAACGGCTTGATTCGGTATTCGTTTGGCGGGTTTTTGAAGTTTTTATGCATTTTTATCCTCCTTTTTTAGGTCAGAACCGTGGGGTTCCACCCCACACCCAGGTTGCATGGGTGAGCAGTTCCGCGAAGCGGAACGACCAACCCCGTAAACTTTTTGAAAAAAGTTTAATCAAAAACTTTGTAAAATCGCGCTTTGCGCGATTTTGGGGTTTGATTAATAGCCTAGTTTGCCTTCTAGGGATTCGTCGTTTTCTACCCAGTCGTTTACGTTTATTACGCGGTAGTTGTTTTTATCATCGCGGATGTATATGTGTGAGATGCCTGCGTTTATTATTAGGCGTTGGCACATCGTGCAACTGTTGGCGTTTTTTGTGTACTGTTTTGTGTCCATGTCTGTGCCAACCAGGTACATGTTTCCGCCTAGCATGTCTTTTCTGGAGGCACTTATTATGGCGTTGGCTTCGGCGTGGACACTGCGGCATAGCTCGAACCTTTCGCCGCGGGCTATGTTTTTTTCTTCGCGTATGCAGGTGTTTAGGTCTGTGCAGTTTTTCCGGCCTCTTGGTGCGCCTACGTAGCCGGTCGAGATTATTTCGTCATCCTTTACTATTACTGCGCCGTAGTGCCTTCTTAGGCATGTGCAGCGGCGCGATACCTCTTCTGCGATGTCTAGGTAGTAGTTGTTTTTGTCGCGTCTTTGCATGGTTTTCGCCTCCGGGTTTTTGGTTTTTTATTGGCTGGAAACTGCTATACGCTAACACAGAGGGGAACTGCGTTGAAGCGTTCGCAGTTCCGCTTGGCTTAGGGCAGTCCGCTACTTTGCGTCTTTCGTTAAAAGCGGCGAAGCCGCTTTTTTAATGGTTGAAATATATCATATTTTGCATAAGAATGCGAAGAATGTACATTACCGCATTTGACAAAATACCTCGCAACGTGTATATTAAGGACATTAATTACACGAAAGGGGGCATATATGTCCATCTTACCCACAATAGACTCCCAATTCAAGAGTCTAATCCCACCTCTTCTACCAGGGGAGCGAGAGCAACTGGAGCAAAATATTTTAGAAAGCCGTAAGTGCTATGACCCGATTACTCTTTGGGAGGGGGTGATAATAGACGGGCACAACCGGTTTGAAATATGTATAAAGCATGGCATAGAGTTTCAAATTGAAGAAATGTCGCTTTCGTCCAGGGAGGAAGCCGTGGCTTGGATTTTAGATAACCAGCTAAGCCGCCGCAACCTTAACGATGCCGCACGTATTGAGATAGCACTTTTAAAAGCTGATATGTTACGGGAGAAGGCGCAAAGGAATCTTACGCATGGGGGGAGACCTAGGAAATACGCAGATGAAAAAGGTTTACCAATATCATCAAAACCGACGGCTTGCCGCGGTTGCGGCCTGGATGAACCTTTGTCGGTATCGCCAAAACCGACGGCTTGCCGCGGTTGCGGCCTGGAGAAACCTTTGTCGGTATCGCAAAAACCGGCGGCTTGCCGCGGTTGCGGCCTGGATGAACCGTTGTCGGCATCACCAAAACCGGAAACAGATACTATAAATGTTCAAGAAGCCATTGCAAGCGAAGCCAGTGTCAGCAAAGGAAAGCTGTATAGCTACATGCAAATAAAGGAGCATGGAAGCCCACAATTAATAGAGCAAGTCCAAAATGGTGAGTTAAAAATAAACACGGCCTACAACCTACTAACAAAACAAGTCCTAAAGCAATTAACCCAAATAGACAAACTGCTAAACTTCATCAAGCTCGCCGCCCCGCCCGAAGGTTACAAAACCGCAGACCCAGAAATCCACAAGAAGCTACAAAACCTAAGCACACAATACAAACAGCTACAAGCCATACTGGCAGAAGGAGACACAAATGAAGCCGCTTAAAATAAACCCCGACTTTAAAGCCCTAATCCCACCCCTATCGCAAGACGAGTTAAGCGGCCTAACCCAAAGCATCCTAGCCCATGGCAAGTGCCGCGACACAATAAAAATATGGAAAGGCACCATAATAGACGGCCACAACCGCTATGCCATATGTCATGCATATAACATCCCATACAGCACACAAAATCTAATATTCGCGTCTAAAAAAGATGCAGAATTATGGATAGTCCAAAACCAGCTAGGCCGGCGCAACCTAGTAAACGCCATGCGCATTAAGCTAGCCCTTCACATGGAAGCCCTACTGCAAGAAAAAGCCAAGAAAAACCGCAACGGCAACCAAGACGCGCCGGTACATGTGCGCAAGACAATAGCCAAGGAAGCCGGGGTCAGCGAGCAAACCGTGTACAGGTACATGAGAATACGCGAGCTTGGTACCCCTACGCTGATACAAGAGGTAGAAGCAGGCGAAAAAACGATAGGCAAAGCCTACCGCGAGGCTAACGCCGGGCAAACTGCTGGGCTTGAGGTTACAACAAGGACGGTGGAAGTATTCGCGGGTAGTGATGAGCCATCTAACGTCACGGATAACCCACTTTGCAGGAGAGCCGTGTTGCATAATATAGAAAGGATAGAAAAACAGATAAACCATCTACGTGAAAATTCTGCGCTACTAAAAGGATTGCAAGACATATCACGGCTTCATAAGAAGCTAGTGCTACAAACAAAAACTATAGATGCATTTAAGTACGCATACAGGTGATTTAAGTACACAAAAACAAAAATGCTTTTATGCGGACTTGTAGGGTCAACATTTAAACATCGCTTATATTACTGGGTTTTAGATAACATTATTCGCAACTTATATATTTATTTTACGTGATTAAAGGCTTGTTTTTACAGCGATTACGCTGTTGACAAGCTTTTTTATTTTTCCTAAAATTTTATTAAACGAAATATGTCTATAAAAGAACGGTACATAAAATTACCAAGATACTAAGAGAGGACGATGTTGAAATGTACAACAAAGTTAAAAGGCGTGACAGACATGCCAAACTGCTTAATGCAAATAATATAAGTTACAAACGTGTACTACTTATGTTTTTTTGCTTGATCGTCGTGACTGGTATTATTGTGTTTGCAAGTGTAATCCAATATGACTATGAAATTGGAATTGAGTATCCAGCAGACAGATATACATATGATTACATAAATCGCCCCTCCTACGAAGAAGTAGTAGATGGATACGATTACAATAGTTTTTACCCCATAGAAACTTTTAACTACCCATACAGCTATCTTCCAGAGGAATATAATATCCATCAAGGGTATACATATACATCCGATTATAATGTCTATGAGGAACATAATGGTCTTGAAGGATATAGCAACTATGCCGGTTATTTTGGCTATGCGCCATATTATTTTGAAATTATGCCTCTTTCTTTTCCTGTTTATGCAAATAATATTACAGAACTACGCACCCATATTTATAACGCACCTATCAGCGGGGAATTACAGATAATATATATTACAACCAATATCGCGATAACGGGTTTAAGCGGCACTGCCGGTAATCTTAACCCATTAGGCAATGATTCCTTTAGAGAAAGCAGGATATTGCAAGTCGCAAATGGCCGTAATATCTTAATTATGTCTGACCCGGATGCTGGCACCATATTTAACTTGGGCCAAGCTGTTGGTAGCAACTATCACTTTGTTGTAGAAAACGGAGCTACACTTAGGTTAGAAAATATTGTTTTACAGCGTGCCGCCACAGGTAATGGCGGTAGCTTACCAGGCACAGGGTCTGGCAACAGGTCTGGTGGCATTTGGGTTACTACCGGTGGCACAGCAATATTAGGCAATGGGGCAACAATCCGCGGTACCCAATCTATGTCACTTAGCTCTGGTGCCCGTGGCGGCCGCCCTCATCTGGACAACGCCGGTGGCGGTGTTATGGTAAATGGCACAAACGCTCATTTTATTATGGAAGAAGGTAGCAGAATACATCACACACGTGGCCGCAGCAGCGGCGGCGGTGTAGCTGTTACCAATAACGGTACATTTACAATGCTTGGAGGTTCTATAGACAACTCTACACCTGGTAACGGCACAGACAGGGGTGGCGGTGTTGCAGTATCAGACAGGGGTACTTTTATTATGGGTGATGCAAACAACCCATCTACTAACCCAGAGTTTGGCCCTCGCATCCACAGCAATTACCTTAATAGCGGTGCTGTAGGTGCTACTGGCGGCGGCGTGGACGTACGGGGTGCCGGTTCTACATTTAGGATGTATGGCGGTGTAATAGGTGTATATGTACCATTTACAAATGTTGACACCACTCCATTTTCGCTTCAAAGTTTTAACCCTAGACTTCTAACACAGGCCAATCTTACAGGTAATGGCGCAAACCGCGCTGGCCGTGGCGGCGGCGCTTCTGTTGACCGCGGCGGTCGCATTTATCTTAACGGCGGGCATATTGCCGGTAACACTGCAACCAGGGCAACATATGCAGGTGCCGGGCTACATGTAAGGCGGGCAACATCTTTTGTAACAATGGACGGCGGTTTTATTCATGGTAATCTTGCACCAGGCAGCGGCGGCGGCGTTCTTGTTGACCGTGGCAATTTTATTATGCATAGCGGCGGGATTAATGCCAACAGAAGCAACCGCTTTAGGGCAAACGGCGGCGGAGGCGGTGTGGTTAATCGCGGCGTCTTTATTATGCACGGGGGCCAAATAAACCATAATTATACCGTAAACAGCGGTGGCGGAATGCGTATGAGAAATTCCGGCTCCCTTATTATGCATGGCGGCGAAATAAATCATAACAGCGCAAATGGCGGCGGCGGTGTACTAATGGCGCGGGCCGGTGGCGGTGTTGTTAGGTTTGATATGTATGGTGGGTCAATAAATCACAATGTATCACGTGTAAGCACTACCCCTACCAGCACACTAAGAAATAACAGTGCAACAAGGGTATGGCGTGAAAATGGCGGTGGCGTACTTATAGATGATGGTACATTCCATATCCGTGGTAACAACAACAAGAGTATTTCTTACAATGCCGCCCGGGGTACCACTGCAGGGCATGGTAGCGGCGGCGGTATTTATTGGTTTGGTAGCGGTGGTAACTTAAACGTGGCTTCCAACGAAGGGTTAGTTATAATCAACGGCAATAGTGCGGACCGCCACGGTGGTGGTATTCACATTGGTGGTGCCGGTTTTAATGCTTTTATGTTCCATATTACCAATAACAGTGCCATGGCAGGGGGCGGTATTCACTCTGGCGATGCTGCTAATAACCATACAATGTCTTTCTACTACTGTCATATAGATGGCAACATATCTGAAACATCTGGTGCCGGTATTTATACCAACGCCGGTATCATAACATTTGAAAACAGCACACTTAGTAATAATACGGCAGCAATAAGAGGCGGTGGGATATATATAAACCCCACTGGCTCTAATGCCGCCCATATACGCTTAATAGACTCTAGTGTAAACGGCAATAGGGCCGGTACAATTGGCGGCGGCATAATGCCAGTAGGCACCAACTCAACTGTTGTTGCTTACAACAGTAATATAAATAGCAACATAGCAGGCCACCGCGGTGGCGGGATATTTATGTTAAATGGCAACATAACCCTAAACGGTAGCCGCCTTAACGAAAACTTGGCCGGGGTAGATATAGATACAAGAATCCCAACAACAGCAACAGACAGTGGCGGCGGCGGGATATTTATTACAAGCGGCAATATTACCCTAAATAATACAGAGCATACGCTAGATGGTGATACTATTTATCTTTATGACCATAACGGGGTAGAATCTGTAGTAATTGTAAGTTCATATATTATGAGTCCTGGGTCTACAACAACTATAGCTTCTGTTGATATAAGCGGGGAGCGATATTATGTAGACGGAACAATTAATACCGTTAACTATGTTACTCGTATGCTAACTGTAAGAGATTTATTTCCAACCGATGATGAAACAATATTCTTCCAACGCAACCCAGATCGAATAATCTTTGGCGAAAGCATTGAAATAGACAACAGTAACGCTATTTTCCAAGCCCCTAACGCAACGTGGCCAAACGGGCGGGTTCTTGTAGGTGAGGTAGTTAACACATCTATGGATGGTGTTTCTATTAGCACTGGTGCAGGCACGGTAACAATAGACGGTGAAGTTTTTACAGCCGGTAGGCATTATGACTCTATAACTAGCGATTTCTTGTTTGAGGTTGTTATTATACCAGCCGCTTTTGGGCGGCCACTTAGTGCTGTATTTGCCGAAGAGCAGTTTATCCCACAAGGGGTATACGGCGGTAATACAGCCATGCTAATCATACCTACCGTTGGCGGAAATGCTAATAACCCAACCCACCTTGTATTTGTGGAAGAGATATTACATCCGGGCCTAACACCCAACGGGTATATAAGTGTTGTATTAGTAGAAGAAGAAGACGATGATGACGGTGGCGATGACGACGACGAAAGAATATACATGATAACAATTGCAACACACCATTTTATAGATGGCATAAACGTAGTAGTTACCGGGGTTTCTGTTGATGGTATTGGGCGCATGGTAGACAATGTATATGTATTTGTTATCTACGACGAACAGCATCTGATTGTCCGTCTTAGGAGGATATATACTATTGACGGCGAAAGCATTATATTAGACTCTACAAATGACATAGTAACCTTCGTCAACCAAGTTAATAGGAACGAGGCTTTAATGGGCGGCGGGATATTTATGTTAACCGGCGGCACATTAACAATGAACAACGGTGTAGTAAGAGGAAACGTTGCAACTGGGCAGTTGTTCGGCGGCGACACTCCAGACAATACTATGGTTGGCCACGATACCCCTCATGGCGGCGGCGGTATATATTTAGCTGGCCGTGGTTATTTTGGCAGTGCCGCAGGGTTCCCGGCTGTTCCAGAGTTTAGGATGTATGGCGGGGTTATAGGTGACAATCATGCACATAGGGGTGGCGGTGTATTTGTAGGCGGAGGGTTTGGTAACGCAGGCACAGGTACAGTTGCCGGCGGCAGATTCTTCATGAATGGTGGCCGTATAGAAAATAACTTTGCTACTGTAAACGGTGGCGGTGTATTTCTTGCAGGTGGACGGCGTACAGTTAATACAGGCGGCGGCCAAGGTCAAGGCAGTGTTTTTACCATGACCGATGGCAATATTGTAGGCAACCGCTCTGGTAGCAGTGGCGGCGGTGTATTTGTCCAAAGCGGCTGGCGTGTTCCAGGCACAACTGGTACTGGTGACGGCCAATCACACGGTGCATTATTTAACATGATAGGTGGCTCTATCGACGGTAACAGGGCCGGTTTTAGGGCTGATAGAATATATGATTACAATAACCCAGAAGATTATGAATATGTAGAAATTGTAACCGATATCAATGCCCGTGGTGGCGGTGTATACCTGCAAGGTATGACAGTTAATGAAAATACAGGTACACAAAATTCTATAACCACAACATCAGGGCATACACTTATATCACGTTCACGGTTTAACATTACCGGCAACGGGGCAATTATTAACAATGTAGCCAACGGGCATGGCGGCGGTGTTTTTGTAGGTGGAGGACTCCGCACCGGTGGAGGAAGTACCGGTTTTGCCCAAGGCGGACGGTTTGAAATGACAAGCGGCTCTATTAGCGGCAACATCTCATTACATGGCGACGGCGGCGGTTTGTACCTAATGGGTAATACTGCCCCGGCAGGCTTTGCACCTTCAAACGCGCATTTAAATAACGGTGATTTAGCAAATAACGCTACAAATGCCGCCGCGGTACAAGATAATGCCGCATCGTTTTTACGTATAGATGGCAACGCAGTTGTTTCTTACAACGAAGCCCCTAACGGCAGGGGTGGCGGGGTATTTATAGACGGCGGCACCCGCCTTGGCGCAGGAACAAGCGACCATGTAGTAAGGGGCGGCAAGGTGTATATAACCGGCAACGGCGATGTACGAGGTAATACCGCACGCTATGGCGGCGGCTTGTATGTAGCTGGCGGCTTACGCGAAGGCACCGGAACCGGTGGTGCAGACGGCGGCATTCTTAGAATTGGTGTTACAGCCGCACATGGCCTTGGTGTTGGGCTTGGTGGTGCTGTAAGCGGTAATACGGCCATGGCATATTTTTATACCGGTGGCAATGATGAAGTGCACAGTATTGGTGGTTATGGCGGTGGAATATTATTACGCCCAGGCCGCAATACGGGTAATGATATAGCAAGCACCAGTGTTAGTAACCCAGGCGCAAAGTTTTCCATCCATGGGGGCCGCATTACAGATAATACCGCTTACTTTGATGGCGGCGGCATCTGGATTTCTAATACATTTGTATGCGATGACGGTAATAATTATAATGTTGCACCTATAATAAGCGGTATGGCACATGACTCCTTATACCACACGACAGTATCCGCACTTGGCGGGTTGCGCCGTGACAACCGCAGGATTTCCCATGCTTATATTGCCGGAAACACAGCTAGATACGGTAACGGTGGCGGGATATGGTTTGCGCCGGGGTTAGACTTGATTTTGGTAAATAGCCATGTTGTTGCTAATACCGCTGGCAATTATGGTGGTAGTGTGTTTGTTCCTGCTGGTGATGGTAATTTTAATAATGCCAACTTGTATATGTTTGGCGGATATATTAGTGGTGATGCATACAAAGGCGGAGGCGTGTTTGTACAAGGCGGCTACGGCGAAGATGGTGCAACCAGAACCAACCCTGGTTTATTTGAAATGCGTAATACAAATGATATGGCTGTTAATGCATTTTTTGCTAATGTAACAGGTGCTCCTCCTGCTGTGGCCACAATCCACGCAGTTGCTGGCCAAGGCGGAGGCACGGGTATAATCATACCAGCCAGTAGTGCCCCTACCGTTGGCTTACCCACAATTAGTACCCGTGAAAACGGTATATCTGTATATGGCGGAGGTTTATACATCCAAGGCGGTACTATGGCTAATAATGCTGGAATATTTAACTGGTATAACGGCAATATTGGTGCCAACGGGTTAAACCAGGCCGGTTATATAAGAGGTAACCGCGCCCAATATGGCGGTGGTATATTCCTTGGTAATAATAGGGATGAAGGGCAAAATCCTGTTTTTAACATACGGGGTATATCTGCACGTAGTATTGTTGGTAACCAAGCTACTTACGCAGGTGGCGGCTTGTACATTTCTGATACCAATGTACTTGCGATTCCTAGTACCGCTAACGTAAATATTACAGATAACCGAGTTTTGGACGGCGACGGCGGCGGCGTGTATGTGGCCCTTCACGCAGTCTTAAATGCAGGCAACGTAGGTTTTTATAGAAACACAGCCTACAATATGGGTGGTGCTATATTTACAGAGCGGTTAGAGTACCGTGACCCACTATTTAGAGTGCGGCCAAGCTTCGACTATACCTACGAATATGAACTGTCGTATACAAATCTTATCTTTGATACTAATGTAAGGTTTGACGGCAACCGAGCTTCAACAGAAGAGCAACCGCCTATTAACGCAACATCGGCCATACCGTGGGCAAACAACCGCCCTACCAGCCAGCTTATATCAGAAAACACGCTTCACCCGTTAAATAACTATGATATCAATTTTAGCCTTGGGGATTCTGAAGACTTTTGGTTCTTTAAAACAGATTACATGTTATATCACGCCGCAAACCCCAGCATTACACTAATGCCTGGTATAAGGTTTAGGTTATTCCGCACTGTTGCAGAACTTGCTGTTAGTGCGGCACCAAACTCAGAAGTTTTATTTGATGGAGCAACCGGCGCTTCATTAAGCCCAGAATGGGTTGAAGTACAGTTTGCCTGTGGAAACTATGTAGCAACAAGCACCAACAATAACGCAATATTAATAGAGATTAGCCCAAAATACGCGTATCAGCTGGTTCAGGTTTCTGTACAGCCAGGCTTTATGCCACCCCAAGGGCAATGGCAGATAACCTTCTGCCCCGATAAAGACCTTTTGGGTGACCCGCCATTTTCTGTATTAAGCATTGGCACTTTTGCACCTGTTTTTGTAAGGTCTAGCGATACTTCTATGATACCAGCCTCGGCCAATCACCCCACAGGTGACACCCGCATTGTACCAGCACCACCCCGGGATGATGTATGGTATGTTGGCTCGATGCCAGAATTTGAGTTGCCATTAACAGGTGGAAGCGGATTACCACTGTATGCGACAGCAGGTGTTGTACTGACAGTTTGCGGTTTCATTTTAGTCGCATTTATTGTTAAAAAGCGGCAAAGCCGCTTTTAACGAAAGATGTAGCAAGCGACTATCCCCATACCAAGCGGAACTGCGAACGCTTCAACGCAGTTCCCCACCGGGGTGCCATTGAAAAACGGCTTTACCGCAATAAAACCATTCCAGCAGTTTCCTAGTCTATAAAAAAGTGGCGTTACCACTTTTCTACTGTAAGGATTAAACATTTCTACAATCAAAGAAACCCCCTCCAAAGATTAAACTTCAGAGGGGGTTTCTATTTATTGCATTTTAATTATGCGGTATTACATACTACCTAAGATAAACATAAACCGCCTGGTTAGGCCCATCCCAGCGTACCCTTCCGCCAAGCATTTCAGATACATAACGCATAGGCACAAAAACACGGGAATCTCTTAACTCTGGCGCGCCCATATTATCTGGCAGGGCTACCCCTACCGGTAGGCGTAAAACTGTGTCGCTAAAGTAGATATAAGCCGTACGGTTAGCACTATCCCAGCGGGGTGTGCCGCCTAAAGCTTCAGCTATTACACGCAAGGGTACCATTGTCCTGTTTTGGGCAATAAATGGTGCAACATCGCTTGCATGTGCTACGCCGTTTAGGCTGTATTCTTGCCTGTTAATGGCCAAGCGCATAAACATGCTAGGCATCTCGTGTATCATAACACCTATAATGCCATATCCGCTAAATTCGAAGCTTAGTATGCCGCTTTCGGATACAACTACTGGCATTAGTACATAAGCTTGTGCATCGTAATCAAATACATATGCGGCCATCATTATCTGCTGTGCAACTGTTAGGCCAAGTGCCGCTAAGTCAACTGTAATGGTTGCGTTTGCGGAAATTTTATTATCATCGGCCAGTACGGTAAACAAATGCAGGTTCTCTAAGAAGAAGCTGTTAAATTCGTCATGGGCAAGAATTTGACTTGCTAGCCCTGCACTCATATCCGCTTCTTCTAGGTGCAGTAGGATTGTTATAACAGATGCACCATCGGTATCCCATGACCCAAGTTCCTCGTTAGAAATATACACGTTAAACAAGCTACCGCGTACAATAATTGAGCCGCCTTGCTCTATTAAATCTTCCAAGGTTTCTGTATCAAGCTCTACGCCCATGTAGACATTGTCGTTGTCTGGTTGGTCTAGTATGAACTCGATGGCAGGAGCCGCATCATCCAGCCCGTCTTCAATGGCTGGGGTGGATACTACTACCGGGATTAATGAAGGTTGTGGCGTGGGTGCAGGTGTAGCTTGAGGTGCGGGGGTAGCCCGTGCAGGCCAACGGCTTGCAACCATTGGCTCAGAAGGCTCTGGCGTGGGTTGGGGCGCAAATATTTGCGCGTCAACTGTTGCAGTTGCCGTTCCGTATACTGAGTTGTCAAATACAGAAGTTGCCGTAACCGTAAGCTCCGTGCCAACAGGTACTAAGGTTCTAACGGTCAAAAGCCCTGTGGGTGAGATTGTTGCAAGTGCATGGCCCGTAACGTCCCATGTTACCGCTTGCGACGGGTTGTTTGTTCCAGCTACCGTAGCATAAAACTGATGGGTTCCGCCTTGTATTACGTATACAGATGCTGGATATACAGTTACGGATGTTACCGTTGCAGTGGTAACAACAAGGTTAATTATCGTGTTTTGTGTGTTGTTAAAGCTTACACTAAGGGTAATATCATCCCCACGAGCTAAGCCTAACTCAACCAGGAAGCCTTCATATATTGTAAGGACATCGCCATACAAGCTCCAGTCTGTATCTTCAACAAGAGTTGTGCCACTATGCGTAACGGAAGTGATATCCGTTGCCGCAAAATCTCCTGTTCCCCAATCTATATCAAAGACTATGTCTGCTGGGTTAGCTAAGTCAAAGTTTTCGCTATGTGGGGATATTGATGGCCTGTAGGTTATATAGTCGATATGAGCTACAAAGGCTACGTTAACTAATGAGAGGTGCGCACCTGCAATTATTGGACCGGGTGGGGAAACAAAATTAATCCCATCACCTTCACGTACCTGCATTAATACAGGAACAAGACCTGCGTCCGGCCCCGCCGATATGGGCATGGCAACGGAGAATGTGCCATCTGGATTGGCCGACCTTGGAGATGCTCCGTCAATCACAAGCCAGGTCATTGAATAATCAAATAACACAGATTGGCTGATGGTAGGAGGAAGCCCCACTAAGCCTACAGCTCCAAAAACATCATTGAGGATTGCCATATCATGGCCAAAGCTCTCAATACGTCCGGTTATGATTATAGTTGTATCCCCGTCTTCATAGATGAAAACATCCTCATCAAAGTGAATCAAGGGCCTTTCGTCTACAACCACAAAGGTCATTGGAGGCAGAACAGTATCTGTGTCATGATAGTCACCCGGCCTGTGGGAAATCACAGGAAATAGTGAGTACACACCGGCTGGAAGTACAGCACCATTATTAGTGCCTAAAAGTGAAGGTTGTCCTGCAATATTAAACGCATCGGAAAGGAAAGGTCTTAGTACATTAGCAACAATCATTGACGTATTAGCCAACATGTTTGCAGTTGTAGCAAAATGAACTACATCAGCATCACCAGGCACAGAGCCGTAAGGCCCAATATGCCAGTATATATTTCTTGTAATACCCCTTACATCATTAAACCCTATGCTTACAGGGGAAAGGTTGGATTGGGCTGCAATATAGAAGGGGCCAAAACCCGCTGTGGTATTGCTACGTGGGTCAAATAACCCAGTAGCAGCAAGCCCACCAGGAGGTGTTAAGAAATTAGAAATAATAGGTCGCCATATTCCTGTTCCGGGCCTTGCCGTAATCGGCTCAGGTGCTAAAGCGGCAATATATGCACCAAAAGGAATACGCAGTGTTTGACCGCCACCTACAAACGTTACATAGCCCTGTGCAAAACCCGCGTCCCCAGTACCGTTATGATTTATTTGCACGGTAAACTCATTGCCGCCTACATGCTGGATATCCAACGTAACACCGGTTGCTGGGAATCTTAAATGCCCCCAACCAGGGTGACCCGCCGGTGTTGGTAATGTTTGGGTAGGCGTGATAAAGGCATGGCTATGCGTCCAACCACTACCGCCTACAATATTTATTGTAAGGGCTTCGCTACTGCCACCATTCTCTTCACACACTTCTACACGGCCAAAGCTAAGTGAAGCCATATCATGGGTAGCCCAACCTTCTGTGCCACCTACAATATTGCCCGGATTACCCGTCCCACCCCAATCGCCGCCAATAAGCCAAGGAACTTCATGCTCCACAATGGCAAAGGCTGTGCTGTTTACGGCTTCAAGTGGCCTTACAAACCCAGCACCTACCTGCAAAACGCTGTAAGTGCCGCTATAACCGGTTAAATCCCTGGCAGTTTGCATAAGCCTTGCTTTAATCTCAACAGCTTCCGCATTCGGGAATGCGTTCATCATTGTTGCCGCAATACCGGCAATGGCCGGGGCTGACATAGACGTACCAGAGAATGCGCTATAAGCATAATCAACATCCCAAGTAGTGGGGTCAGCCGGGTCCCCCGTCATAAATACCGGAATAGTAGACAGCACCTGTGTACCAGGTGCAACAATATCCGGCTTCAAGTGGAATGTTTGACCCACAGGCCCTAAAGAAGAGCCAGCGTTGATGATATCGTCTAAATGGGTACGAGCAAAGGCATTCCAGGACATTTGGCCTTTTTCTGGGGTATCCATTGGTACCTGCCTGGTAAAGGGCCCAAAAATGGGGTCTGCAACACTATTTCTTATGGAATATACAGGCACCCTAATATCCGGGTCTACCCCGGTTACGCCTGTGGCGCTAAATCCTGGGAAAACAAGGAATACATCACCTTGGGCAAGGTTATTTCTAATAATTAACGCATCCGCGTTTAGGAAATACGCAAAATGCATCATAGACGTAAAGTTTGATGCCCCGCGGTTAGTAATAACTGTATATCCGGTTAAATCATAACCCCAGTATGCAATCAAATCGTTGGCAATAACTTCAACTGCATCAATTCCTGCGGGGTTTGGAAGGTTGCCTGCTAGGGTATCTGGCAACACAATTTGCCCAAAGAAGGCAAAATCCACATTGTTTTGCATGTTCATCACATTGTTTGGAGTAAGTGGGTCACGGCCATGCAAACGAATATGAGCTGGTATTCCATCAATAACGGCATAAGGATGGTCCTCAAACTGCCGCCCTCCTGCCGTGGCATTACCTACACCCATGCTAAGTGACGATGTACTAGGTGTCAAAAGGGAAAACCAGCCGCCTCTTCCGGTTATAGGGGTAGCACCTCCGGCACCGTCATTCCCGGCTGAAACAGCTACAAACACTCCGGCCAGGGTTGCCATATCAAGTGCATAGGCATTAGGCATCCAAGATATATTTTGGCGCGCACCTAAAGATAGGTTCATTACATCCGCGCCGCTGTTATATGCCCACTCGATACCCAACATTATTGAGTTACCGACACTAGAGCCACCAGGGCCAAGCACCCTAACATGAGACATTGTAATATCCGGTGCCATAGCAATAACGGTTCCGGCTACATGTGTACCGTGGCTTGTATGCACACCGGTATTGGCTGTATCCCAAGGCCCGGTTTCTTGCGGGCTACCATAGAAACGGTGCCCCGGCGCGCGGTCACCAATAAAATCGGCACCCAAGAAAGAGCCGTCACTTTGTCTAAACTGCTGGAACCTGGGGTGATAATAGTAGTCAACACCTGTATCCAACACCACTACATGAATGCCATGACCGGTATGGCCCATACTATGGACCGCACCCATTTCCATTAACTCAAGACCGCCAAGGTTAAACTCATCGCTAAGTCCAGATGATAGTGGCGCAA
>Ga0123355_10007589_pt1 | contig 16280 bp, 14 predicted proteins | sample TergutEmb28metaG_3_FD_89872 | JGI IMG/M metagenome (GOLD analysis project Ga0123355, IMG submission 89872) | Embiratermes neotenicus P1 segment gut microbial communities from Petit-Saut dam, French Guiana - Emb289 P1 | ecosystem: Host-associated > Arthropoda: Insects > Digestive system > Gut ...
TCGAATTTTGACTGTCTCAGCAAACTTCAAAACTCCATTAAACTTGACATTGACAAATACGTAACAACTAGAACTCTCCTTTGTATATGCTTACCGCACCTTCTATCCTATTTTAACCTCTACATGTCTCTTTCTCACTCTCTGCCCTGTAACCATCCTTCTCTTTGCTATTCAACTGACCCTTGTATCTCTTACCAGATGCTTCTGACCATCCTCATTCCGAAACATATGTATTTTTACATTTCAGAAAACGATTTTGGACCTTCTATAACTAAATAACTGTTCCCACCGGTTATAACTGTTCAACAAATTTTGGATGAGTGAATGTTATGGTTAAGTGAATATACTATCTTTATGTTTTTTGGGCCACAGAATACGAAAATAATTCTAAAATTCATTGGTTAGCTCTTGTTTTCGAGATAATAGCACTATCATAGTTTTATGTACAATAAGTTTGAATGGAAAATTACTGATCTTTACCAAATTTTTCATAAGCCCAAATTTAATGTGTAGTGGGGGAGGCAAAACTGCTTGGCCTTATCAAAGGCTTATGAATAACATTTTTCATTCCAGGTGTTAATAGTTGTCTGTGGGGCTAATGTTTCCTAGAATAGTGGGTGCCTCTGGCACGGCTTTCCCACTCACACAGGAAACAAGAATATTAGGTGTAGCCGGCTTGCAGTCCTAATAAAACAGCGATTACCTTAAAATCACCACAAACATCCCACTGGTACTTCTTGTAATCTACTTCAACCATGATGATATTCATAGGTGTATATGTTTCCTTTGTGCTTGGAGCATATGCCACAGGAATGGAAGGCAACTAATTTCCATTGTGTAAGAAGACTGCTTTGAGACTTGTCTTTGAAGCATCAATGAATAGTCGCCACTGCTGAGGACTGTGCCTCATATGCATTGCATCTATCAGGCCATCAATGTCTTTGTAGTAGGTGAAATAACGTACGGTTTTAAAAGAATTGCTCGAATTCTTGGTTTCTGGTGTGAAATGTTGTCACTTTCACAGAGTGGTGTAGTAAAGTCCACTGTTGTAACCTTGATGCCAAAAGTTCTGCCTTAATTTTTGGAAGTTCAAGATCCCTAATGAGGTCATAGAGCTCGCCTTTTGTGATCTTATGATTGGAGGAGTGTGTGCTTAGCAAGTAGTCTGCATCTCTTGAAGCTGATGTTTGCTGTTCGTCACTGTTTGAAGAAACGATGTCTTCGTAGTCAGAGTACATAGCAAAATTGTCCGGAGGTTCGTGAACAAGAAGTCCATCACCATGAGGCACAGGCCGAATTTCTGATGGTGTATTCGGATACACAAGTGTTGATTTTTTCTTCATGGACATACCATTTTGAATAGGGGGCACCATACAGAAATAACAGTCAGTACTGTGACTACTAGGCACCATCCAAACCATGGGCACTCCAAACAGCATACAACATCCTTTTCCATTCACCCACACATTGAGTTTGGATGAACACGTAGTGCAGCACACATGTGGTGCCCATTTTTTGTGTCCTGGTCCCCTACCTTACAGCCGAAATACAAGAAATATGCCTTTTTTATAGATGAAGTAATCAAACACTACCTTGAGGCAAATGTCACTTCTCCACAAATATAGCAGAAGTTATCCGGGTGATTTACGCACTTCTGGGACATTTTTATAAATATACTACACAATCTATGACAGTAGAATGCCAGCTGAAACTATCATGACACAATTCTCATGAAAGAACTTGGGGACACCATCTACAATATGACTGATTTCGTACAACACTTGATAAGAACTGAAGAGTGTTGACAGGCAACAGTTTTACTGATCACGTGACGAACACCTGCAGCGACAATAGCTGACCCCGTGATTTCATTGTGGTATGAGAATTATGGCACCCGCATGGAGTGTTGCCAACTTTTGAAGATGGAGACCTAATATTTAGTTGAAAAAAATGAAATTTCAGGCCATAACTGTAACTCAAAAACTAAGAGCCAAGCTGAAAATTTCTATGTCATTTTCGAATTCAGCGGCCTTAAATTAGTAAAGTTTAGCTAGTCTCGTTTCCATAACATTGTGTGTGTTGAACGGTGTTCGTTATTTAAAAATGAATGTTGATAAGCTGATCAGCAATATGTGATCTTAGACTGTGGGTTTACATTCTAATTATTGACTTTTGATGTCAGCAAAATGAACATTATGCTGCCTTATGGGTCATGTTGTACAGTATGTGAATGAAAATTTGAAAGATGCAAAATTGTGAAATATGTATTTGAAAGCTTTGTGTACTTTGAATTGGATCCCCACCTAAACATCTTACTCTGTCCATCAGATACAAATGAAATTCATGTGTGAGCCCAACATGTTTTGGCCAATTTATTTGTACCTCATGATGAGAGTGATTACAGCATATGGAAGAGTGATAAAGCAGAAGAATTTTAATATTAAAATGGTGGATACCTTTTTATTACAGTTTTATAATTATAAGAATATGACTTTTTAATTGCATTTCAGGCTGCAGCAGGATTCTATGTATGAAGTTGCTAGCATGAGTTGCAATGTGGCATTTTGGTACATGAAACATGCATCTGTGGTTGCTTCAAAGGATGAGTAAGTCATTACAGAACTTTATCATATCACTCTAGACTGCCAGGTTAAACAAAGACACAAACGTTTTTAGTTGACAAAATAAATGCTTGCATGAAGTAAAGTGCGACTGATACTTCACATTTACAATGCTAATGTTATGTTGTGCTGTGACTGCATGATGTGTTGGAGGAAGTTTAATATTTTGGCACTGGAGATGAGATGCCATGATGTTTGGCCTTTTGGAAATTAATTTGCATGAACAACAGCTTCTGTATTGTCCATGTTACAAGAGGAAGTGTGTTTGTGTACATAGAATATGTCAGTACATTTTCTGAATAGCACAGATAGTACCAATTCATTATATAGTACCATGAGGAAATGTTACCGTTAAATGTTTGTAGGAATGCTTGTCTTATGCAAGATTGTTTTCTCATTTGTTTTTACGTTTGCGGAGAATTTATGACAAACTGAATTATCAGACAAGTGGTATTTTTATTGTCCAGTAAACACAACTACACAGACCTTGTGTATGTGGTGTTTTATTTGTTACTACACTGGCAAATACAGACTGCTTAAGCTTTACCACAAATTACTTTATCAAATTTTATCTTGTTTTATTATATTACAGTTTTATATTTTAATATGAACCATTGGATTATACATACATGTTCAGTGACATAATCTACATATTAATTTAATGTCCCTTATTATTCCGTTTTCAGAATTTTAATTATTTTAATTGTTTTATAGTAACTTTACACCCACCGTTTGTGAGGAGAACCACTGCCCTATCTGGTGATGGCTGATGTGGTTAGCCGAAACATGTAGTAGTATTGAATAAAAAACCAAATACACGAGAAGTTTATCGGATAATAAAAATAACACTTGATTGATAAGAAATACACAATGGGATGATGTCATCTAAAACTGAATTATGTTACCTATGTGTAATTCAGTTTCTGCATTCCCTTAAAATTCTGTGTGTAAAAAAATTTCATCTAATGTTAGCTGTTTCTGTGCAAGAGTTTAGATTCTTATGTTGGTGACTATGAACATTCTTTCTTTTGGGATGTGACACCATGCACTCTGGTAGATATTTACTGAACTTGCAAAGAAGTGTCCTGCCCCCAGCTTTAGGGTAGAAGAATGGGCTTATTCTTCTCAGAAGGAGCAGTTGTAGCCAATATTTATAATACAGAAACATTTTAAATTTATTCTGTGGTTGTGGTTTTGCTTGGCAACCGTTTAATGCATTAAGAGATTAATGTGTAATCCTTGTGCAGTAATACATAATTTCTCAAGTATGATACATAATCCTAAAATCGCCATAAGCAATCAGCAACCTTATTGTGTCGGTACAGTTTATGTTAAGAGAAAGGCTGGATAATGAGTGGGCAGTTTCACTAGTTTATTAAAGTGTTCACATTCATATTATAATAGACAAACTAAAGGTACATCTCAAATTAGTATAGATCAAGCATAAAACAGCCCATAAAAATTTTACTGAATATGATTACTGCGAAAGCTTCAAGATGTATATAAAACATTCCAGTGTCTCAGAACTTTTAATTAATGACAACACAGTTCCTTTTTTCACAGTTATGATGAAAAATCATATTTTTTGCTAGTTATTTAAATGTATTTCACCGGCCAACACCCGCTAATGTTGGAACTGTGTAGCATAGTCAGTTTAGTGGCAAGGTTATGGGCTGGACAACCAAGGAATTCAATTGTTATCAGGGTGATGATTTTTCGCTTCTTCAAAATGCCCTGACTGGATCTGGAGCCCACGTAATCTCCTATTCCTTGGCTGCCATTTGCTCTTTCCCTGGGTGTAAAGTGGCCAGGGATGAAGTTCACCACTCACCTCCATCCAGTGCTGAGGTTAAGAATGCATGGTGGTCTACTTCCACTCCCCCATATGCCTTCATATCATTCATAGGAATGTCTTTACACCCACTAATACTATAGACAGTAGTGGTACCTGTACTGAATATGTTAGGAATTCTGTGTACTGCTGTTGTGAACATTTGTCTTAATAATTAAATTGCTTGATTGTGATAAGATGACCTTTTTTCTGCAGACTAAAGAAAGAAGCTGTAGTGATATCTGCTTTAATTATCTCATAATGGCCTGTGGGTGAGGGGTTGATTATGACGTCTTCCACTTCCACCGCATATCTGTTGTAAAGTTTTGAGATGACGTGGTAAAACTTTGTTGTGTCATGCGTGATGTTCAACAAAGCAAACTGACCCTCGAGCTGCGCGAACCACACGGCTGGCTTTTCAGGCTGGAAAGGCAGGACACGAATACCGACGCGTTTGATAGTGAAAGTTGAATCAGGCGGTTGCTCTGGCTGTGTTGATGGGTCAGCTTCTTGCTGCATGATGTGTTCACAGGAGGAATATTGCACTAATTTGCGGTACGACACGGTCTTCTATTCGCAGGGTCACCAGTGTGGTGGTATAGGTATGAATTACCAGACACACACATACACATGCACACGCACAATTGTATATGCATGCAAAACTCCTCGGCATGCGTACAATGTCTGTAACCAGCCACTTGCTTGCTGCTGCACCGAAATCACATCACACACTGACACCACTTTGCAGTTTGCACTTACACTCACAACTGCTGCCTTATTGTTTATAAGGTTGTGGTGTATGGACGATAAAATATCCTGGCTAGGTGGGTGGGCTAGTCAGTGGCATCCACCACAAATCCTTCAGCTTATAGGTGGAAAAAAATGTTATGTCCATAAGTTGTGTTTTGAAAATGTTGAGAATTGCGCCATTCTGGGTTATTACACAGCGTGTAATCGTAATTTTGTTACCACCACTCACTGCGTAATGACACCGAACAGCGCAGTTCTCAGCTACTTGGCGGCAGAAGCCTGAAATCATGCTAGTTATGAAAATGTTTTTAAGGTAAAAGCGGAAATTAATAGTTGAATGCAAAGAAGTGTTATTCAATGAAACATAGGCAAACCAGCCAGCTTGTTTGGAGCAGGAGAAATGCTTACATGCATGTTTGCCTTTCCAGAATAACAATGGAAGAGGCAAAAGAAGTTCATGCAAGTTTGAGAAAAGCTGCTGGTATATTCAAATTAATTGAGCATAACTTTAATCCAAAACTGACTGAGAGGCCGAAGGAAGCAGGAGATTTGGATCCAAGAGTGATATCTGCATATCTTACACAGTGCACTGCAGAGGCTCAAGAAGGTGGGATTTTTTGTCATCTTTAGATATGACCATTTGTGTATGAATGCAACCCAGATGGTATTCACACATACAGATATCCCCCTCAATAGTGCGCTTTGCTTAGCATTGTTTTGCTATAGCACTCTTGTGAATTGCTTTTTTAAAATTTTGAGCAGAAATATTTCCCAGTTGAACTAGTTTCTTAGCACTTGCATTTGTGTTTGTTGCTATTTGTGTGTGTGTGTTTTTTAGCTGACGGAAGTGCAGCAGGTTAGCATTAGCAGCTCGTCAAGTTGAGTGGTAGGAAGACCATGTGTCTCAAGGAAGAAACCACTTCCTTGGACATAATTATTCTTGATGAGTCAGAAGCACAAGAACAGCTGCATGGTGTGGGGGGGATTCGCTGTGGAGATGCACAGGAAAGAGCTTGTCATTAGCAGTGAATTTAAATGGTGTTAGACCTACTGATGCAGCAGAACACCAGTTTGATATTTGCATGGCATTACACTTAGCGTGGACGCCACGTTCCATAAAATGCTGGAGTTTCTTGACTAGCTGAGGACTAGCTTCTCAAAGAATTTTGACCATGTAGGTAGGTAGGTTGTTAGCATACTAATTCATATTTTTTATGTGGAAGCGTTACACTGCAAGGAGCAAAACACTTGTGGAACTTCTATGTTTTGCAAATAGGGGCATTTATTCACAGACATATTCAAATGCAGGATCTTTACATTGTAATATGTGTGAACATTTTGAGCCTTGCCAGTGCCATACAATAATTTTGAAACTTACAGTTACATAACATGCAGTGAAACTCCCCTAGGACATCTTCAGTTAGGAATTCTTCTACCACAGACCTCACGATAAGAAAGTACCATAATTCTCCCATTTGATTAAAACAAATGTTGCCCTTTTAATACATCCCCATGCAAGAAAATTTCCCACGTAAAGAGCACAAGAAGTTGAGGGCAGTAAGAATTTTTCACTGATTGCCGTATCAGTTATGATCAGTTTCCCTGAGTTTCCATTGGTTAACTCTGTACCCAACATAGAGTGTCAATATGACACTCATGTTTCTTATAGGTCATTTCATACAACAGCATGTCATGACCTTGCGGAGCCTGGATGTTTTCTTTCTTCCACAACATAAAAACTACAATCATCCCCACAACCAGCCTCTGTAGGTCTTCCATCACCATAATGGCTAATCAGTCATTCTTGGAGCAAGCTGCGTTTGGCATGTGGTATATTTAGTCAATGTTACATGTGTGAAAACTTGAGGCAGACTGACCATATGACAGACTGGGTGTGTCAGTCCTGTTCTGTTTGAAATCAGCCAAGCTCCCTGTTGATTACGGACTTCTACAAGCATTCTGATCCTAGAGGGTGGTGTACAAGGAGTTAACATATGGAAATTTATTATAAAAAATATATATGCTGCTTGTCTGCTACACCCTTCATACATTTTGTGCACACATCTGCATAAATTTTGTTGTGTCAGCATGTACTCAATGTGGCCACAATTTCAAGTTACTTGAAGTCAATGACACCTGTCCATAATAACACGGCAGCACAAGTCTTCATCAATTTCTGTGCATGACTCAACAAGCATTTCTCTTATCTCACATTTATTAGATGGTTTTCGTGGGAACAGCTTTTCGTTCAAGGAATACCATAAATTGAAGTCACCAGGATTTAGATCAGGACTGAGAGGTGGCCAAAAGTTGCTGCAATTGTGATGGTCCGGACAGTGGTTAGACATGATGTGAGGGCCAAACACAATGTCCAAGAAGTCCAGCATGATATTTGCATCATGCAATGTGGCACCATCTGGCATAAACCACATGTGCCTGCAGAGGCAAGCCATTTGCTGTAAGTTGTGGCAAGAAATTGTTCCACAGCATATGCAAATATTGCTCAGAGTTTACTGTTTCATTAAAAAAACATTAGCCCTATTAAACCTTGCTTGGAAATGGCAACCCAAACAGTGACTGCTCCTTTTGTGGGATTTCGCAGGAGGTTCCGGCTCCCAGTAGTGCATGTTCTGTTTTATCACAGACCTGCCCCCATGAAAATAAGCCTCATCCGGAAACCATGTTTGGAAAAAGAAATTGATCTTTTCCTTCTGCCCATACTGCAGACTGAAATCACATTTCTTTGTCATAGTCAGAAAGTTTATGAATCACAGAAATTTTGTGTGGGAGCATGTTCAAGTCCTTCACACTGGGCGTTGAAACATTCCACACTCACGAAATGTCTTCCTTGTTGATGTGCTAGGGCTGCGCTTCCACATCTTCAGGAGACAACAGATTTGGAGCGCACGGACGTTTCCCTTCCTTCACACACCCTTTCTTTTCAAACTTTTTGAACAAATGAAGTATAATGTTTTTATTGGTACCGTATATTACTGCATATGGTTTTTCAGCACTTAATGTGCTGGCTGGAGTCTTGGGAAGCTGGGAGACAGGTCGTGTGCACTGTGTAGAGGCTGTTATTCATCATTTCATATTAAGGATGCACAGTCACATGAACATCAGATTTCATCCCTCCTCTTTTAAGAAGTTTCCCTATTTAATAAGTCAGATTTTTTTTTTGAGTTTTCAGATAGCTTCACTGTAATTGCAGATATATTATAACAGTAGAACTTGGTGTTAATGATTAATTGGGACCATGACAACCATCACAATCATCAGGATCGCATATGCTTTAATACAGTTTCAATGTAAAAGTGCCTGTTTGGTTTCAAGGACTGATGAAACATCAGTAACAAAAATGTAAAAGGACCTCAAAAATCAGAAGCATGCAATTTATATTTCATAAAATGCAGATACCTTTTGGAAGCATAAAATGCATGAAGTCGTTGAAGGAGAGTCTCATTCCATAAAGGGCAAAGGTAATAAATCATACTTAATGAAAGACAGAATTTGTTGGAAGCAGTCACAAAACGTCCAGTAAAAATGTGTGATCATGGAAGGTTGTAATTCTGAACATTGAGACTTACAGACTTCTAGATACTGCTGTGTTTGTGCACATAAGAAGGGTGTGGAAAAAGTAATGCCTCTGAAAAGGTATGTCATGTTGAATGTGTGACCTTGTCCCAAATTCTACATAATTTCTTGAGGTTCAGTTTGGCGTGGGGTATGGCTTGGTAAACCTAGTGGTTTGTGATATGTTTGGTTCAAAATGCGTGATCGTTTTTCAACCTTGCCAAAGTGTAGCAGGCATTCTAAAAGGGGTTGAAACAAGTCACTTGCACTTGTAGGGGGAAAAAACTGATGTTTCTTCAATGTCATAACACCAAACCCCACAACACTAGCTCTGCCACTTCAGCAGCAAAAAAGAGCATCAGATTTGAAGTTGTTCTGCACCGTCCCTACAACCCAGATTTGGCTCTGTCTGACTTCTGGTTATTTGCTGCTCTCAGGATACATCTTTAAGGAGTTCATTTCACCTGTAATGAAGAAGCACAAGGTGATACAGGAAACTGATTTTTAAGAACAGCCTGAAGAGTTCCATAGCAGTGGGCTAAAAAAGATCGTTCAGTGCTGGCGGCTTTATGTCCAATGAAAGGGAGACTGGGGTAAAATGGGTTATAGAAACAAAGTAGACATTCAGTTCTATATTTTGTGTTTCATTCCAATATCTAGCCGGGGAATAAATGTACAAACATGAAGGCATTTCTTTTGAAACATCTTTCATATAGGATGTGCATAAAAGGAAAACTTTGTTTATACCAAAGTGTGAATTAGCATTTTTTCCTCTCAGGTGTACTAGTCCCTTGCCTTGTCCATTCAGCAAGCAGTAACTGGATGCTGGTGTCTTCATCTTTGCTTTGCCACAGGAACTTTTCATGTGTCTTGGAAAATTAATGAACATGCAGTCACATCTTAAAGTTAGGCAGACATGTGTTTTTTTAAATAGATATCTGGTGTAAATAACTCTAGTGAATGGAATGCAGAAAAAAAAACACAGCAAAATGATGTGAAGTTTCGAATGACTGTATTTAGGAATACAATTTACACTTACGTCACTTCCATTGTGGGACTTAGGACAGTTTAGGCCTCACTACGATGGGTAAAACATTTTTTGAAAGACCCTCACACAAAAATCAATAGGAAGCCACTGAGTTTACTGTGTCTCATACATTCATGTTTCCAGAGTGTTTTGGATGAATTTCACAAGTGTGGGATTCTACAAACTGTGTATCACTTTCATAACATTGCATATGAAAGGCTTACTCTAAAAAAAACTGCATGCTAAACTCTGGGCTGTTAGAATGGTGGTAAAGATACCTGTAGAAAATTAATCATGTGTTCATCTTGCAGAATACAAAAATTGAAACCAACAGAAAATTGCTTATAGAACTGAAGGGCAATTATATATTACATATTTCATACTTCAGAAACATTAGCCAGCCAAGAGAAGAGGGCAGGCAAGTTGTATACATTTATGAATTTTATATCTGTAGCAGCCATGCTAATAATAACTGTGCAATAGTGGAACATGTAAGGCCTATTGATACCTGCATCAAAATGACAAGAGGACATAGTTGTTCATGCGGGAGGAGAGTTTGATATTGAGAAAGATCCACTCCCAATATCAAAATCACACACAAAACCCAATGATTGCCGCAGTGTAATTAACTACATGAATATATAGAAGTGGCTACTAGAGAAACCTCTGCTGAATCTTCCTGCCCAGATCTGGTGATGTGTAATGTACATTTTCATAAGTAGTTAAATCCTCGAAGCTATTCCACCATTAAATGTAATGTGTAAAATTTGTAGACAAAGTGCAACATTTCATTCATGACTGTAATGTTAAGAACAGAAAATGTCATCTTATCAAGCACCAAAAAAAAAACCATTCTATAAAACCTTTAAAGTAGGTGGCCTGTTAGTTGAGTATGGACTTTTGTACTTCAACGTCCATCTTACTCTTCTGACCCAAACCCCAGTGAATTTATTTGGGCTACATTGAAGGCCTTGGACAGTAGTAAGAATACAGCATTAATATCAGATGATGCCACAGTCCTTGCCAAGGAAACTGTTATAGATGTTAACACAAGATCAGACATCAAGGTTTGAACATGTGAAAAACCTAGAGAGTATATACAATCAGCCTTGGTTATACTGGGTTCTCAGGGATGTCCTACAAATATCTGTCATAACCAAAGTCTGATATATCCAAGGTTTAGTTAAATTGCATTTTACAATAACATTGGCATATATATATATATATATATATATATGGTTTCATTTATGCTTGTTTTTGGATTTACTGCATATGGTCATAAACAGGTACATTTTGAACATAAAAAAGGACATATTACACATTATTTTTTTTCTTAATTTAAAGAAATCGGTTATGTTCATGTGCCTCATGGAATTGACAATCATGTTTGCAGGCCTGTCTCAATGGAGAAGAGATTAACAAATAATTTCTCACCAGAACCACATGTGTCATGCACTGTGTAACGATCTTGAAAGCTGTCAGTGCTTCCTATGCTGTGAAAATTGGACGTTCACTTTCTAACCCACAATACCAGTTTCGGCATCATTGCTGTCATCTATTACAGTGTGGACAAACATAGCAGTAACAATGTCATTTAATAGGGATCTCCAAAACTACTCTGTTATCATCAACAGAGACAGAATTACGACTGATGATTCCATTGGAATTAGAAACACAGCGCTTGAGTTCATCCCAGTCACTTGTCAGAATCAGAGCTTGCAAAATCTGATGAATCATCCGTCTTACCTACTTCATTCTTCTCATTATTATTACGGAAACTTCTGCTAGTTGAAACAGATCACAGGTAACCAACTGACATAAGGCTACAAACTCTCTTAATTGAACACCAAAACAGGAAATTGTCTCATATTCTATACCTGAACAGCAGAGCACACAAGTAGCCTTTGTAATACGATGTGTGCCATGAGAATTAAACAAAATATTGCAACAAAAGTTTGAAGTGTTTACGGTATGTACACTGCGTACCGTCATGATGCAGTACATATTTGATTGCATGGTCACAGTAAGAAATCTCTGTGGCATCTGTCTGTAAGAAATGATATAAAATTTCATATCCAGTTTTCATGTCCCTGTGATGTGTGAGCCCTCTGCATGCGAACACACTGTAACCATTATTAACTGTCCATTATTTTGCCGAAAATGGTGTAGCAGAGGGAAATTAACTATTAGGAAATATCAAAACAATTTAGTGTAACCGAAGATTTTATATATGAAAGGCCGTAATTACTGTGATAAAGCAAGGGGAAATGGTTGGGGAATGAAAATAGGTCTGTTGTAACCAAGGCCAGTAGAACTGAATTTGACAGTACTGTAAAGCTGAATAACTAACTGATGACTTCAAGAACATCTGTTTGTTGACCATGACAGGATGCAGTGGCAACAGTAGTGATTGTGCTTGTCAGGCATGGATTTCAGGAATATGTAGTAGATGAGGTTTTCCTGGCAGTTTTTAAAATTCTGGTCAATTTTTGCACAGGTAGTTTGCCATCACTAATATTGCAACACACTTGTCTGCAGAAAGACATTGTTTACCACTGGAAATGGATTGGCTCTGGCATATTTATTTATTTATTTATGCATGCAAGGTAAAGTTTTTCCTGTGCATGCCTTGAAGATGTGGGGAAGTGGAGGTATAGCTGCATGTCTTCTTAACCTTGGCACTAATTGGAGGTGACTGGTTCCCATGTCTTTATGACAAGGTGCTTTCACATGTGTAGAAATTTTTTATGCCACATGCTAGTTTTTTTTTGGCAGTAATTGAGATGCAGATGGTGAATTCATTATGTTGATTCACCACTCACTGCATTGTCTTATTGAGAACTGATGAGCAAACATCATCTGTCTGTGGACTTGTGCACTGAATGGTGCAACACTTGCACAGATAGGAGATGTTTTTCTATGTAGTACCTTTATTCACAAACTAAAAGTGCCAGTTGGCTGCACTGTTTACAGTATTTAGAAATTAGTGAGTTTTGAAAGAGTTTTCTTCAGTCAGGTTTATGCATATTTTAAGTGTGGCCATACATTGTTCCACCTTGTTGCAGAGCTTCCTCTTAAATTATGTGTAAATCGCATGGATGACATGCTGTCACCACATAAAAGTACATGCATTGTTCAACTCAATAGACACTACCACAAGCCAAGTATCACAGTGAATAACTGTGCTCTCAGCACCTGCAAGAAATCATCTAGACAGTGGTGATCAGAAACCTTAATCAAGGGTTATCTTTTGCCACACAAGATTAATTGGGAATTACATGACTAGAAGAGATCATGGTCTCTTCCAGGATTCGGAGTTGAAATTAGTCAGGATTGGCTGATGAATGCTATGAGAAATATTAGTAAGGACAGTTGGTGCATGCCAGGGATTTATCTGTACACACTGAACACAACACTGTCTTGTTACTGCTGTGCTAGTTCACTTGGTACTCATTTCTTTTTAAGTATTATACACTACTGGATTATGTGTTAATGCTTGGGCAAGGTCCTACGTATGGATGGGTAGATGGATCATTTGCAGAAGTTATTCAGAATTTAATATTAAGAGATTTACTATGTTCAGTCAGTTTGAAGTGACTGGGGAGGATGCAGTAGTCACATGGTCTGTTACAAGGTACTGCCCAAGCATTCACCTTGAACTGAGGAAAGCCACTGAGAACCCGCAAAGTACTTAGATTTCCAACCAAGATGCAAACTGGGCACCTCCCTAATGCAAGCCAGAAGTGTTACCAGTAATTGAGCCAGTTTGTGAGGTGATGAAATTGTAAAAGTAAATGAAATGTGGCAATTTACAAAAATCTTGTGGAGCAGAGTACATGAGAAACTAATAGTTGCCTAGCTAGTAAAGAAAACTAACTCCTTTTATGAAACCTGGATTTCATTACTGTGTACACTGGTTTAACCCCCCTCCCCCATTTATTGCACACTGTCACCCTATTTCTTTATGATCCATTTCATTGTGATGCTCATATGTATGTTTAGACCTTTTGAGTGACTCTTCCTTTCAGGTTTTCTGACAAAATCGTAATTTTTCCTGGTTTCTTGTATGTGAGTGTGTGAAACTTGTTCCCTCACATTAATAGATGATCATAAATTGAATGTTTTTCATGTGTTCCATGTCTGTGCATTAAAGAATATTTTATACGTGTATGATAAACCAACAAATGCACTTTATAAATACGTGCAGTCACATGTTGTTATTCTTCACCAACATGTTTCGGTCACTCCTGTGACCATCATTAGGGTGTGTTATAACAAGCATACATTCAGTATACAAATAAATGTACACAAATGTATGATAAAACCACTTAGTGTTGTGCTTGATTTTTCTGTAGCCATCCTTTATAGGCATAAAATATCAGCTGATATTATCACTAAAATGCAGTAATAAAGGTGTGTTTATGTTTTATGTTAGATGTAAGTAGTTGATTCACACCCTGTTAGATGAGTGATGCTGTGTACAGTAGAAGGGATTGCTTGTGACTGCACAGGACTGACCACAACATGTTGGAGAATAATATGTTATTGAACATATTTATAAATGTGTGTTTTTTGTTTCATCATATAAGCATAAAATAAATTGAACGTGTTTAAAACAGAGTGCTGAGGAGAATATATGGGTGTAAGAGAGAGATAAAGAAGTCAGCAGGATGCTGAAGAAAGTTACGTAATAAGGAGCTTTACCGAGTATTAATAGGATGATCAAGTAGGATGAGCTGAGCAGGGCATATAGCATGTACAGATATATGCAAGATGAGATATACAAGAATGTTAAGTTATGATACAACAGTTAGAGACTTCATGTAGCTCTAAATGAGTTGTGGAGAAGAGGAGTACAAGTCGGTTGGTGAAGTTGGTGATTGGGTGGAATGTGTCAGTGTCTGGTTTATGCTAGTTATGGCAATTGGACAGGCAAAAACACATGAACTGTCTCACCAGAATTACAGGACAAATCATAATAGACAGTGTTAATAAAACCGTAGTAAATGTAACAAAGTTGGAGTACTTGTAAATGTAATGTATGTCAGTTGATACACTTTCCTTACTGTTGCATCTGCTTTCTTTACACTTAATTTTGTCAAAAGTAAAGCAAAGTGCTTATCATTTGTCCACACAGTGACGATGGCAAGGGCTATGGAGTTAAAGCACAACTCAAGCCTCATCTCTGCACTGGCCAATGAGACCTCCAGACTATTTAGTGATGCGGCAAAGGTTTTGGACCCTCTTGGAGAAATGGTTTCTCAGTGGACGAAATATCTACATCTGAAGGCAGCTGTGTATCAGGCATATGTATGTTTTGTTCCTGTTTGCTTGAAACAGTACAGACTGAATTACTGAACCAAACTGCCACTAAAAGAAGTGTGGAATTGTCATAAAATATATTTCTGAGATTTTTATAGCATTGTTCCATTGCGTACAGGTAGCATGCAAGTCTAAAGAGGTTGGAAATATGAACTTCCTTCTGGAAAGTTAGCATACTTTTCATAGTAGACATAAACATGAAATGTATTCATATATGTGGCATGATTATGTTCATGTTTTATGTTGTTCTTACTGTGTGGCTTGTTAATTTGTGATGTGGTGATGTCCAACATCCTTATTCATGTTTTTTTGGTGTAGGCTTACATATTTTGGCATTTTTATGCAATCTTCAGTGCCCTTGGTATGTGCATTTTTGGTATTGCTACTAAATCTTCAAGAATTTTAGTCACTCTTTTTGCTGTAGATCTGGTTGTTTGCATGTCTTTCTGCATGCATTTGACCAGTTCTACAGCACATGAATGATTAAAATTTGTGTAATGTTAACAGCAGTCTAAATACCAAATGTATGTGCCTACACCAACAAAATGCAAATGAAGCCAGTTGGACATCACATCACAACATACGATTATGTTCATTAGGAAATCACAATTGTTGCTTTTTAATACTGAAATTTCTGTTGGGTAATATGGTTTTCTTCTGTTTTCTTTCTGTTGGTTGATGATGATGAACTAATGTATTCTATGCGCTTATATGGTTAACATTATTAATGAACATGTTTACTAGTTGTATTAGTGGTATTAAATGTTACAAGGTCAAATACTTCAGAATGCTGGCGTTTATACTACTAGTGGCACTAGGTTGTGACTTTTACTGCTGAATATGCACTGTGTGCAAGTGACGACTGTTAACCCAAGAAAGGGACAAATTCTGTACCTGCACATAACATCTACCAGCCTCTGCTGTTACTATTCAGAAAAGACTGTACTCACATACAGGGTGTCCCAGGAGGAATGTGCGAGACTTCGGGAGAGTGTTCCTTATGTTAAACTATACCGATATAACCCAAAACACGTATATCCAAAGTTGAACGGTTACAGAGATAATGGCCAGAGAAGTTTGAAACTTTGACAGCTGTTACTCACTTATTGATTACCAAATACATATTGAAACTGGCAGGAATATGTGGTTTCTGTAA
>Ga0123355_10007590_pt1 | contig 16279 bp, 11 predicted proteins | sample TergutEmb28metaG_3_FD_89872 | JGI IMG/M metagenome (GOLD analysis project Ga0123355, IMG submission 89872) | Embiratermes neotenicus P1 segment gut microbial communities from Petit-Saut dam, French Guiana - Emb289 P1 | ecosystem: Host-associated > Arthropoda: Insects > Digestive system > Gut ...
GATCTGGTGACGTCGCAGGCCAGGCCGATGGGCCAAAACAGAAAGACATGTGAAGGAGCAGTGTTGGGTGGGGGGTGGGGGGTGGGGGGGGGTGGGGGTAAAGTGAAGGTGGTTCATAAGACTGACAGCGTACAGTTTCTTCAAACAGTAAAACGCTCATTGCGATATAAAGGCTGACAATCAGACACACTTTGCTCAAAATGACTCACACAGTCACATCCTGAAGTTTGGCACACCCTATGCGATACAACTGTATACGTCGGGGTGGAGCTGTCAATGCTGCTTCTTCGCATTCTGAAGCACCATATTCAAATCTCGGTGCAGAACCTGTGACCGCGAGCGGGAGGGAAGGGTCGTAATTTATTTGGTCCCTTCTGCAAATGCCGAAATAGCACTTCACAAGACGTCAAAACCGCTTCCTTGCACGCACTTCCCAATCAATCCATTACTCTTTAACCTGCAGCGGCACACATTTTATAACAATATGTCAGCAGTCTCAAAATTCCAGGCGCCAAAAGGCGATATGAAGCAGTCCACAGTGAGGATGCGACATGGCGCCCAGGATTTGTGCAATGTCATTCGAAGCTCCATTAAATAAGTAAGTACGTAAGTAAATAAATAAACAGTAACACATTTAACATCCGATGAACACTTGCAGCAAAGAACGGATAATTTTGTGCGGTGACAGATGGTGAATGGCACCAACGTATTGTATTAAAGCCCCTTACGGTACTAAAAGCTACGAACACGGCGCGTGGTGTGACGCTAAATAACAATGCTGCAGATGCCAGACAAAAAACCCGATCAAATTCGCTGTTCATTTACAAAACATCCGCCAATTCCAGGCCTCTAACATAATTTTAAGAATTTATGAGATGCAATTAACAGCACTTCGCATTTATGGTTTTTTTGTTTGTATTTCGTACTGTGTGGTTTAATTATTGGCAATAAGAATAAATGTACGTAATTTAGTAGCGTGGACACCTGCAACACATCCACACACTGCTACAGTTCACCGTGTAACAATTCACACAAAAATAGTATTGTGGACACCTGCAACACATCAACACATACACACACACACATACACTGCTAGAGTTCACTGTGTAACAAGTCACACAACAACAGTACCGTGGACACCTGCATCACATCCACACACTGCTACAGTTCACTCTGTAACAATTCACACAACAACAGTACCGTGGACACCTGAAACACATCCACAAACTGCTACAGTTCACTGTGTAACAATTCACACAACAACAGTACCGTGGACACCTGAAACACATCCACAAACTGCTACAGTTCACTGTGTAACAATTCACAACAATAGTACCGTGGACACCTGCAACACATCCACAAACTGCTACAGTTCACTGTGTAACAATTCACAACAACAGTACCGTGGACACCAGCAACATATCCACACACTGCTACAGTTCACTGTGTAACAATTCACACAACAACAGTACCGTGTACACCTGCAACACAACCACAAACTGCTACAGTTCACTGTGTAACAATTCACAACAACAGTACCGTGGACACCAGCAACATAGCCACACACTGCTACAGTTCACTGTGTAACAATTCACAACAACAGTACCATGGACACCTGCAACACATCCACAAACTGCTACAGTTCACTGTGTAACAATTCACAACAACAGTACTGTGGACACCAGCAACATATCCACAAACTGCTACAGTTCACTGTGTAACAATTCACAACAACAGTACTGTGGACACCAGCAACATATCCACACACCGCTACAGTTTACTGTGTACCAATTCGGTTCGCCACACACACACACACATTCAGTCCACACAGCACAATCCCAACTGTTCTTCCATAAATGCAACAGATCGAAGTATTCATCAGTAACTTTTACACAACAACAATCAAAGTAAGACCTGGTAATGGACCAGTAAGGTCCGAAACATGTAGCAGTTCCACGTTTTTTAAAATATTTTTGTGCACTAAGTGACAACCGTATACATTTGTTGGTTAAAATTGCAGAAGAAGTTATTACAATTTACACTTCGAGTTTCAGCAAGGCTAGAATCAAAAGTCAAATGGCAATCTAGGCCTGGCTGGTGGAGCCTTTCCCGTGCCTCAGTGGTCGAACGACGACCGTAGCAGCTAAAGCTACAGCGTCAGTGAGTGCCTTGAACCTGCTGGGGAACGATCCGCAACGCGCGTGCATTACAACAGCAAACTGGGTAAATACTTCACACAAAGTTCTAAACGCTCTGTCTGCGCTGGAATGGACCACGTCACTTTCTGAACAATCCAAAAACAGGAACAAGGAGTACAAAACTGTACACGGAACTCATAATTTTCAGTTACAAAGTAGAAAAGTTGCACGGGGTTTAAGGAAATGTAGTGTCTCCCCATACGCACTGCACTATAGACCATAACATACCCACAACCCTAGCGGCTAATACAACAGTAACATGGGAAGAACACGACATAATTTACGTCACTGCGTGCCGGATATCCGGCTGCCCCCTCAGGTCCATGACAAGGGCGTATTTCCTGTAACCGCCCGTCGGATTTCAGAGCATCCATCGAGCCGGATTATGACGTAGGCGGACAGCAAGAAAGAGATGTATTTCTGAGAACGAGGGGAGAAGGGGAGATGACATGGAGACAGATATGAAGAGAGAGAAGCGAACCGTATGGATAAATATGTGGAAAAGCAATCTGTGTGACAGGTCACAGCGCCTGACACCTGCGACCTAAAGCCCTGACGTAACTATATCGACATGTTTATCTGACGGTGACACACCGTCGCGATGTCCGTTCGTCCTCCGAGCGATGCGAAATGTACACTGAAACAAACCATCTTGCACACTGAAAAGCTTTTGCTTATCGAAAACAATGACGATTGCCCAAACGGAAACTCCGAAGTATAAAAGCACCAGATGGCATCACAGTCAATTTTTGTTAAAACTTTAACACTTTCAACACCGCCGGCAATACGCCAACAATAGGGTCAGCAACTCGGGCACTTCTCCAATACATTACGTGTGGGCTTCATTTTCTGCACAAATTAAGCATCTCGCTTTCTTATGGTTTGTTTAGCGTCGCTTTCAGTTTCCGGATTATAGTGTCTATGATAGCAATAAAAGAACGCGAATACAGAGCGTCGGTGGAATGACGGCAGACATGGGGGAAAAGAAGCACTCGGGGTAAAACCCTGCCACAGTGCCATTTCAATCACCACAAAAGCCATTTGGACTGCTCCAGGTCTCCGCGATAGAAAGCCGGCTGCTAGCAGCCTTAACCGACCGCTTTTAGCAAAACAGAGAAGCCCGTGCATATTTTAAAAGAGACAGGAACAGTCACGCTACGCTAGCAAGTCTGACTTACACAGCGCAAGGCGTCTGCAATCACTCACGTGTTCAAGTCGTTTCATGCTTGACATACTAAGTTCCTGGACTCTGACCATCGTCTGGCGTTCCTAACAACCCACGACGTTTCAGAAACTACATGTTTCCGTCCTCAGGTAGAGATGGAACCAGTGCCGGAATTCGTGCCTCCCAACGTTGTAACTTGAGGAAGGGAACGGAGCAAGTTTCCGAAACACTGCATTACGTCAGACAGACAGCGCCCAGACAGCATGCAATACTGCAGGAGCGCTCACACTACGCTACAGACGATACGATGTCGACACGATCAGCTTTACGATACGACTCAAACCTTTGTTTGAAGTGTGAACTCGGCACACTGAAGACGACAGGATAGCGATATGTTTACGACAGGGCGATGCGATACGATGACAGGTGAGCATGCTGTTTTGTCTGTCTGTCGTGCAGACGTAAAACAGCGCCAAAGAAGGCGAATATCTCACGGTGTTTTGAAATGTTTTACTGGTTCATGCAACCATGAATGCGGAAGCAAATATACTTGCAGAGCTTGATGTGACCACACCGTCTGTCCACAACTGGAAAGACCCTGATCATCGAAGGAAGGGCAACACTGAACACTTTCCCGTGTGCTCCTGCACAGTACGATGTATTACTCTTTCCCCGTCTAGTTCCCTGGCTACAATAAAACTGCCGCGTAAGGGTGAACTGAGCACGTCTTCTTGCTGCCTCCTTCTCATCCACTAGATAACAAACTGCGTCCTCTTCGTCTGATGACATGTTCGTACTGTACCTAAGCAATGCATATCGTCTGGGCGGATCGCCTCCAGTCTGGGAAACCCGTATAGCAGTGCAACTGCACCACACATAGTGACGGCGGACTGTCAGACATTTTTAAAGCTGATTTTTCATGCCGGCTTTTTAAAGAACTTCCTCGTGTTACAACACTGACACTGAATGAGTGACGTATGCATGATTTCATTGGTCTGGAAGACAAAGCCACTTATTTTGATAATCGAGACGTGGCCGACAGTTTCTTTCACTTGCCGCACCAAATAGCAAAGCCAGTAGTATTTCAGTGACATGTCTGACGCACAGCAGGGGAAAGTTCGAGGTCAGTGGAAGCATTCCCCGACCTACTCTAGTCATAGCCGCCTACTTCGTGTTAAAAATTGGGAGTATTTTTCTTTCTTGACATTCCGGGATTTCCAAAACAGCATCGCTTTGACTGGAAGGACGCAAGGCTTCGCATGCTGGCAGGCCTTACTTCTGGCAAGAGCAGTTGTGAAGATGAAGATAAACGTGGGGCATTGGTGGAATGATACTGATAAGGGAAAACCTAAGTACTCGGAAAGAAACCTGTCCCAGCGCCACTTAGTTCACCACAAATCCCACACGGACTTCCGTGTCAACATTAATCTGCGTTACACGTAAACTGCCAAGATATACATTATTAAAATGAATCGGTTATTTCTGTCAGGGAATTAATCGCTGATTACTGTAAGAATAACAACGCAAGCATTTCTGTGTAAACCACGCAGTTTGAATTTTAAACCCGGTGGTACAGACCGGTACACACCACTGAACCACAACCTACTCACCAGATACCGCCACACAGAACTGCACTCGCCCTGACTAAAATTACCACCGATAGGTATAAACTAACCCACTCCATGGAGCAGAGGCCTTCTTCAGAAGCCAACAGTTCTCTGCCTATTCAAGAACATACCCGCATTTTATGGAATCCAAAGGTTCATTACTGCGCTCACAACAGCCCGCCACCTGTCCCTATCCCGCACCAAAATAATCCTGTCCACGCCTTCGCATACAATTCCTTTAAGATATCCACTGTATTATTATCGTCCCACCTACGCCTCGGTGTCCCTAGCGGTCTCTCACCACCGCTCTGTACGCATTTACCTTGAGTGACAGATACCAGTACATGAAGAAGCATTCGCCTTATGTTACGCTGGCTCAAATATCTGAAGATCTGGTAAACAAGTGACAAGAAAACAAGACGGCGCTGCTGTCAGTGACATCCCGATCCTGAACAAAAACCGCCACCCGTGGCTCCTCCGGTGGCAGGGGACGGAGCATCAGTCCAGGCAGGAATGGGCACAGACACTGAAATAATACAGCGCCTCCTGGCCGTCACCGGCAGTAGCCTGCACACAGCATGCACAACATTTTCTTACATTCAAAAATGTTAGTGTCTCACATGTGCCAGTGTGTAGCGAATTTGTGCAAATGACCTTCTGCACACTCTCCAAGCTGCAGCCGGCATACCATTGACCATAAATAAGTAACTTCCCGTAATTCTTGGACATGTCGCCCGATTTCTCACTTCACAACCACGCGACAGGCTCCTTCACAGCTGCAGTACTTTGTATCGTCAATTAGCGCAAGATTTCAGCGTGTGTTTCAGTGTGTGGTGGGAAACTTTTGAAAAGAAATTACCACAGGTGTTGCTACATTTGCCATGTGAACTTTCAAAGCCTAATTTAGTTCTGCTGCTCGACTCTAAAGAAATACAGAGACTCATATAACGCGGTTAAGACGGACCAATGAGAACAACAGAGAAACCTCGCGATGGAGTGACAACAACAACATATCTGCTCGAAAGAAACCAGAAATCCAAATCCGTCCATGGACTTCGTTTTTTAGACTTTAAGCAAAATTCGTAGTTATTTCAAGTGCCACTGGCCAGACACATCGGAAACACAATGACCTACATATTGTCTGTACACAGCTGCTACTTCAGAATGAACAGAACGTCTGGCTGTGCAGTATCTGGTTCAAAGAGCACGCTCGTTTCATCCCACTCGCTTAGCATGACTATCTGCGTCAAGGAATCTCAGTGGTCTGAAGAATGACTTCTGTTTTATGTCGTTCGTGACGGACAGTGACACGTGTGTTTGATACATCATGGGCGCTGGTGCAATGAGGCGCTTTTTCGTAACTAACTTGTGAAGGTAGCACTTGCTTGCTATCAGTCACTGCATTCATATGCTAACAGTTTACAGCACTTACGTACTCCAGATTCAGTAAACACCTGTTCAAACCAATTCCAATGTATCAATTTGCACTTTCCCCCGCTTAGAAATTAACATCTGCAAATTTAAAGTTAAATATGTTTAGTGTGCAAAATCCGAAAGTCGGAACGCCACAGAACACACCCGCTCGAAGCTAAAACCAAACTGCTTCTTCTCTGGCGTCGGTACGCAATGGGTTTTACCCTGGTAGAAAATTCATCCCCCCTTAAATTTTCCCACTGCTCACAAATGACTATATGCAAATTGCAACTGTCAAAATTGGCCCGAAAAGTCCAAATTCTGAAAGCTATTTCCCCCATTCGCTAACCACGAGGTAACGTTTTAATCTTTCAAATCACTCACGTGAACTCTTGTCTTCTGGGCTCGAATCTGGGCCCCTCGCTAAAATTACGATAGCCGGCCGTCAGAAGTCTCGAGTTTCTACGGTTCTGAGTTGAGCGTGCCTAAGCATCATTAAGTCTGACAAAAGAGGGAGCAACTCTATCTTGCTTTGTTTGCACCAATATCCCTTCTCACTTGTAACTCGATTCGTCTCTCGCTACTGCCCTGCTGTTCGCATTATGCTGTCCAGATAGGTCCCTTGACAACGCATACCTGTGCTAAACTGAAAACCCAAAATTTAACTAATCCTTAACGACACTGGCCAGATATAAAACTTAGAAGCCACAATTAAAGTAATTAAATCTGCGTGTAACGATTATACAATTTAAACAAGCCAGAACTCAATTACCCACATTAACACTGGTTGCAGAACCTGTACTTTGCATATTGGTGGCATCACAGCCATATCCATCCACATGCGATCCTTAGAACCTGCTTCTCTAAAATCCACCTCAATGTCGTTATCCCGAACGCTGACAAATCTAAACACACGTGGATAGGCGCGGGCGGTCACTCAGTAGCCGCGAAAGCTGCCAGCAGGACCACAGGCGCCCGCGTTCGCGTAACCCTATTTTTCGCGCAACAACTCTGTGCAAGGCCAACACACCGCCGTATTCAGTTTGTTACGAGCGACAAGCAGTGTCGGTGTACCGTGCGGCGTCTAGCACGTGGCAGCTAACGTAACACACACACACACACATATGGCCGTACGAATGTAATACGTACTTTGTTACCGCTGTATGTTCATTGCAAACTGATCCGATAACGGTAGCACAGATACAGTTACTGTCAATAGGGCCGGCCATTTGGTGCACATCTGTGCATCTTCCTCCTTGCAGTATTCAGACTTGCGCAGTCCACAAATTTTCTGCGCTATGGGCTGAGAAGTACCGACAGTACCCAATTCCAGGCCAGAAGGAACTTTTTAATGTGGCTATTCTGGTGGTAATGGCACAGTGTTTAGGGGGATCGAATGGTAAAGTTGGCAACAAATGGCGGTGAGTGATAATCTACACAGTGTATGAACTTCCGTTAACGACAAACCACGTCATAGTTTTGCTCTCTCACCTCCTACACAAGTCAATGACGACGATAAAATAACCGAACTGTCAGCCACCATTGCTGTTCTGTTAGTAAAAACGCGTTGGTGTTCTCTCTCTCTCTCTCTCTCTCTCTCTCGAAAACTTCGGCTGGTGGAGACACAGCTGTACCACAGTTGACTACAGAAAGGAGTAAGTATCGTGGCATTTGCGTTCCAGTATAAACACAGCGGTAGTGCTGTGTACTGCAGACCGGCATTATCCTTGTTATTCTCGCGCCCTCCTTTATTATGGTAAAAGAGTTAATTGTTCTGCGTTTGTCCACCACTCGTATGACCTCTGTCCTCTCTCGCATACAGCAGCAGCAGCGGTGTGGACATGGGGCTCACTTGGACAGATTGCTTTATGTCCTGCGAGATACCGGCAGATATGGCCCCCACTGACAGCTCCCTTTGTCTACGACTAGAACGCGGACATTGTGACTCTGGGAGGGTCCAATATTGGATTGCATTCCTTAAAATCTTGAATGATGAAAAGTGACTTGGTCAAACAGGTACCGGGGAGGTGGGGGGAGGGGGGGCAGCAACCAATAACGGGTCGTCCTTACCAAGCCGACGAGGGTTACAAGCTACAGACAACAATTTGTACTTCTTCAGTGAAAATCAGAGCTTGGAGACCAATCTCAAGACACAGCAAGGGGTCGTAGGGGGCGCAGGACGAGTCTTTTATCGCCCCAGTTTATTGTCGACTGACAAAATTCGACGGGGATAGCATCTAGGATACTCAACTTGACAACGCGAGTTTGTGTAATTTCCAAAAGTTCTTCCTAGTAACGCCATACCAAGAGTACCTGAACACTAATCTCATGCAGCAATAAATTTCAAGGAAGTCACTTTCATATCCATAATAAATGTACATAAAATTAAAACGTGACAATATGCATTCGGAAACTACACGGATGTAGATTACTGCTTTCTGGAATTCGACGCCACGTACGAGGGTGAGCCCAAAAGTAATGTACACTACGCATGCGCTCCACACTCCTAGTGTCTGCGCGGCTAATATACTGGTTAGTAGTCTGAGCCACGCTTCCCTCATTGCTATACTTCATATGAAGTAAGTTGTGTTTAATGTCTGCGTAGAACCACTGAAAATGGGCGATGAAATTGCTTCAGGATCAAAGACGGTTCATCAAAATTGGAACTTTACTGACAGAAATGTACGAACTGCTGCAGGAGGTGTGTGTGTGTGTGTGTGTGTGTGTGTGTGTGTGTGTGTGTGTGTGTGTGTGTGTGTGTGTGTGTGGTGAGTCAACACAATTTCACGCTGGTCCCAAAGGTTTCCTACAGGTCATGACAGTACTGAAGACAACAATCAAAACAACTGGCTGTCATGGCGTACGACTGTCGGCATAATCGCCACAGATAGGGTGTCATTTGGTTCATCAGTTACTGGAGGCTCTTGTGCAAACTTTCTGCGTAGGAAATTACGCCCGACTGCAGCTGTTGAAGCCGGTGTGTTGATAGTCCATGACAGTACAAGACCTCGTAGAGGGCGAAACATAAGGACTGTTTGCTCCAATTGGGAGCAGGAAGCACTGCCTCACCCCTCATACGAGTCCTCCTGATTTCTGTCTCTTCCCAAAGCTGAAAGAAACGGTGCATGTAGCTGTGAGCTGACGTATCAGACAGCATAACTCCAGTGGCCAATTATATGGTGTAATAAATTACAAGAGCGGTGGGAAGCTGTGGTGAGGCCTGAAGGTGTTTAATGTTAGTTGTCTAATAAAATGAAATATACTGAAATTAAGACACTGTGCATTACTTTTGGGACATTCTATGTACGTGGTCGTACAATATAGTTCGCGAACTCATCCCGGTAAAAGTGGTACATACCTCATTGCTGAATACCACATGTTCGCCTTCAAAGTACTCCCCTTGGGAAGCTATGCACCGATGCCAGAGCCCAGTCCACCCCTCAAAACAATTTTGGAACTGGTTTTGTGTACCGGCCTTCAGAGCTGCCGTTGTATTATTCCTTATGTATCGATGTCATCAAAATGCCTTCCTTTCAATATTTCCTTTATCTTCGGGGACAGAAAAAAAGTAATTGCGGGCTAGATCAGGTGAATAGGCAGGGTGTTCCAACACAGTTACTTGTTTGGTAGCTAAAAACTCCCTCGCAGACAGTGCCGTGTGAGCAGGTGCATTGTCGTGATGCAAGATCCATGAGTTGTTGGCAGAAAGTTCGGGTCGTTTCCGTCTATCTTTTTCACGCAGCCTTTCCAGTACTTCCAAATAGTAAACTTGGTTGACTGTTTGTCCAGTTGGTACAAATTCGTAACGAACAATTCCTCTAATATAAAAAAAAAGTCAGCAATATTGCTTTGACTCTTGATTTGGACCGACGGATTTTTTTTGGTCGTGGGGAATTGGCAGTCTTCCATTGTGCACTTTGCTGCTTCGTTTCAGGGTCGTATTGGTAGGCCCAAGTTTCATCACCTGTGATGACACGGCCCAAAATGTCATCTTGCCTCTCCAAAAGGTCTTGACCAATTGTGACTCTTCTTTCCTTTTGTTCTTCGGTGAGTTCCTTTGGGACCATCTTTGCACACACCTTCCTCATGTCAAGATCTTCAGTCAAGATTTTCCTAACTGTTTCTCTGCCGATGTTCACTTGCTCTGCTACGTTCCTGACAGTCAGCCGACGATTTTCACGCACAATTTGACGAATTTTTGCAATGTTTTCTTCAGTTCTGCTTCTTGCTGGCCGTCCTAATCTCTCTTCGTCAGTGACACTTTCTGTTCCCTCAGAAAAACATTTCACCCACATGCAAACTGCTGTTTTCTTCATAGCATTATCCCCGTAAACTTGCACTGACATCTCTGTGATTTCGTTTCCACTCTTTCCAAGTTTAACAAGAAATTTAATGTTCGTTCGCTGCTCTAATTCAAGCTCCCACATTCTCGCGGTGGCATACCAAAACACATGCAGACAGCAATAGATGCCACTCAGAAAGAGACTGCCATAGATAAACAACAACGCAGCTGTGAAACGCTTATATGTCAACGTCATGAAAGCATACTAAGGCTTTTGTCCAGTGCTGCCACGGCAAGAACACGGTGGCGAGTTCGCGAACTTAATTGTCAGACCTCGTAGTTCATTGCGCCAGTAAACACGTTATGTTGCCCTGCCACTCATCGCAAGTACCTGCCTAGGAACCACGTGAATTTTGTTTCAGAACAGCTGCAAAACATAAAAAGAAGCCTCACGTCACACTAAATTGCAGCTGATAAAAACAATATGAAGATAACCATGCTGTACGATTATTAATCAACCGAAACGTCCCGTTGAAAAATCAAAGCTACATTTCATATACTTCTGGAGTAGGATCGCTGAAAGTGTGCCTGTCAATATTTCCATTGCAAAGTGCTTAACTTCCTCGCAAATTTATGTATTCCATTACACACGTTCACCAAGACGCGAACAACGACAGCTTGTTGAGCCGCAGTCAGGTCAGGAAGACAGTCGCAGTTTGTCTCTGTACAAAATCGCAGAACCAAAAACTTCTTGAATGAAGATGGTATTGGCCATTTGGTTCTCAAATCTGAGGTGTGCGTTACTCTTTGGATCAACAGCAAAAGCGGTAGACACCAGACTCCAGAAATATGACAAATTCTGGTTTAGTAGTATAAACATGGCAGCCATGCGGGAAAGAACATGACAAAATGCTACCGTGTACCCTATACATTTGGTTGGCCCACTTTACCCGCTCAGTTTTTTTTTTCTTTCTTTCTTTTTTTTCCCCCGCCCAGCCAACTCACATTATTTGCTTTGAGTCTTCATTATCGCAGCTGTGAGAAAGAAGTTTGGATGCCAGACATGTGTGACTGGCTGTAGAACTCAGAAGGGACAGCGAAGTAGACCCAAGGTCCATTCTACCAATCCAGGGCGGCTGATGTGGCCTTTGCAGCCGTTTGACAAGCTGCGGTTTAGCATCCAAACAACTGTAACTTGGAGTGGCGAACCACTCTTGCAAAACAGGTGACTCACGTCAGGTTATTATTTCAGTTAACATATCAAAACCTTCAAACAGCAGGATTTATGCGAATAGAAAACACAGGTGCACATTTACCAACATTCCGCACATGTCAAGCTTCTAACGATTCGCTCTGACAGAAACCACAACGGCCCTGCGGCATTGCACGAGGAACACCGTGCAAGCGCTAAGCCTTGAACCGCGAACTCCCTATTCAGCTCGTTTCCCCAAAACTGCGCATGCTCATCCCATACCATGTCCAGCGAACACAAACTCTTCCACGTATCAGTCAAGTAGCTGGTAACTGATCGCCATCACTCCACCTGCAGCGTCGCATGAAAGGTGCATGGTCACACCCTCCGGGGTGCGTCGGCAACAAACAGCGACGCACATACTTAAGTCGCCATTAAACAGTTACACAATTCCGGCATTGCATACGACGGTGGAAATGCAGATAAAATGGGTTCAGGCTTCTACGCGCATGTACTGTACGAACTACTTTCTGCAGCGGAACCCATCTGGTCTGTTTCCTGAATTCCCACGAGGCAGCGGTGAAAAGCTTGGTGGGGCTGGCGGGGTTACTACCACAGTATTGGATAATAAGTGTCACTGCATCGAGCTACAGTTATGGCAAGTCAACAATGACGTCCCACTCTATGTTATTAATTACTTCCAGAAGTACTAGCAAGAGACGTCTGTCCCTTGCAACGTCATTAAGGATATACAAATAAGTTAAACTGTACAGGTCAGGAGATGTAGGGACAACGTTACGTTGAGGTGCGTTCAGACCCTGGCATCCTGGACGCTTCTCAGTTCGCCATACCATTTAGTTCAAGACACTTTTCGTTAATATTCACAGTTCTGTACATACTATGGACTGTTGTAATGACAACATACAGTACGTCGTCACTGTACGTGCTGCTTTGCAGAATTTATTATCTATACAGCTACGTCGATTCTGTTCCGTTTACCGGTCAGACATTAGCCCAAATCTTAACCCCGTCGAAATACTTTGTAATATGTGGCTTAAAAACAATATTTAGCACACATCTTACGGGGATCCTTATCTACATAAAACACTGCTTATTTGTACACATAATAAATACTGGACGTTATCTTGTCCATATCCGTACACTGATGTCAGACACAATTTCCCATAACAATCCCGCTATTGCACTATACATGTTAACACCACTTTATTCATACCGTTACAGTGCTACATGTTTCCGCCCTCAAAGGGCCGTCTTCAGGGAGTAGTGACACATTGCATGAGTCAGGTGAACAAAATGCGTGTCCAGGTGTAAATATCATATTACAGAGCAGCGTGTCGTGTGTTGTGTGTCGTGTTGTGTTGTGTGTTACGTGTCGTGCGTTGTGTGTTGTGTTGTGTTGTGTTGTGTGTTACGTGGCGTGTGTTGTTTGTTGTGTTGTGTGTTGTGTTGTGTGTTACGTGTCGTGCGTTGTGTGTTGCGTTGTGTGTTGTGTTGTGTTGTGTGTTACGTGGCAGCAGATGTCAAACTCTGACAGATGCAACATAACGACAGTTGTGACTAAAAGTTTTTCTCCTTAATTGTGCATCATATGTATCGCGCGAACAAGTAAGACTAGTAAGTATCGATTACTATCGATCTGTATCGAATTTTACCTATTACTATTGTTATCGATTACTATCGACGGCAACCTTGGTAACGTCAGTAACAAATGTAGTCTCAAAAGTAAGCAGGCCTTCACGTCAAGTGCCTGCTGTCCGCTTTCAGCCAAACTTCAATTTTCTTGTTAGATTAGCACAAAAAAAAAACACCTGCCAATATACAATTTCATGAAAGTTCGTCCTTCAGGGGCCGAGACGTTCCGTGGGTGCGGAAGGACAAGTCGATGTCGCAGTGTCTTTTCGCAGCTTGACCAACGCAACACCAGGACTGCCGCCATACGTAAAACTTTTTTGAGCGCTCAGCACTTTGATGCCATAAGGTTGTCTACTGATGGTATCGCGCAGTTCTAATGACATTTTCAACAGACCCACAAGCAACAGAACACAAGGACGTGCTTCCCGACATGCACTATGCTAAGCCCCGCTTGCAATCCCTATACAGCGGTAACGATAGAACGGCGAAGCGCGTGTAACGTGGGTTTCTGTGAACTGTCGAGTGAACACTACATAAAATTACAGTCTTCTGCGATATGACGCCGTGTCGCCTAAAGCACATTCACCAGTTGATACAGCGTCACGTCCCCAACACCGTTTAACAGCGCCAAACCTGGCACTCCTCGACATTCCCAATCTCACGGTCTACCCTACCTACTCAGTGTGCTTGCTTCCCATAAGAAGGTTACCACCATGCTGTGCTAAAGTCATGTGGCTGCTTCACTCCAAATCTCGAAGCATTCTGGTTTTTCTGTTTCAACCCATCAAAACAAACAAAATAATTACATGCTGGCATCCTCCGTGCGCCTGCCACCTGCACTGCACGCAGATCGTTCGGAGCCAAAGGAAGAGGTATCTCACACATTTGATAACTCTTATCACCCTGGTGTCAGCCACGTCGGATTCCCGTGACACTTCGCTGCAAATCCCGTGCAAACTCACACATGTAGCTTTACACTAATAGGTGTAGTTCGCATGAACAGAAATGAAACCTTGCGTTCTCAACGCTTGTCCAAAGAAGTCGCCTTTCGAGTGCATACATATAGTTGACGTGCATTACACTGCAGCTAGCTGGTCAATTATACAGGGTCCGCCAGCGAATCGGGCGATTTGGCAACGGCGTTTTCTATTTTTAACGTGACCGGGAAGGGGAATGATGCTGGCAGGTGGCGTGGCCGTGAACAGCGTTCAGTTTGAAATGAAGTCGTGGATTGGTGCACAGCGTGCTTTCGCCGTCAAACCATTTTATAAGAACGATAGCTACGTTGCCGACCAACGTGAATTTCACAAGAAATTCGGGATTCATCTAAACAGTAAAGTGCCGTCAGCTCATGCCATAAAGAAGTGGGTAAACAACTTTGAACAGACCGGCTCAACTGTTAAGAAGAAAGGTGGTAGTGTTAAAACAGTTCACACCTCACAAAACATTGACGCTGTGAGAGCATCATTCGAACAAAGTCCTCGCCGGTCGGCTGTGCGTCATTCCAAGGAACTGGGACTGTCATAAAGCAGTGTCAGGCGTATTTTACACTTGGATTTGCACTGCGGATACAGGAACAGATTTCAAGAATCCCGGTCGACGTGTTACGTAGGGCCGTGAATAGTGTTCACGATCGGCTTGCTGAGTGTAAGCAACGTAATGGAGAGCATCTTGAGGATGTAACGAGTGGGATGATATGTTTTTTTTTTGTTCTGGGTTTTGTTTCACGACCATTGATTCACTTATTTCTGCAAATGCTAAAGTATGTACTTCCTTATAAATGTAACTGTATCAGGATATCCAATACTTTTACTTTTTTTAAACACTTAAAAATCGCCCGATTCGCTGGCGGACCCTGTATGTACACGTGCGAAGGCCTTGAGAAATCGCTACATTAGTAAGTCTGTCGGTCAGTCATAATCCATGACATATTTTATCACTATGAACTGTTCTCATGACCAGTTTCGAACTCTGTACATACACCCTGCAGAGATGGCCAAAAACTGCAGTCGAAGTCTTTAGGGCAGACTGCCCGTCTATCACCTGGGCACACCAAGACAGTACAAGGTGTATTACAAAAAAACATAACTACATTTTACTTTGCTTATACATTCGTCTTGTTCAGGCTAGGCAGATTTAGTGGGCTACTGTGAATGCGGTAATGAGCCTCGGGGTCCGCAATATGCGGAGAATTTCTTGACCAGATGAAGAACTGTAGGCAGCTCAGAACTCTGTTCCACGGACTTACCAGGCCACTGTGTGCAGCGCGCCTGGTATCTGTGCAACCGAACACGACATTCACGTCCAACAGTAGCAGGCGTTCCAATCTCTGTCACAGTCTTACACTTGAGTACTTCTAAGACGACAGACGAGTCGGCTTACATCTCACACAAGACTGTCTGTCACATCAAGAGACAACTGGTCAACACCCGCTTCGTTGAAAACCGTTCCTACGAAAACCATATCAAAATCTCTTGTCACCGACGTCAGCACCACCAGATGACTACAATGAATGGCACAGGAACTGGTGCCTCAGTTTGTATCCCCGTGATGACCCCTGCCACACGTGCACTGTGCACTTTACCCCCCCCCCCCTTTTTTTTTTTTTGCAGTTTCACGGATATCGTGTGCAGTGTTATTAACGTCCAGTGTGCATTCAGAAGAAAAAACGATAATAATTTCAGATCAAACAGTACCAAGCAGAACTACAGTACTAGATGGCCACTGCACTTGTTCTATGAAGATTTCTCCCGCTCCAACCCCCCCCCC
>Ga0123355_10007593_pt1 | contig 16276 bp, 11 predicted proteins | sample TergutEmb28metaG_3_FD_89872 | JGI IMG/M metagenome (GOLD analysis project Ga0123355, IMG submission 89872) | Embiratermes neotenicus P1 segment gut microbial communities from Petit-Saut dam, French Guiana - Emb289 P1 | ecosystem: Host-associated > Arthropoda: Insects > Digestive system > Gut ...
CCGGAGGCTGCGGTTACAGTTTTTAGTACTCCTGATGATGGGTGCTGTGACACCCGAAACATGTAGAGTAGCTTTGCAGTAAATAAATATCTGCATACTTTTGCATCTGGTTGGATTTTTATTAAGAGTGTGTAGCAAGTTTCCAGCCCCAGTCGATTTATCCCCAGGGCAAAAATATCCGGTACACATTTAATAGGCGACTCGTTGGGACCCAGTACCGATTCTGACGCTTTGAAAATGATAAAAATCCGTTGCTTCTGTCGGGAATTGAACCACGATCCGTCGGTCACTCAGCAAGTAGCCTAATCACTATATTAGTTACTTTATTCTCGCCCCCATTTGTGTTAATTTAGCATAAGGAACGTAGGCTCTAGTGTACATATCTTTTCATAAAAGCTGTACTTCTGTATCATGTACCACAAACGATATTCAGAGTGATATGATGTGTTACGTATGCGATTGACGATTTGACTACAGGACGACAACATTGGAATGACTTAAGTCCTTGGAGCGGTTAAAGGTAAAGGTCATCCAGTACTTGATCCTAAGACATGTTAAGGAAGCCGACTGAAGAACTTTTTGTGACAAAGGTATTCAGAATAGCTACTTTCTTGTCTTAAAGCGAAATAGGCGAAACAAAATTTCATTAAGCCCAAAATATTTTTGGTTGGTAGATCTCAAACTGAGTCATACCTTCTGACATTTCAGCAAATCTGAGAGGATAATTAAGGGAAATTATAGGGAAAAATGTTGTAACGATCGTCACTTGTCTCAGAGTAGTGTCCAGCTGAGTTCTTCCCTACTTCTCACAGAAAGCCCTGTACCATAGAATTGATTAATTCGGGATAGTCGTAGATAGAAGGATTTCGGACATTAGCTCCGAGGACGTCGCTTACCAAAAGAGCACATTATGGACTATTCGGGAGGATTTCTTTCATCAATTCACGTGCATGGTTTAATCACAGGAAGAACTAATTTGTCTTCAACATGAGTAAAAGCGGTATTTTCACAACTCCACGTCAGTTGGCGGTATTCTTGGTGACAAGCTTGTCAGCGGATCAATAGACATTAGTGGCGAGACCTGGACACATTCATTGACCCTTCTAGCGTCCATTAGTGGACGGACCCACAACTAGCACTGTGGCAATCCGTCCCTATCCATCATTCGTTTTGAACTGAGCTGTACAATACCGACATTATGCGTCGTACTCAGGAAGGAGATTGGTTTTAGGTTACAAGAAATCAAACTTTAATTAAGAGAAAAGATGTACTTACCGTGAGGATTACGGGTTCAGTGCACTGGCCTGAAGCAAAATCAGTTTTTGTAAGCAATTGTGGTTAGAAAATAAATACTTTTTGGGGGAAGGGACTCAAAATTCTTATTCCCAAATTTAATGTTTAACTTAAGCAACAAAACATGAATAAAATGGAATATAACCGGTCACCCTGTACAGGAACCACACATCCACTGAGAAGAGCAGTCCGCGCTTTTGCTGCTGTACCCCGGGAAGGAAATACACAGTACCCACCGAAGAGGAGACAAGATGTATCCGGATTGTCCCGGATGTGCTAACAAAGATACAGGGCCGGGAATCGCAATTGGGTTTTCGAAATACAAAATCATATGATATGAATGTTTCATAGATTTACTTGCTGGATCTTATGCTTCCATTTTCCCTTGATCTTCCAGTCTACAATCACTAATCACCACTTACAAAATACGTCCTACATTGCACACAAACTTAAATCGTCACGCCAATACCATCATTGCAAGTATGTTGCACTACCAACATAAGAAAGCTGAAAAACGCATACAATGCATAGTATAGAAACATTAGCCTATATTCTGTAATCACAAGCCATAGAGAGTGACTCTGAAATACAGCGAAGAAGAATTTCTCCTGTAGGTCCGTATAATTCACTTCGCCCATTTTTAACGCCACGGTGCAGACCCCTTGAGAAAGTGGCAGTATTGCAACTGGTTACGAAATTCCCCGCCTATCGTGAAACTCATTCCACTATTACACCCTAGCCTGAACCAGCTAAACTAGTGCACAAATTCAAATCCACGTCTTTAAGATTTATTCTAATGTTATAATCTCATCTATAATTAAGTCTCCCCATTGGTCTCTTTCCTTAGGCCTTAGGCTAAGACTTATGCACTCCTTCCTCCCATGTTATTGATCTTGACTTAATCGTCGAAAACCATCAGTTATGAAGCTTCTCATTATCCAGCTGCCTAAATCATTCCGTTCCTTCTTAACTCTGTTGCCCAAATATGATCATCATCCTCAAGTACCCTTTTGTATCTATAACCTTCACATTTTGGGGTGTTTAGTATTTATGATACACGTAGATAAACATTCCTACCTGTAACTACATTCATGGAAAACTCAAGTATGAAAAGCTCAGGTAAAACAAAAATATTTTGCTGCAGAATCATTGTTAAACACGAGAATTACGTTAGAGAGGAAGTCTTTTCCTAGTAAATATGTTTACTTTGACATTTCTTTTGCTACTTCAAATGAGTATTACACTGCACGAGTATATCAAATAGAAGTAAATTAAACAATCAAACACTACATACGCATTAATTAAAAATTTCATGTTAACAGAGCCTATTTGCAGTGATATATGGGCACCAAATTTTTTGTGGAGGAATTAAAGCAATTTTGAACATAAATAAAGATAGAGAGAACAAGTTTTAGGTTCTTGTGACCGTGCATCATGAACGTAGGGTGAAGAGAGAGAAACCAACAAGATGCAACTAATCCGATGTTTATTATCAACTTCTATCTCAACATGTTTCGAGCATCAGTAACCTTCACACAGTGCACACAGCTTACGACGCAGCTCCACACAACCACAGCCAGCACAACCAGTGCAGAATACCATATAAGGTAGTACTCTGTCTTGTTCTCTTGATGATGGGCATAATGATGCCCGAAACATGTTGAGATAGAAGTTGATAATAAACATCGGATGAGCTGCATCTTTTTGGTTTCTCTCTCTTCACTCTATAGAGAGAACAGTAAAGCCATCAACAGTACAAAAGTCGTGACAAGGGCGTCTATGTCTTCGACTGAGGAAATTGAAATTTCTTCTTGTAATTTACGAGCGCCATATCGCTCTATGCTGTTTTCAAATAACGAACCTCCGCTAAGCTGTGATAAAGTGTGCAAATGCGAAAGGAGGTTAAGAAGAATGAAGCCTGGTGTGCATCCAGAGCGCAAACCGAAGACTTCTACAATTTTCTGTATTGTAAATCTGCATTCGGCAGATTACATTTCTTTCAATTTAAATATATATTTCCCCTGTTTTTTAATTAAGAACATCGCATCGGAGTATATTCAAAACCTAGAACCGAAATTACTATTTGAGAAATCTTCCGGAAGTTGGTGACATTTATTTCCTATACTTAACCTAAAGATAATCTGATACCGTCTTAAACCGCACTGCTCTCTCTACCTGCTTGTTTTGATTTAAAATAATGATATTGTGTTGGGATTTGTGTGTGTTCAAGACGCACCTGAGATCCACGAAGTTTCGGAATTTGGCACGAATCTGATCTTCAGATGATCGGTTATTATTACGCTGAAATCTGCCTAAGGCGTTTGTTTCTTCATTTATCGTTCCCGAATTTGAGGTCAAACCTTTAATCTATTGGCTCACTCATTCACCTCGCGAATTGCAATAACCAGTAAAACTATCATTTCCTTTATTTCCTTCGGTGGCCGTTTGTTATACATTTTCCCGAAAGAATGTTAATAATATCTGATCATTTTTTAAAAATGTTTGCACATATAATTTAAAGGTCTTACAGCTTTTTGGGTGACTTTTGTCTTCTTACTATCTCATAAGTTTTCAATGTTTCCAAATGAATATTAGATTTAAGGAGAAAAATGGAAGGTTATACTAAAATCACACTGGCACTAATTGCAACACGTGTCACGAGATGTGACGAATATAAATTATTGGACATCAGCAACCCGGAAGCGGATTTTATAAAGACATTTCTCTGCTCCTTCTGAACTCTTACAAAATTAATTTTTTGGTGATTCATTTCACGACCCTGTCAGTTACTGATATTTTAAGGAATGTTTTCGAGGTTAAATGGAAGAATACACTTATGGAATACAAGTGGAACAATACTGGCAGAATAAACCAAACTACTCGGAGAGAAGCCTGCCCCACTGGCACTCTGTTAACCACAAATTCCGCATGGAATACCCTGAAATTAATGTACTTTTTAACGGAACTTTGTATGACGTAAGATTAGTCAAGTCGTGAAGAATAAACGTGTAACTTGTGGTTAATTTGCCAACCTGACACCCTACTGTTTTTACCTCTAATAATGCTTTTAAAATCTTCCCTTACTTTCTCAAACAAACACCTGAATTCGAATTACAATATCGATTGCTGCTTTGTTCGATTATGGCGCCAAGTCGTAAAAGTGACGTTAGCCAGTGACGTCCACTTATCATTATTCACGGTAGAAGGCAAGTAATGTCCTGCGTACAGGCTATGGCTGAAATAACATGACCCCTACCGCTAGGAGATAGTGTATAAAATGCGTTTGCTTTTTGTTTATTAGTCCTAGAGGTGAAAAAGTGGGTGGTAAGAAACAAAGAGCATTTCGTTATTTGTCACTATGACAGGTGGTAATTTCATGGCCTTCAGGGTGAGATACAGCATTAATATGAATCATGAAGTCACGCGTGAACACATCCTGCGCTATTAAAAGCTGTGTCAATGTTTATCACGAATGAAATTATTACAACGTTCTGTTGTGTTGGACTGGTAAAAATTATTTGTAACAGTAACTACATAACTATGAATAAAACATAACACATTAGTAACATAGTAAGTCATGCGAAAGAGCCCCTTTTCGGAGTTCGAAAGAAAACCAACAATACTGACTGGGAATATGCTTGGTTTTCCTCAGTTCGTGCAGGAAAATGATTATTATTTACATTTCGTGGTCACGTCGTAAAAGCATTAGGCCTTACTCATCGCCACTTGAAAGCAATTGATAAAACTGTGCAAGGTGGTGCTGACACCAAGCGGAATTTTTAGCAACGTGTAAACGCGGACTGTCGACATCTTCTGCTCCTGTTTTAACTGCTAACGTACATAACAGACATAGAATAGCGGCGTGATAACGTCAGAAGAGCAGCATAAAAATGATTACGAGTACATTAAGCCCATATTAACTTGGTGAGTGAGTTAGCGAGAAAGAAGTTGTTACTAATAATAAGCGTGGTAAAATTTGAAGGAAAATATCCAGTTCATGGCACAATAAATTTTCTTTACATTCCATCATGTAACAGCGCCACTGACTAAGGCAAGACTGCACAAGTATCAGACGCCAGGTCTCCGTGGGCATTAAATTTTGCAAGCTGGCGCCTAATATTTTATGATACTCGCTTTGTAACTTCACATCACTTTGCTAGAGTCCAAAACTCTGAGGTGCCTCCTATAATTTGGAAAATTTGTACACCCGTGGACTAAGCTTACATTCGAAAACAGAACTTCATATTTAGTAATCAAGACTGTCATAACACTTCTTAGAATTAAGAGTTTTGTTTGACTGCAGTGTTGCAGGAAAACATTCAACTTGTAGATCATAACACACTAGTATTTATGGTTCTTGCAAAACTGACCTTGTGTCGCAACTCAAGGAACGGAAGTGCATACACTTCTGTCTTGCTAGTTCTCTTCCTGTTGTGGTTCCCTCTGCCACTCCGCCCAACCTTACGACACTTGGGTCAAACCGAACTGCAACTTGAAATTTAATTTAGCATCCCTGTGTGGTCCACGTCCAGTAACTTGATTTTGATTAAGCTCTGTGGCTCCTGGTGCTGTTCTTCCTGTGGCTAGGGTTGGTAGTGGCGTTCGGATGGGGTGAATAGTCTTGCCGAAAGGGAAAGACAACGGGGGTTGAATTCACAGCTAAGTGCCGGTGTAGGGCTGTTTGTGCAACCGCGAACAGTATCGGAAATAATCACAAAGTTGAGGCGAAATATATATACAATGCCCGGATCAGAGCTGTTAAACTACTACTAATATTTTCTCTCTCCCTTTTCAACTTTATTTTTTTAATTTAAGTAATTGCGATGTTTTGCAGTTTCTTCTTTTAGTTTCTTCCTTTATTCTTCCTGACTTTGTTGCTATCTTGACTTTGATTTGTTCCTTCTTCGGTTGCACGCTGTCTCTCTTTTACTTGTAATTGTCTCTGTAAATGGCTACTACAGGCTGCTGAATCAGCACAATATAAATAAGTAATGATTTAATTGAACATTTGCTTCACAGCTGTTCTTCCTCAGTCGTTATACTGGCTTATTTATAATTACAGGTTTTACCGAAGCAAGTAAAAATGTATTATTATTATTATTATTATTATTATTATTAGTGGTGGTGGTGCGGGGTGGTGGCGGCGGCAGCAGCAGCTATTGTCCGTAGAAACATATTTGCTATTTAACCAAGGCTTTAGATTCCAGGTCGAGTCGCATGATAAAAGCACTGGCATAAACGCGACATGCAAAAAGTTTGTCCACCTACGGAGCGGCTCAGCCCTGCTGAAAGGAGCCGTCTGTATGAAACGAAGGTTATGTGCAGGTCAAATTGACAATGTGAACGTACTTAAAGCTTTTGGAACTGTAGTTGGGGTATTTGTGAACAACAAAGGTCCGTCTGTTGATGCTCTTATTCTTGTTGATACTGCTGCACTACTACTACTACTACCACCACTACCACCACCACCACCACCACCACCACCACCACTACTACTATTACTACTACTACTACTATTCCTACTACTACTACTACTACTACTACTACTACTAATAATAATAATAATAACACCGTTGCTGTTGCTGCTATTGCCGTTGTAAGTTTTACGTGTCTTAAATATTTTGCTGAGGAGAACAGCATAAGCTGGTCATCCGGTCTACGGATTGTTTATTTTATTCTGGGGTTCAAGAAAACTATAGTAACCTCACATGTCACTTGAACTGCCATATCATCTTTGCTCTCTCGATGTAACATTCCTTGCTACATAAAGCTGTCGTAAAAATTTAAGGCAGAATGTAATAGGCTACACGTGTAATATCTACGTCCAGATGAGCAGTTTCGTCCCGTCTCTTATCCGAATTATTGTTTTATTGCTGGCGGTCATAAACAGGAGCACTGTCCAGTGACTTCGGCAGGCGGTACTTCTCTTTGGTGGCTGGCCTCAAGCCCCGAGTTTTATTGCGCTGGAGATTCGTCAGTTTCTTAATTGCACCTCACCGCGGTCATAAAACTTTCTTTACTGCGCACATTTTGACTTGTCTTTTGAAACACGACCGGTCTCCTCCCACTGATAACTCCTAACGTAACACCCAAAATATAACACACCATTTTAAAGCTACCTGTTGCAGCTACCAGTCCTTCACAGCAGGGGTGGAGAAACCAATGGCAGTGATTATTATAAACTTCACGGTACTGCGTGTGCGCAAGAGGCACCCTAGTTCGAATAGGCCCACAGGGAGCAAAATAAATTATTCTAATATATGGTGGTATTTTTGTCAGCCCTAGATGAAAACAAGAATACTGTCCGGAAACAAGCCACAAACAAATAGCAGACTGGAATACAAAGAAAGTGACACTAATGGATACTAATTCTAATTCTATTAGACACCAGTACCCAAAATAAATGACTCGTGCCGAACACCCGTTCATATTAACCTATATTAATTAATGTTGAATACAGACGGAACTGGCTTCTACATTTGCAAAGAATACCACAAAACCGAATCCCTTTGCAATCATACCACTACAAACCACAAGGAAGGAGAACAATTGGAAGACCGAAGCGTTGGCGCGAGCAGTTGTTACACTGGAAACGGAACGGATCAAAGGGTCCAATCCTTTATGTTTATTATTATTATTATTATTAATTAATTAATGTCCCTTCCAAAGCCTCTGTCCCTATGTAATGGTTAGTGATTGACAAAAGGAAAATCCAGATAAGATGAAAGTTGCAGAAATGCGTTTTATGAGAGAATTCTAAAATATTTCTCTCTGGAAATACGGCAAGCTGTGAGTTTGTGGGTGCCGAACTCGGTGGTCGCGCAGTCTAAGGGTTTGTGGTCGCTAGATTTCTGAGATTACGGATTCGAATCCCGACGGGGACATGGATGCCTGACTCTCGTACGTTTTGTGTGTTGTCAGGTAGAGGTCTCTGCGTCGGATTGATCGCTCTTCCAGAAGAGTCCTGTCGACTGTGTTGTGACTGAGTGTGACCGTGAATCGATAATGAGGAGGCTCTGGTCCACTAGGGACTCTTACGCCATGGGGGGGAATAGTCGGTGAGGCAGAACATTGGAATATTCTAAACTGAAGCAAACACTGAAGATTACTGTGACAGACTAACATATTACTAAAGAGTTGAATTTCTATAAAGGATAGATCTCTTGGAGAATATGTTGGAAGGAAAAGATAGAGAAGCCGCTACAAATCTCAAGAAATAGAACAAGAAGAGAAGAACGAGGAGTAACAAAATAATTGGCGTACGATGTGTGTTGTGTTCGCATTTGTGTTGTTCTAAAAAAAATATTTTCCCCTGCATTGGGCGTCTCAAAGAAAGAACAAAGACAGAGCACATTTTAGTGCACAATTCGGCGCACCTACCTGGTTCCTGTGATATTAGCTGGTGAACAATTCCGACCTAACTCCAGCCAACGTGTTCCTTCTTGATAAAGAACTAGTCGCCAATTTAACAAGAATTTTCCAACTTTTTTAATATAAAATTCGAAATTTCAAAATCTCTCTTAACTAGACCCTGTTTTGAACAAGATGAATGAAGTCCTCACCTTTACATCGTAGTCCTTCACAGCCATTCTAATATTATCATCCAAATTACGCCTGTCTGTCACAAGTGGTAATTTACTTAACGACTACCATGTAACATTCAGTAAACACTCCTTCTCCCCTTATGTACTATATGTCCCCTTCACATATTCATCGATGAAAACGTTGTCAAAATAAAAAGCCAAATTTTCTGTAAGTAAACAATTCAGCCAAACAAAATCAACCTCCTCGTACCAGCACAAATGCAGCATAATTACTTGGTACCAAACAAATGAAACAGAAAGATTAGATATTGGTAACTCTACATTCCGCCATACATGCCGTGGAAATATGAAAGAGACTTAAAAATATTGTTGGTTATTACTTGGCCAGCCCATTATAGCCCTATATAATATGGGGCAGACGCACTTTCAGCGAGCAGACCATATTTGTTAACGGAAAAACTGTGGGAATTCCGCACAACGAAGATATACAATATATGATCTTAACCTGCAAAAAGAAAACCATGAACATTCTAAACTACTACATCAAACAGTGCCTAAATAACTCCATGGAGCACAATGTAATTTTTCTTCTTATAAACTAATACCATCGGCGAACACCTGAAGCTGAAGTGTGCCATGCAGTTGCAAGCCTCCTGGTCTGCCTAAAGTTTCTTGATGGCCTATTCTAATGCAAAGTTGAAGAGCAATGGAGATAAAGTATCTACTTTTTAGACCATTTTGCATAAGCAACACATCAGACAAATGTTTGGTTATCCGGACATTTTACTGATGGGGATGGACATTTAAATCTTAGCGTTTCCTTGATATAAAATATAAAAAGTGACTATAATTTTAAAAAAGAACATAAAATTAAATAATTAAATAACAAAGAGATTATTACCAAACACGTTGCAGTTAACCCAAGCTTTTCATGGGTACACTGGACTTCTCCTAACCGAATCATAGGCCTTCTCTAAGTCTATACATAAGATTCACCGCCCCCACTTTATTCCAACTTTTTCTGAAGTGTTTGACGAATGCAGAATATTTATCGTTATTTCAATTGTCCCGACAGAATCTAAAGTGACAATCCATAACAATTTCTTCTACACAGGGGGAAAACTCTCACAGAGTATCGAATGAAACTTTGTAAATAATGACATACCTAGACTATTGCTAAACACACATTATCATTTTTATATAAGTAGTTAAATCGAGAAGACTCCTTCCACTATGAATGTAGTTCTTCCTCATTTCAAACAATATTCGTGGATTTCAGAAAGTAAATTGTAAATTGTGTATATACTACAAAATTTACACAATAATTTAGGTGGTTAAGTACACCATTTACTGTTATATTTACATGTGCATCCCACGAACCAGTCGGCAGTAATGGGTGCGGTCCTTTGCCACAGAAAGACCGGGGACCCGTGGTATATATCATATTATTACAACGCCTGCGTACAGGGAGTTCAGTGTCGAATTTATTGTCTCAGATATGGGTGGCGTAGCTCTACACACAACTACAGACGCAAGTGGTTGAAAAGTGTCTTAAAACGAAGCACAACTCTTTCCCTCACATCCTTTCAAATTTGTTTTGCTCAGATCGTTCTGTTATTCGACTTTACACCACAAAGCAAATGAAAAATGTTATTAAATAAACCGAAACTTAATCAAACAACACAGAATGCATGTACAACTTCAACATATTTGATTCAATGGTAGAAAACTTCCATATAATCAACAATTGTATGATTTAGGGGCGCATATGCGTACAATAGCTAACTATCTAAACGATCTCTGTGAGTGACTTTAAGCCACACGCCTTCGATCGGAGCCATGATAAATTTTGTTGGATCTATTTTCAGTGACTCTGGCGATTTCTCGCAAGTTTGGAATTTGTATTTTGACAGCAGACAGATGAGTCCAACCTTGGTTTGCATGAGGCCAAAATTCCTTCCTGAAATACAAAACAGGTATATTCCAGTAATTTTCCTTCAAATTACAATTAAATTAGAATATAGTGATTTCCTTAAGGCTTTCCAAATACTCTGCAGTTAGACCTATATCAATTATGGTTAAGTCTTTACAATGGACATATAACGGCTTGTCTACTTCCATCTTCTCGTGATACATGAGACTTCCTGAGAACTGTGTACTCGTTACACATGTCTATATTTATGAATATTCCATATTAATCGCACTTATATACATATAACACACGCAACTCTTCCTGACTCATTTGTAGCTGCTCAGATTTCAAAGTTGAAGTTCATTAAAGATATTGCTAAATTTAAGTGTCATAAAATATTAATTTCTCCTTTTAACACTCAAATCCAGCATGTTTCATCTAAACATCAACCACCAATAGGGTTTACAACTCCGTTCTTAAGTGGCCCAAGAACCAACCAATTCTTGAAAATTAAGCAAAATTATCACACGACTCTAAATAAAATGAAAGTGTCCTCCGAGAGATTGGATTATTAATCTGTCGTTTCAAGACAATATCTTTGTCATAAACAACTTGAAGTTTCTCACTAGAACAGTCATTTTCCTGTTTTGGTGCTGGGATGTAGTTACTTACCAGTGTCTCATAATATTTCTCGTGGTGATTGAATCAAACAGCTTATTGTTAATACCACCTGCAAACTCTTCGTCATAGCAGTTCATTAGTCCTATCATTTTTTACCCTATTGTATTAAAATCCCATTCTATTTTCGGTCTTTTATTTCCCTCATGCGTTTTAGTATTTACTTCCTTTACACATCCAGGAGTATCAAAATATCTCAAAAATGATCACGCCACTGACTTTCTTCCCTCTTTTCCTAATGCCTGTACATCTTTATAATATTTTACCACTTGTTGAACCAATACTTTCTATAGTTTAGATCGTGTGCATTAAACTTTATTACACCAAACTCTCAGAAAGTCATTCTACTTAAAATGCACAAATAATTTTACTCTTTTCCAAATCGCTCTTGTTAGACTTGCGAAATGCTCAAGTGCCCCTTTGTATCACAAATGGGTTGTAGGCTTGTATTTATTATTCTCGCTGTAGTAACTGACTGATTAGTGTATAGACCTCTCAACCGCAATGTTAATGGCAACAGGTGACTTTTCAAACAAAACACGAAACTCAGCAAAATTGTTAGAGGCCAGTTGAAATGTGACGGCACACGCTCAGAAACAAGATTTCGTCTTTCGGCGAAACGGGCGAGTCCATTTAAATCGGCGGAGGCGTCAGTTCAGTCGACTTCTGGCAGCCGAGGTGTTGCGCATCAGCGGTAGTAATGTTGGATACACCATGTTCCGAGGTAGTGTGAAGGGTACTGGCTACCCACTCCATTCGCCATTTTCCCCTTCACTTCCCCTCCCGTGCGTCACCGTGTGCCATCACATTTCAACTGGAGTCTACATGTGAAACTTAATTTTCGGTAACAAATAAACTGATCTTAACTGTCTGAAGTATAGTATTCATGAGGTGCATATGATACACAAAACAAGTAGCTTTTTTAATTTCCTGAAGAACATTAATAGACTGGAATTTGTAATGTCGGTACAGGGTATTTTCTGTGAGGTATAAAATGAAATTCTATTACTGAAATGAGCTTCAGGTTTAGAACTGTAACGTCCAAGAGACAACTTCTTTCTTTAGGTTGTAATATGCGCTTGTTGGTCCACAAGTTTCCCGGTTTTATGGTACCTGAAATATTCATTACTGAATCTTTATCGTTGCACCGTGTATTCTGAAGTATATTTAATTTACACACACACCAACTAATGCACTTATATATATATATATATATTATTTAAGAAGTTTTAAAAATTTGTATTAAAACACTTAAAACACTCCTACACGTTTCGATCCTACGATCATCCTCAGAGAGCACATATTTTTCCTTGCTAAAGTTATATATTAAAACAATCAGTGATTTACTTCCTTACAAACACAACACGAATCCTTCTACATAATCCACAGCCAGTCTCACTCTGCACAGCGCACGACGCACATACAAACACATGACATGCTGCCACATCACCAAAGTTAATGTAACGAAGTAAATCACTGATCGCTTTAATATATGACTTTAGCAAGGAACAATATGTGCTCCCTGAGGAAGATCTTGGGATCGAAACATGTAGGAGCGTTTTAGGTGTTTTAATGTAAATTTTAAACTTCTTAAATAATATATATAAGTGCATTAGTTGGCGTGTGTAAATTAAAAAAAATCATTACTGAATTCAAACAATCTTGCCACAGGAACTTATCCCGAACCAGCTGAAGGCTGCGGTTCCCTCAGGACACACATCAGCAACCCTTATTAATTGCGTCTCACTATTACGATTTGTCCCTTCAATCGAGACGTTCCATTAAAGAATTCTTATGCAGTTGTCAGATTTACCACACTTTTTCTATATCTCTCCCAGTATTTGATTAATTCAAATCACAATGACACTGTTGCATCGTTCTCAAACACGAGACCAAATAAATTTGAAAATTAAGATATATACTCTTGTAATAAAAACCAACCAGATGCACTATTTCTCAAATTTATTTTGGTATAGAACTCTACATTTTCGGACAGGTTTACTGTCCATCGTCAGGATACAGTACTAGACTCCTGATGATGGACAATAAACCTGTCCGAAAATGTAGAGTTCTATACCAAAATAAATTTGAGAAATAGTGCATCTGTTTGGTTTTTATTATATCACGACGCACGGTCCTCTGAATGTCAAATAAGATACATACCTATACAAATCCTTTGACCTTCACCAAAAGGCAGGTACACGTAGTTAGGTCTGTTTCGCTTTACCTCTTCGCTAAATCTCTCTGGTTCGAATTTTTCTGGATCCGGGAAGTACTTCGGATCTCTGTGCAACCCCAATACAGGAATCACCACCTGAATGCCCTTTTCCACGACAAGGTTTGTCTCGGGGATCGTGTAGTCCTTGTTACATAGGCGACTTAGGAAAGTTAAGGGCGGATACTTGCGGAGTGTCTCTGAACAACAGAAAAAAAAAACTATTATTTTCAACAAAATGTTCACTTTGACTGATAAGTTAATCTGACAAATTTGTATTATACTGTTTATCAAACCATTTTGCCTGCAGAGGTGACATGGATGATGATAAGGCGCAGCAAGTAGGCAATGGTTTAAGAACTACGTTCATGTGGCAAAGGTGCTGTCCCCGTAGACGCTGAAGATATATTCCAGGATTTTAAGTCAGGGTGGATGACAGGTTCTTAAAGGTAAAGGTAAATTTTGAACTAAAACTGGCCACGATGGCCCAGCAGGGGACATATCAATACCAAACTCGATAAAAGTGTAATGTACTGCTTTCATAAGCCACAATTTCTTAAAGCCCATATAGAACTGAAAGAACACTCCATTGTATAGCCACACTGTCTCGTATTTAAGTAATGCAAAATGTTTGATCTGTAGTTGTTATTTTGACTAATAATTTTCTGTGGTGCAACAGCCCAACTCTCCGGCCTAGACCCTTTCACCGTAGAGGTTTCTAGATCACATGTACTTAGACACACACACAGACGCACGCACGCACACGGTAGGGATCCTCTACAGGAAAGATCTGTCGGAGCAGAAGCCATTACCTACACAGCGCACACCAAACACAATTGAAGAACATCCATGATCTCAACAGGATTCGAACCCGCAATCCCAGCCATCGAGCGGCCGCAAATCGCCTTAGGCCGCACGGCCACGGGGAACGGCCTGATGACGTTAACCAGTAATTTTTTTTTTACATATGAAATTAAACATCATGAAATGTGGGAAAAATTTATGTGAATATTTGGCCAAGTTTCAACGAAATTTCGTAGAAAGGTGTTCTACAAAAACAGGCTCCTTCTACTGTTATCGCAAGTAAAATTCTAACTCCTGCTTGGACCAAATCTGCCAGAAGTTGATCAAAAACTTAACCTGCCTATTTATACATATTAAAATTTCAGCAGCAGTTTTCACGTGCAAAACCTGATTACACATCCTTGCACTTCAGGTGTTCACATTTCACCCTTTGTGTCATTAAGGTACGTGTATCTAATAGCTAAATGATGCAATATTTTCATCAGTCCCAAATACTGTTGGGACGTATAAGTGGACTACCATTCTAATAAGTCACAAATTAATTACAGACATGTAAGCTTAACTTTATTTACATTTCAATTAATCTACGTAAATTTTGTAGTTTGTTGTTTTAACTTTATCAGTTTTGTTTTTCAGATATTCCCTTCCTTTAGTTTAAAAATTTTGATTACTTCATAAAAAGGAAACGTTATGTAGTCAAATGCAACTTTATTAGTAAACAACTTTGTTTATAGTCAATCTAGCAGCATATATCCTCTTTGTAAACAAGCCACCATCAGGCTATCCTCTATAAATATATAAAAATACAAAAATTTGGATCCCCCTTTTTTTTTAATCAACATTTGAGCTCTTTAACTCATAATAATCTATAATCTCTTTGGCTGAATTCGGATATAGTTTCATTACTTTTTTTAGCCCTTGTTAACTTCCAAGTTTTACAAAGTTGCAAACCCATAAATTCAGCTTTATACTCTTCTGTAACACCTAAAATGGTTTCTCCCTCTTCCCTGATCGTGATCATTCTATTCCCGTTCAGTCCGCAAGAATCCCAAGTGCGAGTGTCGTTCGTCATGAAGATGATTTAAATTGGGATTTTCTGGATTATTATCACCATTTAGTCAGTATATGGGCACCATTTCGAAGAAACCTGCTGCCACCTCATTTCAGTTTGAGACTGAAGCAGCAGGTTGCTCTGAAAAGTCTGTATCTACCTACAGGACTGCACGGTGTTATAACATACAAGACTACAATACAAATCCAAGTACGACTGTGAATACTGCAGTGTGGGCATGTGGTGATGAAGGGGAAGAGCATTCTGTTCTAACCCTTTTTCCAAATACCACTTCGCGCAGCCTCTCAGTTGTATGTCTGAGACCATCATCTCTCTTCTTCCCTGCATTTAAATCCCCCCCCCCCCAAAAAAAAATGTTACACTGCGACCTCGGTAGTGCTCTACTTGTGTGAAATAAGCATTTTGTCAAATATTCAAACAAAAATATTGCATGCGTTATTTTCACCTTTACCTTGCGTGGTTTGATAAGGAAAATTGTGTACGTGTCATATAGTAAGGAACGAACGCTTTCATTTTCAGCCCACCGAACGAAGAGTGGTCATTAATATCGTTGGTTGATTTTATAAAGTGAATTCGCTATTATAGACAGGTTGTGAAACTCGGAGGTGAATTCTTTCAGAACAGTTAAATTTATTTCCCTTCGTTACACATTATGGTGGAAACTGAGAAATAATATTTGAGATTCCGTGCCGAATGTAATATTGCGTTCACTTACTTTGAAGTCTGTGTTTGATTTTGAAAGTACTGCACGCACGCAC
>Ga0123355_10007594_pt1 | contig 16276 bp, 10 predicted proteins | sample TergutEmb28metaG_3_FD_89872 | JGI IMG/M metagenome (GOLD analysis project Ga0123355, IMG submission 89872) | Embiratermes neotenicus P1 segment gut microbial communities from Petit-Saut dam, French Guiana - Emb289 P1 | ecosystem: Host-associated > Arthropoda: Insects > Digestive system > Gut ...
ATTACATTGAGTTCGGACATCCAAGTTTCTGTACATCCAATCTTTAATATAACTTACACCTCCAACTATTTAGATTTAACTAATTCTAACCCTGATACTTGGAATTATACTAAAGGAAGTATTTTATTAGCCGCGGCTTATTCCGCAGAAGCGACTAATCTGGGATATGCTTTTTCCCACTGGGTTAATGAAAGTTTTCAGACAGTAAGTTATTTAAATGACTTAACAACCGATATTACTTTGCAGGCAATTTTTGTCAGAGTTGTTTTTTCGATTGAATATGTCAGTAATACATTTAACGATTTAGATAGCGGTAATAATCCACTTACTTGGCAGGCATCAGATGGCGTTATTGCCCTTTTGAATCCGACAAGTGACGAGGCTCTAATTTCATCTATGATTTTTGTTGGTTGGATTAATATGGCTACAGGTCAAAGAGTAGAAACCTTATCTAATCTGACTAGTGATTTAAGATTATTAGCGCAATTTATGCCGAGTATTTTCAATATCTCTTTTGATAATAATCAAGGACTAAACGATATTGATTATAATAATCCTGAATTTTGGGATGTTCATGACGGGATACTGGTTTTAAACAATCCAATTAGTCAGGAAGCGGTGTCAGAAGAACTGATATTTATTGGTTGGTTTGATCAGACAGCTGGTGAATTTGTTATTAGTTTAAACTTGTTCCGTGATACAATTTTAATCGCTATATATGAACAAACAATCTTTGAAATTCATTTTAATAACGATAATATAAAGTTAACTGATATTGATTATAATAATCCAACTAGTTGGCGAGCAACCGATGGATCAATTGTTTTAGCGCCTGCATTAAGTGACATGGCGCCTTCACTAGGCTTTGTTTTTAGTCATTGGCTAAATGAAAACACCGGTCGTATGATTACTGGTTTTACTAGTCTAAGCGAGGATTTATGGTTGACACCTGTTTTTGTTTTAACAGAAAGAGTAAGTTTTTTCTTTGTAGATGCGGATAATCCAGGTAATATTTTAAGAATTGAAGAAAGAGAACGTTTTGGTGAACTTTACTTAAATGCCATAAACTTTAGAGAAAGTTTCACTGATGGTAATCGCCTTGCGGTTTTCTTAGAAACTGAAGAGGGTCATAGTTATTTAGATTTGATGAGCCTAGCTATTGAAGTAGTTATATTAGTTCATATGCGAGATACATTCGAAGTTGCATTTGAAATGCCTATAGGTTGGATGCTTCAATATAGTTATATGGGTGTTGATACTACTGTTCATAGTGTAAGTTCAGCTCGTTTACCAGTAGATGCATATTTCTACATTACTATTTTATCGCCATTCTTAGTTGAGATATTTATTGACGGCGTTATTTATGATCATACTTGGCTTGTATTAACTTCTGATATTCATATAACATTTTTAAATGATGACGTTACAGACATGACTCTTAATTTCTACAGTGAGCGGTGGCATACTAGTTTTCAGTTAACGAAAGATGCAAACTGGGATGGAATACTTTCATCAGAAGATTTAGAAGCTATTTACAGTGCTTTTTGGTTAGATGGTTATCCGCAAATGCGCTTTTGGTTTTATGTAAATAATCAAAGATTATCTTTTAATGATTTAGCTTCCTATAACTTTGTTTTTAATGAAGAGGTATTGACTATCTTTATTACTAATGAGTATAAAGAAATTATTAATCTGAATTTTTATGATCAACACTGGAATGGTTTATTAACTATTAATTATTATGAAGATTGGAATGGCTTTTTATCGGCTGATAGTATTAAACAAATCAGAGATAGTTTTGATGAACAATATAATATCTTAACATTTGAGCTAAATGGTATTTTCATGACTTTTGAAGATTTTATTGATTTACATTTTATTCCAGATAGTAGAGGAAATATTGAAATTAGAGTGTTTCAGGAAAATTTTTCGAATGATGTGCACATTTTAACGTTTAACAATGGCTGGTCTACATTCAGACACGAAAGATTACTAGCAGGAAGCCCTCTGGCAGACTTACAAGATTTAGGTATTTTAAAAGCTTTAACTGATTTAAGTCTTTATCACGATCAGGCATTAACTATTCCATTTATTGGTGGATTAGATTTTACTCCAACAGAAGATTTTGTGTTATTCGCTGCGTCAAGAAGTAGTTTCACTGTTTATTTTGAAACACTTGGTGGTGATTATATTGCGCCAGTTTACGTTCCGGCTGAAAATGGAGTCCAATTTTTATTAACTCACCATTTACCACTTTTCTTAAGTCATCCGGGCTTTAAGTTTTTAGGATGGTCTTTGACAGAAGACGGACCGTTTTTAGATTTATATAATTGGCAAGATCGAACTCTTGTTGATCAACTAATTCAAAATCTTAATGCCGATGTAACTCTTTATGCGGTATGGCAACCTATCACAAGCCCTGCGCTGACAGAGATAATTGGTGCTTGGACGGATAGCGGCACAAGACCACGTGTCTTTCAGTTTAATGACGATGGAAGCGGGGTTTGGTCATGGTTTTGGTCAATCCAAATGTTTCAAGGTGATTTTAGAACTTTTCATTATACAGTAAACGGAAATCTTGTGACAGTTCATTTTACTAATGGTGTAACGCAAAGCTTTTCGTTTAATACTGCCAGTCAAACATTAGGAAATATGCGAAGAGCAACACAAGTACATTTGCTTTTTCAACCACCGGCGCCTACAAGATTAACTGGTTTTGTTATGCCATCAAATTGGGATGGAAGTTTAACAGCGGCTAATTTAACCGATTTAAATCGCATGAGTACTCCTAATTCTACTTTACTTTATCATATTAACGGCCAAACGTTTACACACCAAGAATTAAGTAGTTTTGTTTTTGATACAACACCAGGATTATTTTTATTTGAAGTTACTTATGTAACAAGAGAAAGAATGCAGCTGGAGTTTAGCAGTCCATTTGCTGATTTAACAATTAATAAGCTTGATAACTGGAATGGAGTCTTAACATCATCTGATATGAGTCGAATTAGACAAGCCTTTATAAATCATCATATGGCTTATCAAGTTTGGTTTGAAATTGACGGCCTAAGATTATCAGTTACGCAATTAGCGACTCATAATTTTACATTTTTAGATGGAATTTTTGAAATTGAGGTTATTACTGAACTACAAGGAATGGAATTAATTTTCAATTCAGAGACTAATCAGGTTGTAATAGGAATTGCGCATACAGGACCAATTTCTTGGTTACAGCACGAATGGCTTGTTCAAGCCTTTGGTGAAAGCAATGAAACGAGAAGCATTGTTTATTTAATTAATGGTATTAAAATTGACTCTTTAGATATTGCTAATTATATTTTTGACTTTGAAGCCAATAAAATATTAATTATTGATGTGCTTTTTATCCCAAATGCAGGAATGGCCCTAAACTTTTTAAATTGGAATACGCCAGAAATTTTAACGATTTTCCATGAAGGAAATTGGGATGGCCGATTGACAGAGGCTGATATTAATTTGCTTAAATACCACTTCAATTTTGATCAGTTCACATTTGAATTTGAAATTAATGGTGAAATGTTAACATTTGAAGAATTAATTAATAATCAATTTATAGTTATTAATTATCATGCAGTAAACATTACTGTTCATCGCACACAAAGACGGGAAATGTTGCTTGATTTTAATAATCGGTTTACGCTTCACAAATTTGATAATTGGGATGGTTTCTTAACGGAAGAAGATATCGCCATTATTATTGAAAACTTTGATGGCATCAGAAATGCCTTGACATTTGAAATTGAAGGTTTGACATTAACTTTAGATGAACTTAGAACTTATAATTTTACTTTTATTGGTGGTAGAACGCTAATAATTGATGTTTTTATGAAAGAACAAGCATATGTTGCGATTCTATTTTATATCAATGGATCATTTTTCCATGATATTGCCTTGCCTATTAATTGGGATGGTAAATTAACAAATGAAATATTAGAAAATATTTATCAATGGCTTGGCATCCAACATACAATTTATTCCGTAATGATTAATGGTCAGATTTTAAGTTTTGAAGAATTAGTTAATCATCATTTTATTGTCCAGAGTATTATTCATATTGAATTTGTTTATATTCAGGCACGGGCTCATATCACTTTGGAATTTTATTTAGCCGAGGATTTCGTATTTAGTTTTGCTTTCTATAGCGGTCATCAATTAGATTATTGGATGATTGCGGAAATTGAGCTTCGTTTTGAAGAAGTTGGATTCACAACAGCCTACTTTTTCAATGGTAGAAATCATACTTTAGCCGAATTAATAATGATGACTTTTGAGAGTAGTGATTCACAAACAGTAAGAATTGACGTTGTTCAAATATTTTAATAACTTAGAAAGAAGACTTATAGTTTAAAACTATGAGTTTTCTTTTTGATTTTTACGAATAACTGACTCTTATTCAAATGAGTTGAATTTTGATGTGTAATTAAAGCAAGTAAAAATAAAAGTATTATAAAGCGCTTATCATGCCTGCATCGAATCAATTACTAATTTAAACAAACGAACGCTTAATCAACCTTATTGAATAAGAACCGAATAACTGTCGAACTTTGTCGGTCGCTTTTGCTCGCTTTTTGCTCGAAAACAGCGTACAATGTAAGCGATTGCGATTGTGATCAAATTATAAAAAACTTGAGGAAAAAATAAAAAAATTATAAAAGGAGAGAAGAAATGAAATTAATCACAAAATGTTTAGTTGGCGTTTTAGCCTTACTTGTTTCATCAACATTACTTCTAAGAGGTAATAGTGAAATCGAAGCAGCAACAGAAATATTTACAGGTTGGCAAATTACGGCTAATGGAGTCAATTATGAGCTATATAATGTTGGCTCAACAACCGTTTTCAGAAATAATGGCGAAGTAGTTTCACATAATAGTATTGTTATTGAAGCACCTTTTTTTGATGTTACTTATTTTGATACAGGTGAACATGGAACACTAACTCCTGTTGGAAGAATTAGTATTTTTGCGACCGCTCTTTCGCCAGAGGGTGTAATCGATGTTCTTTTTAATCAAAGGGTATTACCAGGTGAAACCGTTAGAGTCAACAGAGGTGGAAATTTAAGTGTTACGGCATCAACAGAATTATCTTGGAACGGAATCACAATGGGGAACCATCCTGGCATGAATGTTAGAGCAGGAGTTGTTCTTGATCGTGGTTTTGTAAGGTTTGATGCTTCAGTTCCTAATTTTGGACACTCAACTGACACTGTCCATTTAATGGTTGTTACGGACTTTACTTGGGAAACAATTGCTTCTGTTTATACTGTAACTTATTTCCGTTTTAATGAGATTACAGGCGAATATTCATCAGGAGATATTACTTGGTTCCATTCATACTGGTTTACAGAACGTGGATTTTATCAAGTAACAGTAACAAGAAATTCTACCAGTGAAGTACTAGGTATTTTCTCATTTGGAATTTGGTTTTAATTACTAAGTAAAATAAATAAGCACAATCTAACTTTTAAATTCCTCAAGTTTAAAACGCTAATCATACTTTTATGGTTGGCGTTTTTTAGTGTGCCGAGTATGGCACTAATTTAACTGGTGATAAGGCAATCCTGCAAAAAAGGCTGAAACAATCGGGGATGCGTTGGAGTGTAGAAAGTGCACAGGCGGTGCTTACTTTGAGAACTAAAGTAGAGAGTGGTTTGTGGACTACAGTAGTAAAGCCACTCATTATGAAACTGTAGATTTTAAGTTTACTCCCGAAAAAAAATTACACCCTGTATTGAAGATTGCTATTGACACAAAACAGAATATATGCTATACTGTTGTGGTCAATTTAATAAAAACATTATCACGGTTGGACAGGAAACTGTTTCAAGGTATATGGACTTTTGGGCTGAAGTATCCTTTAGGGGGACTTCTGCTTTTTTATGCGCAAAAAAAGATTGACTTTGATATGTCTAATAAGGAGAATTGTATGAAAGAAAATTTACAGGGGATTAAATGGGAAGTATTGGAGATAGAAGGTGTGCTACAAAAATTAGATACTTCCCTCGATGGTTTGGCTGATAAAGGTGCCGTTGAAAGGCTGATGCTGTTCGGAGAAAACAAGCTGCCAGAAGCCAAAAAAGACGGACTCATCAAACGGTTCTTAAAACAATTCCACAACTCGTTAATTTATGTCTTACTTGGCGCATCCATACTGACTGCCATTTATGGACATTGGATTGACACATGGGTCATATTGGCAGTCGTGTTCATCAATGCGATAATCGGATATATTCAAGAAGGCAAAGCACAAAAAGCACTGGATAGTATTAAAAATCTGTTGTCGCTCAAGGCGGATGTTATCCGTGGCGGACAAAGAAAAGAAGTTTATGCCGAAACATTGGTGCCGGGTGACATTGTTCTGCTCAAAGCTGGCGACAAAGTGCCTGCAGATGTTCGATTGATCAAAGTAAGTCACTTTGAGATTGATGAGTCCTCGCTAACAGGCGAGTCAATTGCGGTGCAAAAAACGACTAATATCGTGAAGCCCGGTACGGTTTTGGGCGAAAGAGAATGCATGGCATATGCGGGTACGACAATTCGTACAGGTACTGCCACAGGGATTGTAATTAGCACAGCTGCTGATACTGAAGTCGGCAAAATTAACACCTTGCTCACCGAAACACAGGCAGAAGAAACTCCGCTTGTAAGGAAAATGAATAAACTTGGCACAAGGCTTTCCCTTGCTATATTGGGATTCTCTGCTTTGTTGGCTCTCTACTCAATTTTTGTCATGGATTTGTCATTTGCGGAAGCATTTACAGCGGTAGTCGGACTGGCCGTCGCAGCAATACCTGAGGGATTGCCTGCTGTTGTTACCATTACGCTTGCGATTGGAGTACGACGCATGGCGCATCGAAATGCGCTTGTTAGGAGCCTTCCTTCGGTCGAGACGCTAGGCTCTGTCACTGTGATTTGCTCTGATAAAACAGGTACGCTGACCAAAAATGAGATGACAGCGACTAACATATACATTCCCGCGGGCGATTTTGTGGTATCAGGGCTTGGCTATTCACCAGAGGGAACAATTATGCAGGACGGATGCGAAGTTGACTTTAAAACAGCGGCGATAAAGCGGCTGGTTCAGTCGATTTTTCTGTGCAATGAGGCGGACGTTATACAGAAAAATAATGTATGGATTCCGCAGGGTGCGCCGACAGAGGCGGCCCTCAAAACACTTGCTCTCAAAGCAAAGTTTGTCCCTGAAAACACTAAACTAATTTCCGATATTCCATTCGATTCACAGCACAAGTATCGTGCTACTTTGCATCAAATAGGCGATAAAAAAGTCATTTTTGTCGTTGGCGCACCGGATAGAATTCTTGATATATCCAAAAGTCAAATCGTATCCGACAAAAAAGTTTTATTAGAGCGTAGCTTTTGGGAAGAAAAAATAGCGATGGCAGCAGGGCGCGGTCAACGGCTCATCGGCTGCGCCTATATGGAGACAGATGCAGACAAAATAACTATTGAGCACGAAGATTTGAAAGAGAATCTGGTGTTCGCAGGGATTGTGGGAATTATCGATCCGCCGTGTCCCGAAGCTATTGAAGCTATACGTGTCTGTAAACAAGCAGGTGTGCGCGTAAAAATGATAACGGGTGACCATGTACTTACTGCACGTGAAATTGCCATGCAAATGGGACTAACTACCAATCCACAAGTTATCAGCGGTGCAGAACTCGAGGAAATGAGCGATGAGCAGATGCGAAAAGTCGTGGCGAACTGCGATATTTTTGCAAGAACAAGCCCAGAGCATAAATTTCGACTGGTTAAAGCGTTGCAAGAGGTTGGCGAAATTGTCGCTATGACAGGTGACGGCGTGAACGATGCCCCAGCACTGAAAAAAGCTGACATTGGCGTTGCGATGGGCATAAAAGGTACGGAAGTGACTAAAGAAGCCGCTGAAATGGTGCTGGCAGACGACAATTTTAAGTCCATCGTTTCGGCAGTCGAGGAAGGGCGCACGATATATGGCAACATTCGCAAAACAATTTTGTTTATCTTCGCCACAAACGGAGCAGAGGCGTTAGTAATGACAATACCGCTAATATTAGGTCTAATAATGCCTGTGACTCCCGTTCAAATTCTGTGGGCAAACCTCGTGACAGCAGTCACTTCCGCACTTTCATTGGTTTTCGAGCCAGCTGAAAAAGATGTTATGAACAAAGCTCCGCGTAGCCCGAAAGAGCCGCTTCTTGGCAAAAGTTTAATCCTGCATATGGTGTTCGTGGCAGCAATTATTTCGGCATTTACAATTGGAATATTCCAATTGTATGAACCTAGTCATGGTTTCTATTATGCAAGAACAATGGCTGTCAATATGCTTATTATTGGCGAGATGTTTTACCTTTTCAACTGTCGGAATATGCACCATACCATTTTAGGCAAAGATTTTTGGCGAAATAAAATGGCGTTCATCCTTGCGGGCATATTGTTCGCGATTCAATTGGCGTATACATATTTGCCGCCCATGCAGCAAGCTTTTGGCTCTGTTGCGCTGCGAGCGATAGACTGGTTATATCTTTTAGCAGGCGGTACGGTAATTTTCTTAGCGATGGAATTTCAGAAGGTAATTGTGAGGAAATTTAGAAAAGTATAGTATAGATAAAAACTAACAGCCTACGCGAAATGTGATGTTAGAAAGTGCATTATGCCGTCCTCCTCACAAAAGCGCGCCGAAATTTCTTCGCCGTCCGCTGACATTTGCCGCTATAGAACGCTCACACTCTAACTCCAAGTTAGCTCGTCAAAGGATTTTACTTGAAATAAACTCCTTTGAATTTCCTCGAATAAATATTGACACTCGTTATTCGTCCGATAATCAACGAGAAGGGAACAATAAAGAGTATTTTAGCGAGCTTGAAAGTCGATGGAATTAAAATCGGCCATCATACAATTTCATCAATAACATTCTCAAAAATCGCCGTTATTTGGGCGAATATCGCTTCAAAGATACTGTTGTTAAGAATGTTTTCGCTCCACTTGTTGATTTGGCTATATTTGATAAATGTCAAAAATTTTTGGCGGTGGCAGGATAGGAAGGGCCAGTTGGGCGCAGTGGTTAGATTTAAATGAAGCCACAATAATATGGAACGAATAAATATTTAAACAAATAAAAATAAAAGTTATTAGAGGCTAGTTAATCAAAGCCTCTTTTTTTCGTTGTGTTAAGTTTCATCAAACTTAATAGATATTTCATTTCTTATATGACTATGTAACATTTTTCTTTCCTAAAGAATACCCTAAAGAGGAGAAAGAAGTTTCTCTTAATAATAGATAGGGCGAGTTAAATGAATATAGTAGTTATAATATTACAGGCCTGGGTTTTAGTTCTAGCGCTTGGAATAGACGCTTTTGCCTGTAGCTTTGGTTATGGAACCAGTAAAGTAAAGATACCCTTTAAATCTGTAATAATTATCAACCTTGTTTGTAGCATTCTGCTTTCTGCAGGTTTATTATTCGGATCTGCTTTTGGAAATTTGTTAACAGAAAATGCAGCCGGCTGGATTGCTTTCATAATTTTATTTACATTGGGAATATTTAAGATTTTTGACAGTACAGTCAAAAAGATTATCAGAAAACATAATGGTGTTGATAAAGAGGTAAAGTTTTCTTTATTTAATATGCAGTTTTTACTGAAAGTATATGCTGATCCGGTTGAAGCGGATATTGATGATTCTAAAGAGTTAACACCAAAAGAAGCCACGCCACTGGCTATTGCGCTTGGTCTAGATGGCTTAAGTGTTGGTTTTGGGATTGGAATAGGTATTACTTTAATTAATGCTTTCATCATTATAAGTCTGTCACTTTTTACAGGCATTGTTTTAGTCATTTTTGGTTGCTTTTTAGGCAATAAGATTGCGAAGAAGATGTCCTTAGATTTATCATGGTTAAGCGGTGTTATTTTAATTATAATCGCAATTGTAGGATTATTTATATAATTATCAGGTTTAGAAAAATTTAATAAAAGAATAGAGTTGTTTTGGATTTTTAAATCTGGGACAACTTTTTTTATTTTACAAAAACGGAAAAATTTCGACTTTTTTTGTCAAAGTAGCAATAAATGACGAAATTTGTCGTAATTAGGCGTAAAAATTTTAAATTCAATATGCGGATATGCATAAAGGTTATTTCCTGTTTTAGCTATATTTTATATAGCTTTTTTGGCATTTCTGGAAAATTGAATTCTAAAATGTGTTGCGCTTTCATTTTGTTGGCAATATTTTTGAAATTCATGTTGAAAATTGTAAAAATCGCAGTAAAAAGTAAGCGTTTTTAATGAAAATTGTGCTTTAGTTAGGCTTTTTTGTTGATTTGTTGGAAAAATATTTTTTGTCATTTTTTGGGTTATGCGAACATGCATAAAGTATATCGCTATAATGTGATTGTCTTATAAAACTTTTTGGAGCAGAAAAAGAAGCCGGGCCTCAAATTAAACCGGTAAAAAGACGAAATAATTTGATATACGAACAGGAGGTGGCAAAGTGAGAAAACCAAATAAATATTTTCCAAAGCCTGGTGACTTTTGGGCAGTTTAAAAAAGTACTAAGGTATTTGCCATAATCTCAGATTTACTTCTTAAAATAAATAATTAAATAAAAAGAACTAAGGATTTAAATCCTTAGTTCGATATATCGAACTAACAAAACTTTTAATAATTTAGTTAGGAGGTGTAAAATGAGAAAAACCAAATAAATATTTTCCGAAGCCTGGTGATATCTGGGTTGTAATAAAAAGAATTAATTTTACTTAAAGTTGTTTCTTAACTTCCTGAAGAAAAGATAAAAAGTTATGATTGTCGAATAATTCGGCAATAGACATGGCTTTCTCTAGGTTGGAGAGAGCTTCCGGATGTTTTTCGGAATTAAGTTTTCCATCTTTACCTAGATAAGTGCAGAACTTAGCATAATACAATGCATCAAGGGTATGAACGCATCTTGTGCGTAAACAAAGTTTAATGCCATCCTCTAAATAAGTTAAATGTTTGTTTGCGTTAGTGCCTTTATATCCCCAAGCCGCATAGTAATAGTATGTCGCTAAAACTCGAGCATATTTCAATGTATCGAGAAGATGTAAATCTTTTTCGATTGATTTGTAAAATTTTAGTGCTTGTTGGGGCATGTTCGTCCAATAATATATTGCGCCAAGAAAATTAAAAATTTTTAACTTTAGGGAAATGACAGGAGCAGTTTTATAATTACAGAAACTAATAGCATCGACTAGAATTATTTCCGCTTGTGCTAAATAGAATGCGCCTTCGGAACCTGCTTTCTCTTCGGGAGTCAGTGTCTCATAGCGTAAAGCATAATAAGTACCAAGCGTATAGCGGTAATATTGTTTGTGCACAATATCAAGGTCATCGCTATCTCGGAAGAAGTCATACCTAGCAATTAAAGTTTCTAATTCTTTTAAGTTTTTAAAAGCTATATATTCTTCAGCTTTGTTTTCAAAGTCAGCGATAACTCGGTCCCAGTCAGTTTGATTTTCGTCAATCAGATACTTAAGGCTGATATCTAGTTTGTCGCAGATTCCTATTAAAGAAACGGTATTTGGAATATCGATTCCCTGCTCAAGTCGAGATAATTGCGACTGCGAACAAATACCACTTGTCAGTTTTTCCTGAGTGAAATTACGTAGCTCCCTTTCCTTTTTGATTCTTTCAGCAAGCACGTCTTTCAAAACCGTGCTAAACTTCTGTTTATATTTCATATTTAATCCCTCCTGAGTTTTATTATAATGATTTTAAGAATATAATTTACGGGTGATAGATTTGAAAAAGAATGGAATGCGAAATTCATCGAATAAAAAGGAATTTAATAACGAAGCTGGCGAAGAGTTCCTAATTAATCAAAAAGATGTCGATATGCGGGTAATCAATGACATCAAAAAAGATTCAAAGCCTGATGAGCCAACAGAATAAAGCCCGCAAAAAGTCAGGCTAAATGATAAAGCATATGATTTACATGTATTTAAAGTTCTTTCTTCCTAGCATTCTGGGGTTAAGGAGTAATCCTTAATCCCGAAGTGTTAGACAAAAATGTTTATATCCAGTAATATTATATTACAAAATATTTTAAATTTCAAGGATATATTACATATTCTAAAAAGAAATGAATAATCAAACAAAACTATTTTAAAATTGCCAATATTATTATATAATATATATGCGGTGATAAAATGTATTTGTTTTCTCTACCATTTGAGATTGGCCTAGGTGAAGTAGTAGTTTTTGCCTTAGGTCTGGTTTTTGGATTTGCGCTTGCGTTTTTACTTTATTTATATAATATTGTACGCTATCTGCGGAAAAAAGGTCATATAAACAAAGCTAAAGGTTCTGAGCTTTCCGAATCGGAAATTCTTTTGGCGATAGCTAATGCCCAGAATAAGTTTAAAGATCGAATTGTTCAGGGTGAAACCGGAAATTTTGGTCATATGGCAAATATTTCCAAGGAATTAGCTATGACTATCGCTAGTCACTTTTATCCTAAAAGCAAGTATCCCCTTTATGAATTATCAATTGATGAAAGCATTATGCTTTTAGTTTATATTTCTAACAGGGTCGATGATGTATTAGATAAAAGAGGCCTTAGAATGCTCAGAAAGCGGACTATTGCGACTTTAATGCGTTTTAGTAATACTAAAAAAGCTATTGATGAAAGTACGGTCATGCAGCTGTCAGAAAAATATAAAGTTAAAACGTTCGCTAAAACAACCTTAACGGTTCTAAATCTTTTTAATCCTTTTTACTGGGGTCGCAAACTTATTGTCAATAAGACTTATGATCTGGTTATCCGAAAAATCTGTCTGGCGGTTATTACTATCGTCGGAGAAGAGACTTATAAGATATATAGTAAAAATGTTTTTAAAGTTGAAACTGATATTAATGCTGGTATCGAAGATCTGGTTAATGAGATCAAAGATGACATTGAAGGAATTGAAAACTACATCGAGAATATTATGCCTGATGATCAATCCCGAAAAAAAGCTAAAAAGGTTAAACAAAAACTCGATACGGATACTTATCATGCGACTGATATCGCAAATATTGATAATGATGAAAAGCGTGGCTCCAAGGTTTTGGAAAAAAATGCCTTTCAAAAGTTTATCGACCGTAAATTCAAAAAATAGAGGTAGATTTAATGTTTGGATTGTTCAAAAAAAATAAAAAAACGCCAGTCGTTGTAGAAGAAACTTATGAAGATTTTAAGGTTCCGGTTATTAAAGAAGATTTCACAGATAAATTAAACAGAACCCAAGAGTTTAATCCTGATCACTTTTCTTCACCAATATGGGGACAACGCGTTAAAGATGATACGCAACAGGCAACGTCAAGTGGTCTGATAGAGCCTAAAAAAGGTTATGATTTTATTCGTGATGAAAAAGATAAACAGCTTTCTGAAGCGGATTTAATTCGTGAATATGGCACAAAATATCATGAGTTTGACTTTATCAGTAATAAATCCCGAAAAGAAATCTTTGGAAAAGATGCAGTTATTATCAATGTAGAGAAAAACAAAAAGATCAATAAAGATCTAGTTGTTCCTTTTGGTCTTGCGAGTGAAGTTGCTAAACCAATTTATGAAATAGAAGATAAAAATTTGCGAGTCGAAAAAGAAACTGAAATTGAACTTCCTGATTTGGTTTTTGAAGATAAGCCGTCATATGGTTTTGAAGATTTGGTGGCTAGTGATACTTTTGAAGTTGAAGAAGAAATTGTAGAGCTAGAAAAGAAAGTAATACAACCAGTTTTTGAACTTGTCGAAGAGACTGAAGATATTTCTATTTCGGAACCGAAAGTTCAAAAGCGTAGCGAACCAAAAGAAAAACCTTCAGCGCCTTTAATTACTTCTTATGAAGATTATGAATTTCCACCGCTTTTCTTACTGGAAAAGAAAAGTGTTGAAAATGTTGAATCAACAGCCTGGATAGATGAACAAATCGAAATTATCAATAATACTTTAACGGAATTTGAGATTGTCGGAAAAGTTGTAAACTTTACCAAAGGTCCAACTGTTACCCGTTATGAAGTAAAATTAGAAGCTGGAGTCAATGTCAGAAAAGTCTTAAACATCGAAGATAATCTTAAGATGCGCTTAGCGGCTAAAACTTTAAGAATTCACGCTCCGATTCCCGGTAAGCCTAATGTTGGTTTAGAAGTGCCTAATGCAAAGGCTGACACGGTTTATTTTGGTAATATAGTTGACTCGGAAGAGTTTCGCTACAGTAACAGTAATCTAAAGATTGCGTTGGGATTAGATATTGATGGTAAAAATATTTATCTGGATATCGGTAAAATGCCTCACGCGATGGTTGCCGGTTCAACAGGTAGCGGTAAAAGTGTCTGTATCAATACAATATTGATTTCTTTACTTTTAAGAAACCGGCCTTCGGACTTAAAATTAATGTTAATCGATCCAAAATTTGTCGAATTGACGCCATATAATGACTTACCACACTTAGTGACACCAGTTATTACTGATGCAAAAATGGCTTCTGTTGGTCTTAAATGGGCAGTTGAAGAAATGGAAAGACGTTATGGGCTTTTCATGGAAATGCGTTGTAAAGAAATCAACAGTTTTAATGAAAAAATTCTTGGTAATCCTCATTACCAAAAAATGCCTTATATCGTTATCATTATTGATGAGTTAGCTGATTTGATGCTAGTAGCCGGACAAGATGTTGAAGATGCCATTCAGCGTATAACTCAAAAAGCTAGAGCAGCAGGAATTCATTTGATAGTTGCGACACAGCGTCCGACTACAGATGTTATTAAAGGAACAATTAAAGTTAATATTCCAACGCGAATTTCTTTTAGAGTTATTTCTCATACTGATTCGCAAACAATACTTGATGCACCGGGGGCCGAAAGTCTTTTAGGGCGTGGCGATATGCTTATTAAAGATGCGGAATTTGTTACCAGAGTTCAGGGTGCATACTTAAGCGAAAAAGAAATAGACGCAGTTACCGACTTTATTCGTGAAAGAAATAATCCTGATTATTTATTCCAGCACGATGTATTAGTTAATAAAGTAGCTATGATTTCTACGGATGATGAACTGCTTTACGAAGTTGCGCGTCATGCTATCGAAAATGAATCAGTTTCGATTAACGGTATTCAAAAAGCTTTCGGTATTGGTTTTAACCGTGGTCAAAAAATTATTGAAATGCTAGAAGCGATGGGAATAGTTTCTAAGAGTCAAGGTGGTAAAGGACGGGAAGTTTTAGTGACAATGGACGAATTAGATGAAAGATTTAGATAAAAACGTAAAAACAAGGCGTTCTGTCGAAGAATATCAGCGCCTGATAAGAAGAAAGTTAATCTTTACTCTTACTTTTAATTTACTTATTATATTACTTTGCTTAGTCTTCCATAATCGGATTATTGGACTTTTCGAATCTGTGCCAGTTTATTTTATTATTCTTGGCTTAATATTATTTGCCTTTGTCTTTCTGCTTTTATATTTAACTAGACTTAGCGGAATGATGGAACACAAAGTCGAAGATGATAAAATAAAGACATTTAGAAGAATGTTCAGAATAGTTGATTATCTTGGATTTACAGTTAATATTATTTCTGGCTTTTATCTCTTTATGTTTTTTGTAATAACACCCGCTAATGTCAGAGGTGCTTCGATGCAGCCAACATTCAGAGACAGCGATCGCGTAATAATTTATCACTTCACAAGAAATTTTCGGGCTGAAGATGTTGTAGTAATTAATGCATCAACTTATGTTAATACAGCTAATGATCCTTATTTTATTAAAAGAATTATAGCTGTTCCCGGTGATAAAGTTGAGTTTACTGCAAATCAACTTTTAGTTAATGATACAGTAGTCCAAGGTGTAAATAATAGACCGCAACGAATACTTGATCAATTGGAAGATGGAAAAATTCCAAAAGGTTATTTTCTGGTTTTAGGTGATAATCGCGGTAATTCAGTTGATTCAAGAAACTTTGGTCTCGTCAATGAAGATCATATCATGGGTCGTATAAGGTTTCGGTTTTGGCCTTTATCGCAATTAGGATTTTTTTAACAAAAATATTTGGAAGGGTTGGAGGCCTTGGCCGCCATTAGTAAATAATTATGAAACAAATTCAATGGTTTCCTGGCCACATGCCAAAAACACTTCGGGAACTAGCGAAGGAAGTCAAACTTTGTGATGCTGTTATTGAAATTGTCGATGCCAGAGCACCGCTTTCCAGTCGCAATCCGGAAATTCAAAATATTATTGGTGATAA
>Ga0123355_10007595_pt1 | contig 16275 bp, 15 predicted proteins | sample TergutEmb28metaG_3_FD_89872 | JGI IMG/M metagenome (GOLD analysis project Ga0123355, IMG submission 89872) | Embiratermes neotenicus P1 segment gut microbial communities from Petit-Saut dam, French Guiana - Emb289 P1 | ecosystem: Host-associated > Arthropoda: Insects > Digestive system > Gut ...
CAAGCTGCCTAAGCAATCTAATATAATGATTAGATTCGCGCAGGACATGATCTGCCAGTAAAGGTAAAATAATACTACGTATTTTACATTCGGCAATACCTTTCGTCCCTGCTTCTTTAAAATCGCGGTATTTTATTGTTTCGCGCAAGGTTTTATCCCGCACACTAGCAATTGTCACCTCCGTTGCTACTCTGGCCTCTTTCATTAAGGCAGTGTATTCACTTGCAAAATCATGTGATGTCTTTATTAGAGTATTCTCGCTTGGGTCTAGTAGACCTCGGATAAATAAGGCATGTTCCATCATGATTTGATCCCAGAACAGCTCCGTTTCTTGCAAGTTGTCATCTGGGTTTTGGCCGCTTTCAAGTGCGATCAGGTGGCTTCTATACATCGTGGCCTCACGTCTGATATGATCGATCAATAAGGGGTAATTGGTCGTGAATATCGTGCAAGACACCATATAGTCCAGGATGCTTGTTTTAAAGTCGATAAGTCCATTTAACAAGGGTCTCACCTGCATATTAAGGCATCGTACTCGCTCTGTCAGTTCCGATGTTATCTGGGGGCTGGCATTCCCATGAAGTTCCGCTTCCAGCCTGGTAATGTCTTGGTTGATCACTATACCTGTAAAGTCCTGCGTTTTTTGCTCCGCCCCCAACGTATACTCTGTGATGAGTTCGCTGGCAGACGCGATCTCAGGTCTGATAATGCCGTTTCCCAGCCGTACGGCCTCGTATAAAATGGACTCAAATTGGCTTTTATAGTGATCCGCTATTTTTACAAATTCAGGATCAGCGGGCGTAAAACCTGCCTCCAAAAATATCGAGTGTTCTTTCATAATACGGCCGAAAAACATATGTAATTCCAGTGAAAGAACGACGTATTGTTGTTCAGTAATCATTCCTAGCCTCCCATTGCTATTTTTTATTATAATATGCTTTGGCTGAGTATTTGTTGTCTGGCCTAAAGTTCCCTATTAGAGTCTGTTGCACAAAACAAGTAAAGCCCGTGCCAGCACCAAGAGAGACCACATCACTACCCCGCAAGCTGTCACGCGGTCGTGCCTAAGTCGTGAATAATATGGATCGCCAAATAGGTATGGAGCAGCTTGGCCCCGTCCTTTTCGTATACCGGGGTATGGTTCGCCACATATATCTCCAGCTCCATCCCTGTCGGGATACGCTTCGACCGCTGTTTTGTCACCAAGCGGATCAGATGCGTATCCGTCTGTACCAAGAAGGATTTGCACCGTTTCCGGATCGGTGTGACTGCCACTTCCACACAACGGCCCCGGATGACCACGTATTTGCCTGCTACCGCACGGGAAAACAGCAACACCGCGCTGGTCACACTGTAGATCATCAGAAAGATGACGGGGACGACAGCCATCCAGTCAAACATGGCGAGCAATACGAGGATGAGTAATAGGAGGAAAGCGAGCGCAAAGCCGAGCCGGATCCATATCTGTTTTTTCAGGGGATCAGGTATCGCAATGAATTGCGCTTTGTATGTCGAAACGATCTTTTTCATATGCACCGCCCTCATAAAAGTTGCATCGCCAAGATGGACAGGAGAATGATAAGTGCCGCGCCGCCAACAATCAGGGCCACTTTTTTGATCGTCTCTGCGTCTAGGCCCTCACGCTCATGCCCGTTGTCCAGCGGTGGGACATCGTCATAATATCCGTCGTAGCCATCATCCTGTGGATCGAGTTGCGGCGGAGACTGATCTTTTCGAGAGGCCTTCTTTTTCCAGATGGATTTTCCTCTCTGTTTGCGTGATGCTTTGTCTGCGGTGGGTGCATTTGCCTGCGTGGGCTCCGGATGGGTTGTGGGTTCGCTCGGTTCAGGCTGGGGGCTTTTGGGGATCTGCTTTCCGCATTCTGCGCAGAAAGATGCGGCGCTACCGAGCAGGGTAGCGCCGCAAAAGGGACAATATTTCATATTGATACTCCTCGTAAATTTAATAAACCCGCCCATTTCCAATAAATCAGAATAGGCGGGTTATAGCTAAATAAGTTGTTGGGATCGAGTAGATTTTTATCTATCGCCTTCGCCATCCATCAGCTCATAGGTCACTTTATATAGGCCCAATCTCCGGCTAAAGGCAACTTTATAATGCTCGTCCCATTCTTTTCGCATTTCTTCCTTGGTTCCTTCTCTGTGAACAGGTCCGTCATCATCATAGCCATATTTTCTGCGAATTTGCCAGACCTCTACTTTCTTCTTGATATTTTCCATAACCGCACTCCTTGTACGATAATTTTTACCGTGAAGCATCAAACGCAAGTGTGGATAATAGCAGTTTAACATTAAAACATTCGCGTGTCTACGACATCATCGTGACCATTTTCTATGCCATCGTCCCTGACATCAGACTGGCCATTGGGTCGCCATGATATTGTCACATATATCTTTTCAATTGCTCATAGAAATTTTCACGTGGTCCGGCGAGGACAACAATTATAGTTTTTTCAGGGGTTTCTTTGATAGAATAAGCGATTTCATAGTTGGTTTTATTGTAATAGAGATCATAGCAAAACACACCCTGTAGGTCGCCTGTCTTCCGTTCGCCGGCATATGGATCCTTTTTGATTTCAAGAAACTGCTTGTGGAACAGAGCCTTGAGGTGTTTATCCCGGATCTTTTTGATAAACTTAGCGGCAGGTGGTAAGACGATTAGTTCATACATCAATCGCCCTCCCCAAATAGGTCTGAAAGTGTACTGAACTCCCCCTCGCCTCTAGCAGCCTTATCCGCATCATCTAACAAGCGCTCAACCGCCGGACGGATTTTCCGGCGGTGCTCTTTGAACTTTGCAAGTAGTTCTTCACCGGAATACCCTTGCGAAATGAGGTCGGCTAAGATTTGCTCATCAAATTCTCCGCTATCTTGTGCCGGTCGAATGATAATTTGATTATCCTGCATATAGCAGTCTACTTCACTCTGAATGCCGAGGTTATTAAAAAACTCAACGGGGATGGTGATCTGTCGTTTTTGCGAAACAGATATGCGTTTTTTGGGCGCATTGCTAACTTGTTGCTGTAACATGATATGCAGCCTCCTTTGATTCTTGGTTTCTTTGTTTCCTTGTCTATACTATACCACAAATGCTCAATTTGTCAAGCTACTCACTTGTTGGAAAGTTTTTGCGTACCAGTCTGAGAGCCATGCCCGATAGTGCTCTTGTGTCATCAGCATGATCTCATTTAAGTGTCCCATACTCAGACTGACGGAGACCCGATTCTCTGGCTTGTTGCCGTATTTGGGGACGATCAAGCCTTTGGCGTCGGTTTCACCGGGGCCGCTCTCGGCACAGAATAGATAGTCTGCCTTTTTTCCAACGAACAGCTTTACGCTGCGGGAAAGGCTCATTCCATCATCGCGGGCTTTACCATATTGCGCCAGGCGTTCCGCTGAGGTTCCGCCGAGACTTTGATAGAGCGGTCGATGGAAATTGTCCGGATTCGCCTCAGTTTTGCAGGAGCGCATCGTTGCGTGACAGGCCCCGTGCAGGATAAAATGCGCCAGGCTCATGAACTCTGCAACGTCGATATATATGTGGACGTGATTGACAAAACGCTGCCCAGAGGGGCGGTTGGTGTCATAGGCGGCAAACTCCAGGTGAACCTTCCCGATGGAGAAGCTGTCACTTTTCACTTCCACAAAGCAATTTTTCGCGTCCTTGCGGATGATTTGATATTGGTTCCGGTTGGTGTCGTTCATAATCAAAAATTCCTCCTACAATAGAATGGGAGGAGCATAGATACATGCTCCTCCGGTTTGTTCCCGTTTGGGATCGGTCTGAAATTGTTTTATAATAACTACTAATTTTCTGCCCAATTCTCAAGAGGCAGGCCAGCCACCCGCTCAAATTCACGGATGTTGTTTGTAACCAAGGTCAACCCCTCTGCTCTGGCGTGAGCGGCAATCAAGGTGTCCATTGGACTAATGGGAGTACCTTTGCGCTGCAGGTCTGTTTGGATTATGCCATACGCAGTAGCAGCCGCGCCGTCAAAGGATATCACGTCAAAGATGGAAAGGAATTGAGCCAATTTGTCAGCGTTTTGCTCTGGGTATGCACTCTTCGCTACACCATGTTCTAACTCAGCCAAGGTAATCGCTGATATGCAGATTCCCTCCAACATATGCTGATGAACTTTTTCCATGATATGCGGCGACTTCTTGTTGATGTAGTAGATGCAAATATTTGTATCCAGCATATACCTCATAGACGTTCACGCTCTTTTAACTCGCCCTGCGGCGGACGTCCGTCTGCCATGAAATCATCAGAGAAGCCATGCAGACCTTCTAAATGTGTCTCCCATAAACGATCCTTCGGGAACAGCATCACGGTAGTACCCACTTTTTTGATATAGACCTCATCACCAGAAAAGCGGTACTCTTTCGGAAGTCGGACAGCTTGGCTTTGACCGTTTGCAAAGATTTTCGCAGTTTCCATAGTGTTCACCTCTATTTACAGTATATACTAAAGTATATACTGTCGTCAATGCTTTTATGCACTTCGGGATGTGATGACCCGCTGCATGGCTTTCATCGCCGTAAGCAGATCGTCTGAGAATGATACCCAGTCGTCAATAAAGAACTGGATGGCGTCTTCATCAAGCATAAGGGCATCCTGTAGCTCTAGGATCTCATAGTCTTCGGCGTCAATCGCATTATACGGGATGCTGATGAAGCCTTCCTGTACCAGAATGATGAAGGTGCCTGTATGGACGCCATCTGATATGACGTAGTTCCAAACTAATTCGTTGCCGAATTCTGCATGGTAGCGTTCCCGAACTTCGGATAGCGCACCCCAATTGGTTTCGCCGTGTTCTTTTATGAGTTCCAACAGCTCGGCTTTTGTCAATAGCTTGGATGTGTCAATCGTATATTCAAGAAATTGCATATTGGGCCTCCTACAAAAGTTGTTTATGCTCGCGCCTGATGTCTTCCAAATACGCATTCATATCTGCAAGTTCCTCTTTTGAGTGGTCGCCGTCAAAGTCGAGAATATCGACCTCAAGTGCGAGGGGGAGTGAGGTGAATACGTTTTCCACGAGGCCGCGAACAATTGTGATTGTGATACGATCTGGATCGGGTGCTTCACCCATCAGTGTGATCTCCTTTCGGGAAATAGATGGGGCGCCGCAGTATGATCGACGCCCGTATTGTTGGAACTTGGCTAGTTTGAAGAGAAGTCGTTGAGTATGCCGTCTGCCGTGAGATGATCGAGCACTACCTGCACGAGCGCAGTTATCATTACATCTTCTGGCTTTTTGCTACTCTGCTTACTGCCTGTCCCTTTGCTTGACTTGACTATTGCCTCCGCTAGTTCTCTGGGGAGCGGTTGGAGGATCTTATATAGTTGCTCTTCAAGTTGCTTGATTGCGCGAAGTGTCTGAATGATTCCAGCTGAACTGGTAGTACCAGCGATTAGGAGATCGCAGCCAAAGCCTTCGCCTGTATCTGAGAGCATGACGCCCGCAAACAAATCGCAATGGCGCTCTTTCAATTCCGGACCGCTCTCAATAAGTAGTTTTACTGGTTTTCCCATGTTGTAAATCCCTTTCGACTTTATTTTTTATGTTCAGATATATAAACAGGACAGGTGCCCTGGGATCACGGGACTGCTTCAGCCTCGAAGCAGAATATATGTGAACACGCAGAGAACCCATTTGGATTGCTCGCGTGGAATACAGGATCACACGGGAGCAATCACGCTCCGGGTTAAATTGTTCGTAAAACGCAAAAAAGCGCCCAAAGGCGCAATTGCCTTCGGACGCTGTGAAACACGGATCACTGTGATTGGATAAACCAAATCAAGAAACTGTTATGATAACATTATATACGGTTCTCTTGTCAAATGCAAGACGGAATTGTCTGGGTTGCTGCAATTAAATTTATGGTGGAAAGTCCGTCAAAAAACGGGCAGTTTCATCTCGTGTAGACACGATCTAATCCTGCTGCTCCATCCATTTCGCCAGTTGGCTTGCCAGCGCGGAATTCCCCTTGTCCTCATTTTGCTTCTCTTGATTTCGCAGATAGTTTTCCGTATCCCGCTTTGACGCGCCTGACTCGCTGCGGCGTTTCTCAAAATCAGAGAGTTTTTCCCTATGTCCGCAGACGCATACGAACAGGCGCTTCTCCCCATCGCCGCGCATTTCCAGTCGCTTGTGGCAGTTGGGGCATCTCGCGTTCGTCTGCATAGAAAGGTTTTTGCGATAGCCGCACTCTCTGTCCGGACAAACGCGCATGACTCCCTTTTTGCCCTGCACTTCCAACAGAAACTTTTCGCAGTCGGGGCATTTGTCCCGCGTCACGTTGTCGTGGACGTATGTTGCAACGCTTGCGGCAACGGCAGTAACCAACTCTGCGGCATATTTTCGCATTTGGTCGATAAATTTCTTTTTTTGTGCCGCCCCACGGCTGATCAGCGCCAGTTCCAGCTCCCACTTCGCGGTCAGCTCGGCTGAACGGAGGTCTTCCGGAACCAAGCCCACAAGCTGGATCCCTTTCGAGGTTGGCACGATCTCCTTGCCGCGCCGCTCAATACAGAAAGACGAGAGCAGTTTTTCGATGATGTCCGCCCGGGTAGCCGGCGTACCTAAGCCGCTTGTCGTTTTGAGGATGGCGCGCATGTCGGCGCTCATTTCCTTGCCGCCCGGATTTTCCATTGCAGTGAGCAGTGTTGCCTCGTTATATCGCGCGGGCGGCTTTGTCTTACCGGTCACGATGTCACAGGATTTGATATCCAACTTACTGCCTTGCCGGATCTGCGGCAGGGTTTGTTCTTTCACATCGGAGTCGTCTTCCTCTTCATCGTCGCTAAACGCCTGTCCATAGGCGGCCTTCCAGCCGGATGCGCGGATCATCTTGCCTTTGGCGGCAAAGCGTTCTTTGCCGACTGTTACGGTCAATTTGGTCTCCTCATACTCAAAGGCGGGACTGAGTACCGCCAGAAATCTGCGCACAACCAGGTCGTATATATTGCGCTCTTCCGGTGTCAAATATGCCAAATCAACCGGCTCGTCCGTAGGGATAATCGCGTGATGGTCGCTCACTTTGTTGTTGTCTACAATGTACAGCGTCTTGAGCGGGCGCATTTTTGCGAGAGACAGGGCCAGCTCCCGATAAGGGCCGACCGCGACGCTCCGCAGCCGATCAGGGAGCGTTGGGGCAATATCGTCTGTGATGTAACGCGAGTCGGTGCGCGGGTAGGTGAGTAGTTTGTGGTATTCGTAAAGCGACTGCATAATCGACAGCGTCTCCTTGGCGGAATACGCGAATTTGCGGTTTGCGTCCCGCTGCAGCTCGGTTAAATCGTAGGCGGCGGGCGGCGCTTTGTGCTTGTACTGCTTTTGTATATCGGTCACGGTACCCTGTTTGCCCGAAACTTTCTGCAAAACCGTCTCCGCGTCCGCTCTGTTTGACAGGCGAGACTGCCCGCCCGCGGATAGCCAGGTCGCTGAAAACCCTCCAAATTGCGCCTTGATAGTGTAGTAATCTTTTGGCACAAAGTTCTTTATTTCCTCTTCTCTGGCTACGATCATGGCGAGCGTGGGCGTCTGTACGCGTCCGGCAGACAGGCTGGCACCGAATTTACAAGTTAATGCTCGCGTGACGTTTAAGCCCACGAGCCAATCGGCTTCTGAACGGGCTTCCGCCGACAAGAACAGATTATAATAATCCGCGGCGGGTCTGAGCGTTTGAAATCCCTCGCGGATTGCCTTGTCCGTTTGCGAGGAAATCCACAGCCGTTTCGCGGGCTTTTTGCAGGCTGCTTTCGTGAGAATCCAGCGGGCGACAAGTTCGCCCTCGCGCCCCGCGTCCGTGGCTATAATAATGTCAGAAACGTCAGCGCGCCTGAGTAGTTTTTGCACAATATTGAACTGTTTGGAACTCTCCTTGATGACCACAAGCTGCATCTTGGGCGGGAGCATCGGCAAGGTTTCCAGGCTCCATGTTTTGTAGTCCTTGCTGTAAATCTCCGGATCTGCGAGCGTGACAAGATGACCCAGCGCCCAGGTGACGATGTAGCGGTCTCCGACCATGCACCCCTCACCCCTCTGCCGGCAACCGAGCACTCTGGCCAAGTCCTTCGCCACTGATGGTTTTTCAGCCAGTACTAACGATTTCCCCATGATGTTTACTCCTGTCTTCGCACGATTCTTTGGTAATCTAACATTAGTGTTAAAGATATCATAAAAATTGCGAATAATCAAATGCAAACCAGACAGAAAAACATCGCATACGGATCGCAATGTTGGGGGGAAATACTTGCTTTTTTCCATAAAATGCAATATACTGCTGTTATATAGTTTCTTGATTTGGTTCATCCAATCACAGTGATCCGTGTTTCACAGCGTCCGAAGGCGATTGCGCCTTTGGGCGCTTTTTTGCGTTTTTGCGGCCTTTGCCGGCTCATAAAAATATCCGTTAATGACACACAGATTCCAGATGTTGTGGTACCTGTGTGTTTTTATATATAAATCAGCGTCAGCTTTCCGGACGCTTCCCCTATGTTCCGGGTGCTTCTTGCCCGTTTATATAGATGATAAATAGGAATACAAAAAAACATGCCCAGATAATCTGGGAGGAAGGAATTCATTATGGCAAACTATTATGCAACAATCAGGACCAATTATTTTTCTGTAAAAGACGAAACAGCGTTTCGTGAACTGATCCAATCGGTCACAGCTGAGGATGAGGTACATATCTTTGAACAGCCTCAGTCTGATGGTGGCAAAAAGTTCGGGTTTGGCTGCTGTGGAAGCATCGGGGGGATCGCTAATCCGGATGATGAGGATCATCCGGACTTGGATGTTTTTTTAGAAGCATTGCAAAAACTTGTATGCGAAAAAGATGCCATCATCTTGACTGAAGTTGGCAGCGAAAAACTTCGCTATGTAATGGGTCTCAGTACAGTGATTACGCACGCAAAAATCCAGTATGTTGACATTAGGAGCATAGCGCTGGAAGTGGCTCAAAAGTCACTGGGTAATCCGGATTATACGACGCAGATGGATTACTGAGACCACTGTAAAAATTATGATATCGGCCTGCGGGCACAAGTAATGCGCTGATTGTTCAGCGCTATTTTTGTATAGGAGACACGGTATGGGACAATATTACGCACCCACAATCATTTATCCGGACGGCAGCTTCGCATCGCTCGATGGCCATGCTTTCGACAACGGAATAAAGCTGACGGAGCATTCGTGGATCGGCAATCATCTGGTCAACGCGGTCTACTTAAAGATTTTGAACAAGCCGCGCCGGATCGCTTGGATCGGGGATTACTCCGATAATGGCTACGCGGTATGCGGAGAAGCGTACACAAAGCAGATCAGCCCGGAAGAATTCTTGAAATATTATGACAGCGCATGGCCCAACGAGGATGAAGATGGAACCCTTATCCCGTCGTCCATGTACACGCCGGAAGAACTGGAGCTGATCAATGAAAATACCAAGGGATTTTACCTGGTGAACCATGACCGAAAAGAGTTTCTGGACTTGGGTGGGTATATCGAAAGATGTACAATCCAAGAAGGTAGCTTTGCGGGCTGGTGTGTTGATCCGCTGCCATTACTTACAGCCTGTGGAAATGGTCGCGGTGGCGGTGATTTCTATGACGGTGACGACGCCATCGGGTATGAAGATGTTGGTATTTGGGCGTTTCATGAGCTTGAGCTGACGGATGCTATCCCGGATGGGTTTCAAGAGTGTACCTATTCTTTTTTGGAGGGTAGGGCCTGAACGCAGAAAAGCCCCTATCCCGATTCATCGAACTGAATCGGGATAGGGGTGTTGCCTATTTTTTTAGCTATAAAATCAAAGGCGCGTTTGAAAGTTTATTGCGATGGTATCAAATCCGCAAATAATGCCAGCGTTTCTTCAGTCGTCATGCCCCTGTTGCTGACGAGGATACGAATGTCGTCGAATATGACAAAAAAGATTATCGATCCCATGCCACCCTCAGCAATTGCTTCTAGTGCTTCAATCGTTAGTTCGTCCGGGAAAAACATGGGAGTTAAAATTTCATAGGTGAATCCTGCACGCTCGTGCCGTCCGCTTGCATGTACGTCGGCGAATTTTGCTCTCTCTTCTTCGCTGAGTTTATCGATGTCCCATTGAATATATCGGCTACGCGGTCTATCTGATTCCCAGCGTGTCCGAAGCCAGTTGTTGTTTTGATTGATTCGTATTTGTGAAGAAATATGAGTGAAATCATCCGGGATATTTGTCGGGAGGTATGGGGCAAAATCGGGTTCGAGCAGAGCTTCTTCGAGGCTTAGATATTCGGAGCGGAGTTCCGGAACCTCCGGGTCTTCGAGTGTGGCGAGGCCGTCCGTGCCGCCGAGGATGAGGCGATTAACAATGTCTGTCAAACGTGCTTTCCCGGACTCCTTGTAGTCGTTAAACCATATACGATATTCGACATGATCCATCATAAAATCTGCGCGAAATCTCATCCATTGAGCTGCAATCCAATCTTCCCTTGTTGGCGGTGGCGGAATCATAAGCGCTGCGACGGAGACTCCATGGACATCAGAGGTTTGCGGGACGAAATCATTGGCAAAGACAACGCTATCAGCAAAAAAAGGGACATCTTCCACTCCGACTACTTCGATCTGGATTATATTCCAGCTCCAGGCTTCCGCGTCGTAAAAATGCGGCATTTCAGCACTGACGCCTAAGAGTGTACCGTCTTCTAAATAGAACGCTCTTGTCTCCTTCCATGGCAGATCAAGGTGCGGGAATACGGCACTTAACTGTGCGTCAGTCAGTGGATGAGTGAATGGGGCGAGGCGAGTCTGTACGAGAAGATCGGAAACCGACTCCGGAATGTTAAATGTCAGCTCATGAAACGGGGGTAGCGGTGTTGGTTCGGGTGGCATTTCGTCTTCGCAGGCAGCCAGAAGAAATAGGGTGAGGATCGTGATTATAAGTATAAAAACCTTTCGCATGGGTTTGTTTTCCTCCTTTTCATAATTTAATGCCTATTCTGCTAAGTTGGACGATTATTGGGGTAAATGTTCCTGCATATAGGCGACGGATTATAACGACTGGCCCATGTTATCCTTTTTAGCACACCTGCCGGTGTAGCAAGATAAAGCGGGATTTTATTATCAAGCACCCAGTTTCTATCTGCTTGGGAAAAATTATTACTATCATATCTTGCATCAAAAGCGCCATGTGTATGAAAACCAGCAGCTCGCTGCCCTCGCTCTGGGTTAGTTGAAACCGGTGGAAGAAATACTGAAGTCGCAGTACCGCGCCATGCAGGGCCAAGAGCAAACATGGTCTGCCCGTCTACAGTTACTCTGTAAATTTCCACTGCCCATTCGACATTCATTTCAATTGACCTCGGGTTGAGCCAATTCGCTGCATATATTGCAGCATCATGCGCAGTAGGGAAAAGTCTCGGAGTCTGTCTACTGTGTGCCGCCCTCGCTATCGCCCTTTGTGCAAGCCTGCGAGAATCTGCAGATGTTCGCGGCGGTGCGCGTCTAATGGACACTGCATTCCACCTCGCCTGCGCTGCGGACGCACCACAAGTCGGCCGCCGCCCATCATGATCCACAAGCATCACGGGATTGTTATTACAATATGCAAACATGTTCAGCCCTAGAAATCCAACGCCCGTACTCACATACTCATCCGCATTGATGAACCGCCCAATCGTCGGACAATAGTACCGCGACTGCAAATAGTAAAACCCACTAGAGGAGCACCAAAACTTTCCGCGATACCGCAAGGGATTCACATTATGCATATTATTCGTCCCACTAGACGAAATCAACTCACCCCACGCGTTGTACAAATACGTCGCAACCACAGCCCCCGTAGTCGCATTGCGAATTTGCTGCACGTCACCCTGCAGATTCAGCACGTAGTTATATACCGTCGTCTGGTTGCTCGCGTTTGTGCGCACCAACTGGATCGGTCGCCCGGCCTCGTCATAGACAAACTCCAAGCGCTCCGTAATCGCCCCGGTTTGGACGTTCCGCCGGGTCTCCGCGATGACTTGCCCATTTTGCGTGTAGAATTCATGGAGCATGATTGGGCCATTTGCGGGGACGATCCGCTTGGACTGGCGGATGCCGTCTACGTCGTACTCAAAGGTGATCGTCGCGGTCGGGCTGTTTATGCGTTGTAGTTGGCGGCCGCGCGTCCAGGTGAAGGTTCGTCCGTCGTGCCAGCGGATCGGGTTGCCGCCACCGGAGGGGTCGTATGTAATCGGGTTGCCGTTGACGGCTGTCAATAGATCAGGCCATTGGGCGTTGCCGTAGGTGAAGTTTGTTGTCCGCACGGTTACTCCGTTCCAATGTGTGCGTAACCGGATGTTCCCCAAAGTGTCGAACACGTATTGGAAATCGTGTACTGGGGTCCCTTGGAGATTGGTAATAAGCTCCCGCGTGAGCTGGTTTTGCGCATCGTAAATATAGTTGTGGTAACGCTGGTTAACTGGATCGCGCCAGCGTGTGATTTGCCCTATATTATCATAGTAGTACCGGTATAGCAAGCTCGCCGTACCGATCCGGTGTGTCATCTCCTCTACTTGCATCGTGCTGCCAACCGTCGACTGCATCCGGTAGGCGAAACTCGTCTCCCACGCAACGGCATTTGGTACACCGCTGCGGAGTTGACGGCGTTGCAGGCGATGCAGGTGGTCGTAAGTGTAGTACAGGTGTGCATTCTGATTCGTCGGCAGCCACAGATAAGCGAGATTGCCCGTCTCCGCTTGGTAGACGTGTGCATACCGCCGCGTGTGGTTGCGCGGGATCGATGGGATATCGTAGGCGAAGTAGATCAGGCGGCCTGCGTCGTCGTAGGTCTGGCGCCCGTGCTGGCGCAGGGCGTTGCCGGGGCCGCGTTCGACGAAGGTGGACAGGCGGCCCAGGCTATCATAGGTATACTCGTAGCGGCGGCCGGTGGAATCGGAGACGCTGGCCAGTTGTCCATCGCCTGTGTAAGTGTAGGTGAATGTGGTGTGCGGATTGAGGTTCATGTTGTTGCTGTTCCTGTGTTGGATAGACGTCACGCGGCCTAAGAAGTCGTAGGTGTAGCTTACCGTGTGGCCGTTGCCGTAAATGCGCCGTTGCAGGGAGTGATCGGGATTGTATTCATAGCGTTTGAGCACACGGTTGCCGACTGCTATTTCCGTCATCTGTCCGAAAGGGTTATAAAGGAAGTTGTAGGTCTGCTCAATCCGAGTGCGGTTTTGGTTGAGTGTGTTCGTCGAATCGAAGCCGCCGCGCACGATTTGCGACAGATTGCCTCTGGCATCGTAGTTGTAGGTCACCGAAATTAGGCCGGTTTGCCAGCTCATCGTCGGCCGACCCGTAGCCGGGTCGATGGCGTTGTGCACCGCGTTCCCGCGTGCGTCGGTGACTATGGCGGGCGTGCCACGCATGATGTGGTGGAGGTCGCCGTATTCCATGGTCTGTGTAACACCGTTTGTGTCCGTGGTTTGGACGGTTAGGTTGTTGTTGTGCCCGAAATATGCGTTGCTGGCAAGTTGTGTGTGGGTTGCGGTGTTTGTCGTCCTGCGGCCTGTGGTCGTGGAGCTTCTTGCGTTTCCGCTAGGATCATATGTCATTTGCATCATGAGGTTGTGCTGTGCGTCCGGTTCGTTGTTCGGACCGCTGATCACACGAGTTAGATTGTTGCGGTCGTCATAAGTATTGTGGAACGTCCCGTTGCTGCGGGTGACTTGGCGGACGAGTCTATTCCGATCGTCGAACAGATTGTCCGGCACAGCGCTCATGTTCGAGGCCGTCACGCCGACCAGATTGCCTTGGCTATCATAACGCATAGTTTGCGCCGCCTCGCGCACAAGGGAGATGTGGTCGAACCACGCTGTGTTCGCGTTGCGGTTGTAGCGCGCGTACAAGCGGATGCGCTCTATCGTCCGTCCGCGGTTTTCAGTGTCCGCCACGATGGGAGCCGAACCGAATTGCCAGTCGCGCGCATCGGAGTTGAATTGCAGATATCTGGTCTCGGCTACCCCGTCTGAATAGACAATCCGCACGGAGAGGCCGAACCACGGGTTCGTGCCGCCCATCTCTTCGCCGCGATGCGGAATCGCATCCGCCATTCCCCAGCCGGATAGGACAAAGGTCTCCGTCGCCGGCAGATTGAGCGGGATATCTTGGTAGACAAAGCGGTCTGTGCCCGGTGTCCCGTCTATCCGGAGCGCCTGTGTGCCGCTGCGCCGTTGCTGGTTCACCACGATTGCGGCCGCAGCATTGCTCCGCGTCCAGCGGCCGACTGACATGGTTGCACCGGCATTTGTCGACATGAATACAGTCGGATTTTGGAACGCAGGATTTTGCACCAGATTGACGTTACTCGGCTCCGCGCCAATTTCCAACTGGAAATCATCCGCACGGGCAGTGCCGGTGAACCCCCTGTAGGTGACGCCCACAGAATACACGGCCGTTACCGATGCCCGGTAAGTGACGCTCAGCCGATGCCAGCCGCCGTTTACCCCCGCGTCGGTGCGGATATTGAACGGAGTCGTCTGCGCCGTGGTCGTGCCGGTGCGGTTAAAGAACAAGATGACCCCGCCGGTGGCAGTGAACTGCGTGACGTCTCTCGTGTTCACATAGGCGGAGAAGGTGTATGTCGTCCCCGCTTGGAGGGTTACCAACTGGTAAGAGTTGCTGCCGTTTCCTGTGGGACTCGTCGCCTGTTGACTGCGCGTACCGGTCCGGGCGTAGTTGCTGTTCGTTGGGATGGACAAGCCGGTGCCGTACAGTCCCCAGCGGGCCGAGCTCTCTTCCATCCCGGCGTCTAGCAGTAGATTCATTGCCGCCACACCGATGGTTGCCGTCTGCGTCGTGCGATTATTGCGTCTGTCTGTCCCCGTGTTGCGCGTGAACCGGCTGGTCGATGCGGCCAAGACCTCCGCCCCGGTGGTATCTGTGATATAGTAGTTCACCGTTCGCCCGGCGTGGTCAAACAGGATGTGTTCGAGAACGTCGGATCTCCCCGCGACCACTTCGCGGTACAGTGTCAGTCCGGGAGTGCGGCCGTTTCGCCAGAGTATGGGTGCCGCATAGGTTCGCGCGCCGTTTAACATGTTGAATGAACGGATCATCATAACTTGGTTGTTGGTGGCATCCCAGTCGTAGCGGACGCCGTTGCCGCTCTGGTTGTGATGCGCGGCGCTCAGCCTGTCGCCCGGCCCGGCGTAGGTGTAGTATGTGAGGGTACCGTCGGGGTGGAGGACGCGTGTGAGGCGAATAGGGCCGTCGTAGATGAAGCGGGTGGCTTGCCCTGCGCGGTCATAGACTGCGGCAAGACGATGTTCGCCATTTTGTAGAACATAGAATAGGTTCGCCATTAGGATGTCTGCTTGGCCGTTGTTGCGCTGGATCACCTGTGTCAACTGGTTATGGTTTCCGGCGACGGGATGCCAGTGTTGGGTGTTCACATTTCTTGCATTGTAGACGAACAGCGTCCGATTATAGTTGCGGTCAATCATCTCACTCAGGATACCGTGCCGGAAGATCGTGCGATTGTTCTGATCGTCGTACATCGTAAACTCGATGGTATTCGTGGGCGTCGCGCGCCGGATGCGGAGTCCCAGTCCATCTTCATCGCGGTAGTAGTCACCGTCTCGCCGGAAATAGTGTTCGGTTCCGGTGGCGTTCGTCCAAACGAGCCAGGTCTCTGCGACATTGGCCGGATTTCTCAAACTCACTTCTACAATCGTCTGCTGGGCCGAGAGTTTCCAGCCGAGGCCGAGCCGCATATGGTCAAATCTGCGGGTGTTTGGGGTAGCCAGTGTGCCGAAGTGCGTGTTGTAGCGTTCGGAGTTATATACCAGAGACAAGGAGAACGGATTCATCGTAGAGGCGTGGCCCACCAAGGGCTTTGTCACCGTGAGCTGGCCGGAATAGTCTGACACATGTCCTGTTCCCGCGCGGCCGATATTTTGGCTGGTATGGGTCAGGTGACCGGGCAGGCCGATGATGTTGCGGTATTGTAAGATGAACAAAGGCCGGGCAGCGTCCCAAGCATCCGTATTATACGCGATAAAACGTGCAAGCGTGCTGCCGGGTTCACTTGAGGCCCGGAATAAGACCCCGTAATTCGGGCGGTCGTTGTTCATCCAATCTTTTGTAATCCCGGTGATGTCCCAATGGCGCCACGCTCCATCTTGGGCTGCATTTATCGCAACAAAATCCAATATCGTATCGTCAAAGCCCGGCTGATTGTTCCAAGTAATCGCATTGGAGCCGCTACGGTGCCACTCGCC
>Ga0123355_10007596_pt1 | contig 16275 bp, 14 predicted proteins | sample TergutEmb28metaG_3_FD_89872 | JGI IMG/M metagenome (GOLD analysis project Ga0123355, IMG submission 89872) | Embiratermes neotenicus P1 segment gut microbial communities from Petit-Saut dam, French Guiana - Emb289 P1 | ecosystem: Host-associated > Arthropoda: Insects > Digestive system > Gut ...
AAAACCAATGACTTTCGTCACCCCGGGCTTGACCCGGGGTCTCCCAATCTAAGTCGTGAAATAGCAAATTCGTGCATTTTGTGTAGCAGCCAGGAGATTCCGGCTCAAGGCCGGAATGACGGTAGCTGAAAATTGATTTCCATGGCATATAGGGCACGGTAAACGCATGAAATAAAAATTAATATTTACCCAAGGCAATTTGCACACAACCCCCGGCGCTACGCGCCACCCCCTTCTTTAGAAGGGGGTGGCGCGTAGCGCCGGGGGTTGTGTACACAGGCGCTACCTTCATATCCCTATTATTCGTAAAATTGCTTTTCATGCGTTTGCCGGGCATAAAGGGCTTCAACCGTATGATGTTATGAAATAAAATGCTATAATAAGCGCGTCGTGTAAGGCATAACGGGACTATCCCCTGACGCACGAATACACAACTGGAATAGCCATCTAAAGCAGAGGGTGAGTGGGATGGTTGCGTATTCGTGCATCAAGTGATAATTCCCAGGCATAAACACCTGCAAGAAAGAGGCGAAAATGAAAAAATTATTTTATGAGATATTTTATCCCAATACTGTTTTATTTTTTGACGCAATGAAAAAGTTTTTTGTAACATTATATCCCTATGCTGTATTATTTTTAGCAGTTTTTTTCGTATACGGGATTGTATTTACAAATACATCATTTTACCTGTCGTCCCATAACTGGTTTAATTCTTATTCCTTGCAGGCGTATAGATGGTTGCAAGGGCATCTTGATTTAGGTCAATACTACGGGCATCTGGAAATCGCTATACACAATGGGCAGTATTGGGTGAGCTTTCCGCCCTTTCCTTCAATAATATTGCTGCCTTTTGTGGCAATTATAAGATCCCCCTATACACCGGATCATTATATTGCAATGGGCGTTTTTTTGCTTGTAGTTGTATATGCATACAAACTGGCAAGGTCTCAAATTAAAAACAGGGCATATGCGTTGTTTTTAACTTTGTTTTTATGCTTGGGCACAAATTATTTGCAGATTGCAATGAGAGGCATTGTTTGGCATATCGCACAAAATTTAGCATTTTTATTTGTATTGATGGCGATTTATTATGCAATAACAAAAGTAAGATGGCATTCTTTCCTATCTTTGTTTTTTTTATGTTGCGCAATGGGAAGCCGCCCCATTAGTGGAATTTACTTGCCTTTGATAGTATGCCTGATATATGAGCGCGAAGGATGGGAATTTTTGTCTTTTGTTAAAAAGTTTTTTATTTATAGCATCCCGGCTTTGATTTTAGGCGGTTTTTTCCTATGGTTAAACTATGCGCGCTTTGGAAATATATTTGAGTTTGGGCATAATTATTTACATGCTTCTATGTATGCTGAACATGGGCAGTTTAGCAGAATGTATACGTTAAACCATCTGCGGATTATGCTTTTTAGGATACCTACGCAATTGCCGGTATTTTCAACAAGGGATGCGATTTTTCAGCCTATCGCCTTTTGGATTGCCTCGCCTATGGTAATCAGCTATATCGTTTATATGGTTTATTTTATTAAAAGTAAAATTAAACGAAATGATTTTTTCGAAGTAGTGTATTTAATGCTAATCCCTATATTAATTGTTGTACATTTACTGGCATTGGCTTCTCATAAAGATGTAGGGGGCCCCCAGTTTGGGTATAGATATACGTTGGATGTTCTGCCGGTAATGTTTTTTGGGCTTGTTGCGATTTTAGGGAGAATCAAATTAAATACAAATGTTGTATACCTTAACCTCTTTCCTTTTGTAGTAGGCTTTACAGTAAATATATTGGCGACGATACATTCTTTAGGATAGAGATGCAAAACCTGAGCTAGTGCTCTGTAAGGTCTTAATTAAGACTTTACAAGGCACTAGAGCCGTTCATAATACGACATAGATAGTGAAATCCCTCTTCCATGTGTAGAAGTCGCCAAGCCTCCCTCTGGAGGGAGGTGGTGCGCAGCGCCGGAAGGAGGTTCCATAAGAAACTGAAAAATTTACTAGAGTAAAACGCAGATTAATCATATATAATCAATGTAACAAGAGTTTAAGATATATGTAATTGACACAAATAACAGCGGATGTTAATTTTACAACATATCAAATTGTAAACCCAATCAACCTGGCGAGATGCGTAATCAAGTAGGAGGAAACCATGAGCCGAAAAAAGAAATATTTCTCAATTATGTGTGTAATAATAATTATAGCAGTAGCAATTCCATTTTTTGCAACTTATGCTACCAGTAGGGCGGTTACAGTGTCGATTGATGGGCAGCAAATTAACTTTCCCGATCAAGGGCCTGTAATGATTAATAATCGAGTCTTGGTACCGGTGCGTGGTGTGTTTGAGCATATGGGATTTACTGTAACATGGAATTACGAAGCACGGGTTGCGAGACTTGAAGGAAACGGAATAATAGTAATAATCCCAGACGGGATGGCTTCATTTGTAGTAAATAATACGATTGTTACCCCAGATGTTCCTCAGCAAATGGTAAATAATAGGATGCTGCTGCCTTTAAGGGCTGTGGCAGAGGCCCTTGGAGGAGGCGCAGAGTGGGACGAATCAAATAGAGTGGCAATGATAACAAGCCCACAAGATGAAGCAGAACCAACCCCTTCGCCATCACCGGCACCTACTCCTGAACCGACACCAGAGCCAACGCCAGAACCTACACCCGATCCAACGCCAGAGTCCACACCGGAGCCAACCCCCGAGCCAACACCTGACCCTGATGATCAGTATGAAGTGCCAAGACCTACCCCCAATCCAGATCCCAATGATCCAGAACCAACACCTGAACCAAATGATCCTGAGCCAACACCAGAGCCAACCCCAACACCAGATCCAACGCCAACGCCTCCACCAGAGCCAACACCCCAACCAGGAGATAACCCACAGCAGGAGCCATTCTTATATACAATGTCACAAATAACATTGCCTGATCGCCGCCTTACGTATTATGAGCGCGATGAATGGATATACGAGTATATAAATAATGGCGGACCCAGCGCGTTTGAATTAGCAATTGTAGAGGCGATTAATGAAATTCGTGAGTCTTATGGCTTAAACACTCTTCAAATTAATGAAAGCTTAATGATGGCAACCCGTTTTTATTCCCAGACAATGGCTAATCTTGACCTCCCGCTGGGCAGTCGGCAAGGCCCTTACGGCGGCTCTATAGCTACGGCTGAAGCCTTTGGCGTTACCATCGAAAGATGGAGTGGCGGAAATGGAAACGGCGGCGGATGGACGCCTTCCTCTATTGTGAATAGATGGATGGGGTCATCCGGTCATAGAAGCTATATTTTAAATCCTGGGCATAATTATATAGGATTTGGCTCGCATCTTGGGGGACGCCATGGAGTCTTTCATTATTTGTTGCTATGCAGTTGAGCCAACGTGACTCGCGAATATTTGACTAAGATTAGGTGAACCCGGGTTAGCCGGGATGACGGCAACTGATGACAGTGCTCGAGCTCAACCTATGAGTGGAATGTTTAGCATACCATAGAAGTCATTAATGTTAGTTATTACAATATCCTATATTGAGATGAACGACAACGACTGCCCATATCGCAATATGTGATATTGCGATATGGCGAATTGCCCCATCATAACGCAATAACCATTATTGCGATATTCGCCTGCCTAATCTTGCTTGGGAATGCAACAAGCCTGTTTCATGGAGAGTGTCTTATCGGAAAGGTTTGATTCTTTGGAATGGACAAAGGTAACGGTTTCGACTTCTTCTTGCAATATTGAAGAGATTTCCGCTCTTCTTTTCGACTTGGGCATTTGTTCAACAGAAATAATTGACCCTATGGAGAGAAATGCTTTTTTTGCTGATTCATCATCCAATTGGGATTATGTAGATGACGCCTTGCTTCTTTCAGAAGATGCGCCGGTTAATGATGAGTGTTCAATTGTATTTTATCTTGGAACAGATTCAGATAGTCTAAATCTGCTGTCTTGTGTAAAGACAGCGCTGTCGGTGCAACAATGCAATTTAAAAGAAACAAGCATTTACACGGAAACCGTTAATGACCACCTCTGGCTTAACGAATGGAAAAAGCATTTCCATCCTATTCGCATTGGTCGTATTCTTATAATCCCTGAATGGGAGGCCCCTTGCTCTAAGGGCGACGCCGATATTGTTTTTACGATAAACCCGGGCTCTGCCTTTGGAACCGGTCAACATGCTACTACTGCTTTATGCATAGAGGCTTTGCAGGATGCCCTTCGCCCAGAAGATATAATTCTTGATATTGGCTGCGGCAGTGGCATCTTAGCTATCACAGGCCTTTTGCTTGGCGCAAAAAGCGCTATTGGTTGTGACATCGACCCTGCATCAATTGAGACAACAAAAATGAATGCTGCCCTCAATCCTATTGACCTAAACTCACTCCATGTATTTACTGGCGACATTTTTTCAAGCACTGAACTCCATGATATAATATATCGCAACCGCTATAACGTTATTGTCGCAAACATCGTCGCAGATGTCGTAATCCAGCTTGCGCCTATGATATTATCTCTGCTAAATCCAAGAAGCATCTTTATTGCTTCGGGCATTATTTATGAACGCTTGAACGATGTTCTAGTTGCACTTTACAGAAATAATTTAAAAGCAGTTGAAATAAAAGCAAAAGACGGCTGGTGCTGTGTGACCGCACATGGGTAAGTTCTTTTTTGACCCAACAATGATGCGAAGTGATTGTAAAGTTGTTTTTTTAGGTGCTTACGCTCATCATATGATTAATGTGCTTCGCTTCAGATACGGAGACGAGGCCATCCTATGTGACGGTAATTGTACAGATTTCGCTGCCACAGTTGAATCTATAGCCTCAAATCCAAAACCTGTAATCGAGTTTATACTTCTTAGCGCCAGCCCTTCAAAAACAGAGCCGCCTACGCCTATAACCTTATTCCAAGGGCTTCCTAAAAGTGATAAAATGGAGATCATCATTGAAAAATGTATAGAGATTGGCGTAACCGAAATAGTTCCTGTTAGCACATCTCGATCCCTTTTAAAAGCAACCAGTGCCTCAAAAAAAATGGAGCGTTATATTCGCATTGCGCAGTCGGCTGCTTCCCAAAGTATGCGTGGTATTATCCCCAAAATCCTGTCACCGGTAGGCTTTATGGAAGCACTTGATTACGATAACGCTGAAATGTGCTTAGTTGCTTATGAAAAAGAGTATAAGCGAAATATTCCCTCTGTTATAAAATCCACTTCCCCAACTCCTGTTTCTATATGGGTTGGTCCAGAAGGCGGATTTGATGATGATGAAATTAACATCCTGATTGAAAAAAGAAAAGCAATACCTATAAGCTTAGGCCCTCGGATTTTACGCACAGAGACGGCGGGCATAGTTGCAATTTCACAGATATTATGCTTTTGGGAGCATCATAATGATATATTTTGACAATGCTTCGACAACAACCTCCACTACTTCGCCTCATTCATTTTATAACCCATCGTCGCCTCATTCTCTGGGCATAAAGGCCGAAAGAGCTTTAAGGGATGCTCGCGCTGAATTGATTTCATTTTTCAACTCCGCTGCTTTGTCATCCTCTTCTGCGCTATCATCAGCGCCGGGTGACGTTATTTTCACTTCTGGAGGCACGGAATCGAATAATTTAGCCATATTAGGCTATGCATTGACTAATATCCGTCGGGGGTCAACGTTAATATCCGCTTACTACGAGCATCCATCTTTGCTTTCACCAATTGAATTTGCCTGCGAGCGGCAATGGTCCAAGAAAGCATCTTCAAACTCAATCCCCCCAGGGAATGTGCTATTATCTATCTCCCATGTTAATCATGAAACGGGAGACATAAATGACATTAACAACATTGCACATGAAGCTAAAAAAATAAACCCTGGTGCTATCATCCTCGTAGATGGCGTTCAGGGTTTTTGTAAAGAAGAACTTTGCCTTGATTTAATTGATATGTATAGCTTTAGCGGGCACAAAATGCATGGGCCATTTGGTGTCGGGGGCCTTTGGATTCGTAAAGGAGTAAATCTTACCCCTTTACAACATGGCGGCGGGCAGGAAAACGCCTTGCGTTCTGGCACAGAAAACGTTTCCGGCATCATTCAAATGGTTGAAGCTTTTGAAATTCTAAATTCCCAATTCGATAAAAATTACGCCCTTGTTGCTAATATCAAAAAAATCTTGCTTGGGTTGCGCGATGTACTGCAAGATATTACTATAAACTCCTTGAACGCTAACACATCCCCTTACATTCTTAACATGAGTTTCCTTGGGGTTAAAGGCGAAACATTGGTTCATGCTCTTTCTGAAAAGGGCTTGTATGCATCAATGGGAGCCGCCTGCCGCAATCGCAAACGGACAAAATCAGGCCTTGAATTGATGGGGTTTTCGCCAGAAATAGCCGAATCGGCAATACGGCTCAGCTTTTCACCTTATAACACGGTGGAAGAAGCAGAGCAGGCACGGGATATTATTATTTCAGAAGTCCAGCGCTTTAGAAAACTGAAAGGATAAACTTGAATGGAGCATTGCTTTGATACAAAAAACGTATTGCTTGTAAAATACGGAGAAATTTCTCTTCGTAAAGGCAATCGTGCGTTTTTTGAGCACCAAATAATGAACTCAATCCGGCGCAAACTACGAGAAGATAGAAATATCCGCGTTATACGAGAGCAAGGGCGCTTTCTAATCGAAAACGCGCAAGGAGACATTGATGTTTTATCTGTTTACAATAAAATACGTCATATTTTTGGAATCACAGGCTTTTGCGCTTGCATTAAAACACCTGTTGCATCAATAAACGTCTTGCAAGAAAAAGCTTTTATGTTTTTCAAAAATTCCGTGGCGGGGGCTAAATCATTTAAGGTTATAACAAAGCGCAGCGATAAATCATTTCCGCTTCAATCAGGTGAAGTTTCGGCTATGATTGGGGATTATGTTTTGACACATTCCTCCGGCCTAAAAGTGGACGTTCATAATCCCGAGGTGACACTTTGGGTTGAAATTCGCAATCATGTTTATTTTTATGTCAACAGCTTTGCAGGAGTCGGTGGCCTTCCTTATGGCACGTCGGGTAAAGGTGTGCTGCTTTTATCTGGCGGCCTTGACAGCCCTATAGCCGGGTATCTTACTGCTCGTCGCGGTGTGGAAATTTGTCCGATTTATTTTCACTCCCCTCCTTTTGTCTCAGAAAGAGCAGCCGACAAGGTTCGTGACTTAGCCAGAGTCATTTGTAAATACGCTGGCCCAATTGCGCTTAACATTATTCCCTTTACTGACGTGCAGCTTTTTTTGCAAAAAAACGTCCATGAAGAAAAGCTTACGATTTTTCTAAAACGAGCCATGCTGCGTATTGCAAATGCATATGCTGAAAAAATAAGCGCACATTGCTTAATAACCGGCGACAGTATTGCACAGGTCGCAAGTCAAACTATGCAAAGCATTGCCGCTGTAAATTCTGCGGCAAGCTATACAATATTACGCCCGCTTGCAGCAATGGACAAGCAGCAAATTATAGACATTGCCCGAGAAATTGAGACATTCGAAATTTCTATTCGGCCCTACGATGACTGTTGCACCCTCTTTGTTGCCAAACACCCTGAAAACAAACCTAATACCGCTATAATTGAACGGATTGAGGCGAAGCTTGAAAAAGACATGCTGCCTTTATTGGATGTAGCTTTAGAGCAGGCCTCACTAGAGATGTTATACTAATTTTTGCAGCATGTCTCACTAAGAACACGTAATGCCAGCCGTTACTCTGGCCTTGAGTCGGAATCCCATGGCTTAGCGAAAGAGTTAAGGAGCATAAGTTTTCGATTTTTGATTATAGGAGCCCAGGTCAAACTTGGAGTGGCGATACTGATACTATTAGGTTTTAATCATCCCATATAAAACCGCCCTTGTAGGGCGAAGGAGGAAATTATGTCTTTTGATGTATTCTTAAATTTCGATGGCGACTGCCGCAATGCCTTAGAATTCTACTCTCAGGTGTTTAAGCTAGAAATGCCCGCAAACATTATGACCTATGGTCAAGCGCCAGGATTTCAAGCACTGCCTGATGCAAAAGATCGTGTTCTGTATGCAAGCCTGCCTATTTTTGGCTGCAATGTAATGTTTTCAGACTGTCCGCCCGGGTCTAAGTATGTAAAAGGCTCGAATATTGCCCTAACCCTTGGGTCACATGACGCAAAAGAAATTGAGAGGCTTTTTGTCGCATTAAAAACTGGCGGCATGGTAAACATGGATTTGGGAAAGACTTTTTTTAGCGAACTATACGCCATGGTTACTGATAGGTTTGGGGTTACATGGCAGTTAAGCCTTTCACCTTTTAAAAACTAGCTTCTACTGCAAGGATTAAACTAAAAATGGCTGTTCCGCTTATATTTGTAGGGGCGGCAACCTGCCGCCCCATTTCACTGTATCTGATATACTAACTCCTGATTAGCAAAGAGACACATGTCTCACAAATCTAATCCGTCGATCCGGTGCCGCTCACTTCTATCCCCAACTAAAATTAACACCAACGCTGTCCCAAATCCAAAAATGCTAATACTAATCAGCGCAGAAGGCGGCGCACCTGAAATGATTGCAATAACCATCGCAATTACTATAAACGGAATCATAAACAACCCGCCACGTCTATAATTTGCTTTATTCATTTTTTCCCTCCGTTACACATCTATAATAAATTATAATTAGGTGATTCTTTTATAACCTGGATATCATGAGGGTGTCCTTCTCTTAACCCCGCTGGAGTTACTCTTATAAACTCTGCCTTCTCGTGTAATTCCGCTAAAGTGCGGCATCCTGCATATGACATGCCAACCGCTAAACCACCCAGTAATTGCTGCAATACCTCTCCCAGCTCACCTTTATATGTTGTACGACCCTCTACGCCTTTCGAAATCCGCACCGCGCTATGGCTAGGATAATCTCCGTCAAGCTGATCATCATAATTAGCTGTAGACTCCATCCCTTTATACACTTTATATTTTCTTCCTTGGAAAAGCTCTGTTGCGCCTGGGCTCTCATCACACCCTGCAAAGAGGTTGCCCATCATACACGCACTGGCACCTGCCGCCAAAGCTTTTGTAATGTCGCCGCTATAACGAATACCGCCGTCTGCAATTATAGGGGTTTTGCTTTCCTTCGCGGCTTTTGCGCAATCCATGATTGCGGTGATCTGAGGAACACCTATGCCGGAAATTACCCTTTTTGTTGAAACAGAAGATGGGCCAATGCCTACTTTTATTATATCTGCACCGGCTTCGCCTAATGCATTTGTTGCGGCTGCGGTTGCAACATTACCTGCGATTATTGCGATGTTTGGGAAGTCATGTTTAATCGCTTTAATTGCCGAAACAACTTCCCTTGCATGACCGTGAAATACCTCTAACGCAATTACATCAACCTTGCGCTTTGCAAGGAGTTGAATCCTATCTAAGAAGTCATCCTTTATTCCCACTGCCGCACCAACCAAAAGCCGTCCTTGGGAATCTTTGGCTGACAGTGGATACTTAATGGATTTATTAATATCTTTTACAGTAATCAAACCTTTTAGGTTGCCTTTGTCGTCTACTATCGGCAGCTTTTCTACCCTATGTTTTACCAATATCTCTTTGGCTTGTTCAAGGGTTGTACCAACCGGTGCCGTTACTAAAGGAGGGTTAGTCATCACCTCGTAAATCTTTTTGCTATAATCGGTTTCGAACCGCAGGTCGCGATTTGTTATTATTCCAACCAATTTATCATGCTCTACTATAGGAACGCCGGATATGCGATACTTTTCCATTAACTTATCGGCTTCATATACATAATGATTAGGCGAAAGGGAGAATGGGTCTGATATAACCCCATGTTCTGACCGCTTAACTTTATCAACTTCACTAGCTTGAGCCTGGGCGGACATATGTCTATGAATAATCCCAAGGCCGCCGCATCTGGCTAGGTTTATTGCCATCTTTGCCTCTGTTACGGTGTCCATTCCGGCAGAAAGGAAGGGGATGTTTAACTTAATCTCCGGCGTTAGGTAAACCGTTGTGTCAACATGGGACGGCTGAACATCGGAAAAACCTGGGACGAGCAGCACATCGTCAAAGGCAAGACCTTCTGGTAAAGGGATTTTCATTTTTTTACTCCTTATACTATAACTTCACATGCAGCCTACGGCGAGTTAGCACAGAGGCCATGGCTTTTAGCATTACCTCATTTGGTTCAATTATTATTTTTGTACGTTTGTTTTGATAATTTAGCAAGAATGCGTAGGTATCTTTATTTGTTACCCCACTGGAAAAATCTCGTTGCACTTGTGCGCCTTGAAAAGCACTGTTATGCATTTTATCGTCTACATGTGCCATAATCTCAAAATCATTTACCCTTGCGCTAAAAAGGCGTTTCCGTCGGGAACGGTTATATATTGCATCAATATCCAATTCCCCTGCTGTAAAACTATATTCATATTCAACCTTCAAATAACTCATTGCAAACCACGCGCCGAAAATTGCCCCCAATGCTACAAATGGTCCAAAGGTAGCAAGGGTAGGTAACGCTATCATGCAAACTATTACAGTTGCTAAAATTAAGCCAACTTTAATAAAAACATCTCTTGTTGTGGATGCTCGTTTTACAATTTGCTCTTTAAATATATCGCCCATTGCCATTAATCTTCACCTCTACTTAATTTAGGAGAGTAATGCCTGTGGCAGCCACAGGCACATCACTTCTGTTAATTTATATATGTTAGCTTAGCAGGATCAAGCTCATGGGGCGCTTTGCTGCTTTGAGGGGTTCCCACACATACCGACATACCAAAAGTATAACCTTCCGGTATTTGAAGGCGCTGTATCCATTCCTCTGCCCGTGGCCCGGACAGCGGTATGCGCGCCATACCACAAATTACGCTTCCAAGGCCCAAAGAATGTGCCGCTAGGGCTACGTTTTGGGTGGCTATTCCGCAATCTAAATCAGCGTAGTTTGTATCATTCTTTGCTATTATCACCAAGCAGGGGGCATTGTAAAATAGCTTCCCGCCTCTGTCGGTCATACGCTTATATGCTTCTCTGTTCTGATCTTTTAGGATTGACATAGCATTTGCATCGTACTCGTCGATTAAACCCTTGTCGGCAATAATAATTATGTGCCATGGCTGTAAATTCATGGCGGAGGGTGCAGCAAGGGCTGCTCTTGCTAAAGCATGAATCTGCTCTTGCGTCAATGGGGCCGAGGTGAAGTCTCGGCAAGAATAGCGGTCTTCTATGGCTTTTAATACTTCGTTCATGATGAGCGTCCTTTCTATAATGATTATCGCTGCTTATTTTCATGCATATTGTAAATGGGTAATGGGTTTTTCGCAAGTGGGTTTGTGGATTTTGCTTATTTTAGAGATTAAATTGGCACTAATTCCTTAGGTAGGAATACAGAACTAGCGTAGCCCTGTAAAATAGATGAAAATAGTTATATATTTCTACATAAGGGGACAGTTCCGTTAATTTTTATCGTCTACATTCTCAATTCTACATTGCACATCAACCATATTTTTCTTATCCAATGAATAGCGGCGCAAGCAAATGATATTAATAATCCAGCCCAATATTGGCAAGCCACAGAAACATATCATTGCTACCCAAAATATGCCGCCGGAATAAGGAGTATCTACAGTTGGAAACCCATCATTAAACCCGATTACAACCAGCAGCCCGCCGATTATAACAGTGTTTAAAGATGTCACCAGCTTATCAACGCAGCTAAACATTGCACCGATTATCCCGGGAGCATAGCGTTTAGAGCGAGATACTTCATAGTCTATGCAATCAGCAACCATTGGTACAATTATGCTATTATTAATAGACATAAACCCGCCTCGCATTGCTAAGAAAGTCATAAACAAAACAGTAAAAACGCTTATACTTGTAAAGTTGAGTGTAGTTGGGTTGCCAAACAGAAACAACATAAATATTAATACCGTAAAGATTATTCCACCATATGTACCAAGCAAGAGCGCCTCTTTTTGCCCTTTTTTGCGTGCGATTTGTACGCAAGCTAACGAAACCAGCATACTGGGCACAAACACAAACATATTCATCTGCCCAGAGAGGGCAAAATCTCCAACAACAATGCCATAAATCATAATAGTTACAACAGCATTTTGGGTTATGTTCGAAAAAAGCTTATCTGTTCCAGAAGATATCATTAGCATTTGAACATTGCGGTTTTCTCGCAGTATTTCTATACAACTTCGTATGCTTACCCTTGGGGATTTTTCATTTTGCCTATAAAATTCAGGGCGATCTTTCCTCCATATGCCTATTATTGCAAGGGTTGTACATATAGCCGACGCCACAGCGGTTATAATAAAAAACTGTCTAAACATCGGCAGTGTAAACCCGCCATGATACGGAACCAATAAATTGCTTACGAAAAAAGTTACCCCAACATATAAAATCACATTTAGCACCATATCAAAGGCGGCAATAATCGGGCGCTGCTTTGGATCGTTAGTTAGGACGCTTTGAGCTGCGCGGGTAACGCAAAATTGGCAAGAGTAGCCCAAAATAAATATCCCATATGCAAAAGAAAACACCAAAAGCCGCCCGGTATCTAATCTTTGGCTGATATACATTATAAACAACGAAAAAATCATGGTTGCGTTGCCGATAACCATAAAAGGGCGAAACTTGCCAAAGCGCCCTTTAGACTTATCAATAAACCACCCGATTACAGGGTCAATAATGCCTTCCGCCACAGCCATTACCGCAAGAAGCCCTGATACAAGAGCAACCCCCAGCCCCAGTATACCCGAAGTAAAATAGGCAATGTACAGCATCATCATATAATAAATGTTAATTGCAGTGTTGTTTAATGTAAAAAAACCTATTCGCCATATTTTTACACGGTGATATATGGGGCTTTGCGTTACATTAGCTGTTTGCATAATTCCAAACATCGCTTTCTATGCATACATTTAACCCACGGCTCATTGTTGGCTTTAGCTTGTATTTTGTATATAGCTCTGCAAGCAGCTCTTTTACACGTTTATAATAATCAACATCCGGCGCTTTCATATTCCCCTGTACCGGGCGGCCCATTGGCATCCATACAGAGGCTGTCGGAAGAATGCCCCGCTGGGCAAGCCAGGTTACGCCCTGGGCTAATGTTTCAAAATCCTCTATGCCGATTATAAAATTTGAAAAGGCTTTGTTGCTGCCGTATCTATGGGATATGGCCTCTAGCACGTTTAAATGCCTTTCTCTACCTGTTATATTAATTTTACCGGGGGTTATTTCATTTGCACGGGTTAAATCCCACACTTCAAGGCTACATGCAATGCGGCTTGCCCCTAGTTCAAAATAGGTATCAATAATTGATGTATCTGATGGAGGTGTGATATATAAAAGAATCTCACCCGGCAAGCTCGGGTTAAGCTCTTTAATGGCAGCTAGATATTGAGTGATATGTATTGCCTCTGTTTTACCGTCAAAGGTTGAGCCCCCAGTAATTTGTACATGGCTCACGCCTTCGTTTTCAATTGCATGCTTAACTATTTCTGCAAGGTCTGGAGTCGACAGCGCATGAGGCAGTGCTTTCCCTTTTTTAGCCAAGTTTTCAAAGTCCCCGCCTGAAAAACAAAACTCGCATGGGCTACCTGCTGCTGCCAATTCGCAGGGCCATAAGCATTGAAACGCTACCCAATCCAACCCTTGCAGTACAGATTTCCCAACAAAATTGCATTTACTTGTTGTCTTTTGCTTATAAAAATCGCTAGGCGGTGGGAAACTTACCGTATCCACTGGAACATTATTATGAAATAGCACGGCTTTCCCGTCTTGCATTTTTAAGGAAAACGGGGTACCCAAATCACCTACATATTTTAACAGCTTTAGCTTATCCCAACTTAGAATCCCGGAAAGATAGCGCAAGTGGAAATTTGTATCCGTTAATTGAACAATTGTGCCGTCGCTAAGCAATAAGCAGTTGCAGCATAGAGGGTTTGCGTAAAGCCGCGCTAAATTTTTATAATGCTTATAGACAGCATTTTCAACCTTTACACCCCTGCTTATTATCAAGCATTTAAGCTCTATAGAATCAATTTGGATGCCGTCTAATATATACTTGTTCATTTGAGCCTCCCACAACATATGCACTAAAAACCCGCTGGGGTTGTCATGTTAAGAACATTTAGCGCAAGCCGTCATTCCGGGCTCACGTCAGTCTAATTTGATTGAAAGATTGTGAAAACATCACTGTAGGGGCGGCAACTTGCCGCCCGTGCAAGCGAAAGCTACTCTAAGACATGCATTTCTAAACCTCGGGCGGCAGGTTGCCGCCCCTACAATGTGCAATCCGATTTATTAACAGGCATATTAGATTGACGTGTTCCGGGCTTGACCCGGAATCCTCTAGCCTCTTGATAAAAATTAAGGGATCCCGGGTCTCGCCCGAGATGACAATGATGATGTTTGCTGATTTCCAACATGACAGCCCCAAACGGGCAACTGAAAATTACAGGCTTAGCTTTTCTTTAAGCTCATTGTTTAAAGCGTCGGTAATCCGGCTGATTATGCTTACACCTATTGCCGATATAATTACCAGCCCCTGCGGCGGGGTATCTCCCGCCCAAAGTTCGATATTATTGACACCGCCAACAGTGTTTACCGCTATTACGCCGCTATCTGACGGAAGAAAACCCTTAATACGATATGCATGAGCCGACAATACATCCACAAACTCCCGCAAAGCCTCGACTGGTACATTGCCCTTTGGCTTTAACACTAAAGAATAAAGCCGTGACTCCGGTGTGTTTGTGCTGTCGGTTGCTGCTAATTTCGCCGGGACAAGCCTCGCGGCAAGTTCTTTTGCATCTAACTGGCAAAACGATGTGATAATAATTTCGCAGTTGGGGTTTATTTTATTTATCAACTGCGTTATCGTTTCTAAGCGGCACTCATCAACCATATCGGCTTTGTTAATAATTGCAACGCTACAATACTCTACTTGACGTGTTAGCGCAGGCAAAACCTTAGAAAGCTTGGGGAAGGTTTCGGCATCAATTACACATACTACGCCCCGGTAATCATATGCCTTGCCCAACATAGGCTTAATGGTTTCAAGGATTTTATCCATTTCGGATGGGTCGGCAAGGCCGGAAGGCTCTATAAAAAGATGTGATATATCTTGATTGGACATATCGATTAGGCTTTTTAAAAAGCTATCCTTTATACACGCGCAAAAGATTGAACCATTGGTCAGCTCTTTCATCCGTATGCCTTCACGAGCCAATAGAGAACCGTCTACACCGGTTTCGCTAAACTCGTTGACAATTAGGCCGATTTTTTCATCGGCAAAGCTGTCAAGGATATTTGTCATTAGCGTAGTCTTTCCCGCGCCCAAAAAGCCGGAAAGCAATACCAATTTAATCATGAACTACCCCTTACTTCTTTAGTTTTGCCGCATACTCCCGGATAACAGCAAGGAACTCGTCTTTGCTTGGGATTATGGATACCCATTTGATATCGCCGTTTACACAGATCGCAGGAAGGTTTTTAAGCCCCATTTTCTTTACGCGAGGGATATGCCCTTTTGTTGTGAGCTTGTATTCTTCGTAATCGGCAAAATCTTTGATTTCATCGTATGCATCTTCCACAAGCTTTAACATATAGGTGCAGGCTGCGCATGTTTCGGAATTAAGCATGAAAAGCTCTATAAGAACCTTGTCAAGGTTTGGATAGTCTGGCAATTCCACTACCACATCAGGGGCGGCTTTTTCGTAATCTTCTACCATTTCGCGGCATTGTGCCGTTTCTCTTACGGCAAGCCCTGCGGCTATCGCGTTTTCTGCGGGTGTGTCATATGGCATATCGCAGCCCGGGCTTACAATCAGGTTATGATTGTCTACGCTGTCAAGGATTCCGATTACGCTTTTCATATTGTCTTGCTGATTGCCAAAGAGCATGATACCTGCCAGGGGGATATTGCCGCAGATTGCGATGTTGTATTTATCGGTAATGGCTTTTGCGTCTTTGAGGTTTATATTATCGTCGATAGAGATGGCGTCAGGGCCGGTTTGACACATTGCTTCAACCTGCCTTGTGGCGTTTCCGCAGACAAAGAATGATGAGAACGCGCCTTTGCTTCTGATAAAATCATAGATGGCTTTGAAAGTGGGGGCTGTCATTTCATTAAAATGGTCTGTGGAAATCTGGCTTACTAGGGGGTCTACTACGGCAACGATATCCATGCCTGCGTCAATATACATTTCCGTAGTA
>Ga0123355_10007597_pt1 | contig 16273 bp, 6 predicted proteins | sample TergutEmb28metaG_3_FD_89872 | JGI IMG/M metagenome (GOLD analysis project Ga0123355, IMG submission 89872) | Embiratermes neotenicus P1 segment gut microbial communities from Petit-Saut dam, French Guiana - Emb289 P1 | ecosystem: Host-associated > Arthropoda: Insects > Digestive system > Gut ...
ATCGGCGGGGGTGTCAGTTCAGTCGGCTGCTGGCAGCCGAGGTGTGCGCATCAGCGGTAGTAATGCTGGATAGACTGCGTTCAGATGCAGTGCAAGACTGCTGGCTACCCACTCCATTCGCCTTTTTCCCCTTCATTTCTCCTCCCGTGCGTCTCCGTGTGCCATCAGATTCCGTTTCCACTCTACCAGTGAATTTCTCACTCTAAACCACAACATTATACTCCTCCGTTAGAACAACACTCGTTTGTAGCGACAAAAAATGTCCAGTCCCTTTCATGACGTTAGGGCCGAGTTGGGCTGTATGTATCAATGTACAGAGTGTCACTTCTCAGCAGACAGGAATAATCACAAACGCCGCTGTGGCAATCTCAAACCTCGTAAAAGGAACAACGGTTTCCTTTTAATTGAACATATTCCGATAAAGGCCCCCAACACTATCTAGAAGAATTAAAAAATTCTTCCAAAATTGGACACAGAGGGGACGACATTACTGGAGAAAGGAGAAAACTCTATGCCGGAGGATTCGGAATTTGTACTCTTCAAATCGAAGAGGAAGAGATGGGTGGGACATACAGATTGCACGGGGATTTACGAAATGCATACAAGGTTGCAATCAGAAAACCTGAAGGGAAAGAGACCAATTCTAAGTTCTTCGAGTAGTTGAGAGGATAAATTAAAAGAATCTAAAAGAAACAGAATGTGCACTGAGTAGAAATACGGCGTGGAACAATATCTGCGAATGCATTACTTTGGATCACAAAGTATGCATGCTTATATTAAATACGTGACTAGAGTATAAATACACAAAGAATGCTATAGACCGAAACCCAGTTATCGCTAATTTTTAACTTTTGCCTGTACCAAACATGCTTTTACAAAGCACAACTTCTATAATAGCGATTGACACGAAGAAAGACATGGAAAAATAAGAGTGGACAGAAAAAGTAGCAGTGTAAACCACAAAAAAAAAAGTTCAGGCACAATTATAGTTCCGTAATGTTTAATCTTTAAATTCTTAGACAGCAGGCGTGACGAAATGGCACCAGGAAATCTCTGAACTTGCCCTGCTCTTAATTAATTCATGGTTAAAATACTTAAATTTAGTGTCATTGCCAAATAATTAAGTTTCGCCACATTAGGACGACAGAAAACCTTAAAAAATTAACTCCATTTTGTAACCTGATTGTGGAAACCATAAAAAGTAGCAAAAATTTGTTACTTTTGCAAGTGTTTTTGATATAGGAACTGAATGTACAAATTACTATAAATTTTTGAAAAATTTCTCAGTATTTCTACTACTTACGTCATGCAACAAAGATACAACAGCTCACGACTATGGCCTGCGTGATAATCTAGTTCAAACTGATTGACTTTTTACCAACACTTGTTTTACCCGAAATAAATAAAGTTTAATGCCAATTTGCAAACAAACTACCAAAGACCACGTACGATTTATGCCCTTCTCACTTTTGGTTCCAGTTCTGATATTTTATTAAACTCGGACAGAAAGGACCAACAGTTGACGTATCGGACAACGTCGGATGGGTTTTACTGCACTAATCTCTTGGTCAGCTGTCCTCGCGTCACCACAAAGAACGTCAGGCTATGCCTCACCGGCTTCAGGATCATAATTTATGGTATTACGTCGACCTCTAGTTCACTCCGAGTGCAAACGAACTCGTTACTGCGGTGCGAAGGTCTTTGTCATCTTCTAGTTGTAAATCAGCAGCTGAGTTTACATTACGTCACACACACACAGTTATGAGTAATTCCCAGATGAACAGTTTTAAACACGGAATAAAGGAAGAGATTTCAAATAAACTGAGATATGACAACTTTGACTGCTCCCAAAATTAGAGCAAGAGACAGAATTTGTAAGCCGAATAGTAATTATACAAAATATCTTGCCGTCTGCCTTACGTGGCAAACGGATAATTAATAAATAATCGATGGTACAGTTTAAGGCAATGACCTCAGGTACAGCAGGTCGTGGATTCGAGACCAAACATGGCCGTCGTGCGAAATAACGAAATAGGAGCATTGTTGAACGTAGGATGTGCAGTTATTGTCTCATGGCCATAAGCCCAAGTCTCTAATGTGCGCTCTGTTATGATACCTTCGAGCAGCCGATATTAACTTGGGGTCCAGGAACCCCTTGGGAATCCGTATAAAGATTTCAGGGTGTCTGTTAACTTGGATGGAAAGTAAATTGCAACTTTATATTCAGTAACCTCCAGCTGATACTTAGCGTTTCATTCAATAATTAATGTAGGCAACAACATAATTTATGGCCTCCAGGCTCCAAAAATACAGGGTTATTCAAAATGATTGTCGGATGATGATCAGATGCTACTCGCCTAGCCACCTCGTTCTCCAGATGCAACCCCATGTGATTTCTTTCTATGGGATTACGTCAAGGATCAGGTTTATGTTCCTCGTCTTCCCGCAAGTATCCCAGAAATGAAGGTATGAATCAGAACCGCCACTGAAACCATCACCGCTGACATGTTACAAACAGTCTGGAACGAACTCGATTATCGTGTTGATGTTTGTAGAATCATAAAGGGTGCACATATAGAGCACCTGTAAGGTATGTAACAAAAACTTGGAGTGTTGTTCTATTAAATAAAAAAACACATATATTCCTATCTCAAGTGTATTGTGTATGACAACTTGTTAAAACCCCGACAATCATTTCGAATAACCCTGTATTTGTCAACTTCAATAAATCTCACTATATGAAATTATTATACCTCCAGAAAGGGAAAACAGAATGCATTTGCATTCGCAATGAATTTTTTTAATATCTAATGTAATTTAAACTTTCCAAACTTTTAAACTTATGAAAAGTCTTCTTATTGATTTAATGGATTAATAAGAAGGCACATATATTACCATAATACATATTTGTTATTCCTTAATATTTTGAAAAATGTATTTGAGAATAATTGATTTGTTTTGCAATGCAATCTATTATGTAGACTGTAATACACAGATACAGATTCTACAGGTGTATTTGATTTTATGTATTTAAAAACATTTTTCTGAGAAGGGGTCCATAGGTTTCTCCAGATTCCCAATGAGGTCAATGGCACAAAAAAGGTTAAAAAACCCTTCTTTAGAGGTTAATGAAAAATAACAGCACAGCGTCTGCACTAGCTATGAAGCTATGTTGAAGTGAGGATACTGAAATCGTGATTAGCTCTAACGTGAAGGCTAACGTTTGCCTAGCAATATTTTAGAAGACATATAATATTCCATGTATAGTTATAAGAGGTACAATGTGTAACTCCTGTGAACCGGTCGGGAACACCCCCACCGCGCCCCCGAAAAGTAAAGCGTTACAAAAACGGAATATAAAACTTCTTTCCTACCAAAAATGTCTCTCTTTATGTGGTTCTCTATCTTTTAAAGTCCGCTGATATGAATGAAAATAATTTATTTCATACAATGAAATTACGATTTACCTGGAATTTTGCCTAGTTATCACAACACTGTAGTAACGAATTTCAGAGCGGTCTGCTGGCGTGATACAAAGTTGACAGCACCCACAGGGCCACTTCTGGTGCTCCCGTATTGTAACATTACAGTGGCGGAGATAACAGAGCCGGCAAGATGCTGCTGGTTCAGACTGAAGTGACTTCAATAATTACACCCTTGAGAGTCATATTACATCCGTTCCTACCCTTTCTAACCCCTATAATGAGGGAGGTATGCCTTCAAACCCCGTTCTGAATAGGGTATTTCTATGTTACGTGACCTTGCAATCACTAGGGGCTTCCACGTGTGACTGTGGACCAGGTCGTGTGTGTTACTTCTACTTTCCGTCTACTGAGTCTGAGGTTGTTTTGTGGCGCAATATGCACGCATGTATGCGGTATGCGTGCTGACATACAGACGTGATGTGGAAGTGATGGAACTTCAGCACAAGAAAAAGTGTTAACCAACTGTATCCAACTAAGTCGACGTCACGCGAAGCAATAAAATATCTGAACTGAAAAAGTAAATATTAAATTATCATTTCTACTCTCACTTGCATTAGACGGTTTAATGCACATAAACACATTCAACAGCCCAGCTGAATAAAGAATCATAAAGACACCATCAGACGTGGATCAAAGTACCGCTCTCCAAGCAACGTGCGGGCGACCAAACTCACATACTCTATTGCAGGGGTGTACAAATATTGGGCGCCAGGTCGCACGGGCGGCTAGGTTTTGTGGGATTGCGTTTAATGTATGTGGGTTCTCAAATTAGAACTTGCATTTTGTCACCCTTATGGCGCCTAGAATTTTTAGGTGGTTTCTAGATTTTTGGAAAGTTTGTGCACCCCTTCTCTATTGTCTGTTTACTATTCTATTCGTGATGCTACATCAACCGCGGAGGCAAGATGGTGCATGATGGTGAATCGGAGGGAATCTGGAGAGAAGCAGACGTGGGAAAAGCTTGGTGAACTGACAGAAAAGTGATGGGAGTAAAAAGTGTGGGAGCATGAATTTGTGAAAAAAAATAGAACGTAAGGGTTACTGTGCCATGATATTTATACACACTATTTGGAATCAGTAACTAATATTTCAACGCTTCCAAAGCTTGGCGTGTATTAGACCGTACATCATCTTGATAACTGAAGAATAAAATCCAACTAGATGCCACTATTACATTATTATGCTTATGTTAGGCTCAACATGTTTCGGCACCATTATGCCCACCATTAGGAGCTCACGACGATACCATTGGTTACCACATAGGCCGTCTGGTTCTCGAGTTGTTGCTGGTTGGAAGTTAAGTGCAGGCAGGATGGATGAGTGTCCGGACCGAAGGCTGTAACACGAGTCGTGTTACAGCCTTCGGTAATCAAACGCTATCGTCGTGAGCTCCTGATGATGGGCATAATGGTGCCCGAAACATGTACAGCGTAACATAAGCATAATAAATTAATACGTGGCATCTAGGTGGATTTTATTCTTCAGCTTCCAAAGCTTGTATAATCCCATCCAAAAGTCAGAGATTATATGGCTACAAACGAAAATAAACCCAACCCCACTAATCTTTTTCGTGTTTCTTTGATGTTATGTATGCCACTGTCTTATCTGTACGAACAAATGGTACTAATACACCACCAAACACAACTCTTCATTTGTAAACAAACCTTACATTGCATCCAGCAACGTGTATTGACTTCTGCCTTTTTCGTGTTGGTAACAAATCTGTTGCCTAGAATAAATCCACCCTCAATGCAGGAGATTTCTGTCACTATCCGTGCAAAACATATTATTATTATTATTATTATTATTATTATTATTATTATTATTATTTACAATTAGTATATGTGGGGCGCCGATCCCAGTGGCCGCGCGATCTAAGGTGTGGGTCTGCGGCCCCTTGCTAGCTGGGATTGTGGGTTCGAATCCCGCCGGAGATATGGATGTTTGTCTGTTTAATGGTTGTGTGTTGTCACGTAGAGGTTGCTGCGACGGGCTGATCACTCGTCCAGAGAAGTCCTGAGTGTGATCATTAATCCTCGATAATGAGGAGGCCTTGGCCCACTGTGGGATCTGTTGCGCTATGGTAAAAAAAATATGGCGGCACCAACTGTTTGTCAGTTTCATGGTGTACGTTTCCATATAAGTCAACCACCATAAAATGGCAGCAACAGATAGCAGTAGAATGCGCGCTTCAATTTTTAATTATTACAATGTTGATCTTTGCTGGAAGAGGACAGAGCGACTGCTTATTCTGTCAACCTGCCTTTATACCATTTGAAGAACTGCTTATTCAGTCGGCGTGTCTTTATGCTATTTGCGGGAGGCGGTGTTCGGTTCGGTAAACTTTTAAGGTGCGTTTAGAGAACGAAATGAAAACAAACTTCGCTGAACAAAATGAAAAGAACAGCACTGATTCCTTGCTGGAAAAGAAGACTTGCCAATTACCGTATGGCTATTCTATCAAGTTGGGCTGGACGGTCCGGGATCTAATCCCGGTGGGGACGAGATTTTCCGCCCGTCCAGACCGGCCCTGGGGCCCACCCAGCCTCCTGTAAAGTGGGTACCGAGTCTTTCCCTTGGGTAAAGTGCGGCCGGGACGTGCTGCTAACCACTCACCCCCTTCTAGTACCGCAGTCATGGGAGAGTAGAGCTATACCTCTACCCACCCTCTGGGTCACACCGGGCCTGTAACGGGGTCACTTTACCTTTATTCTATCAAGCTAACGTACCGGAAATTTTCAAACTCACAGAGGGCACATTAAACCTTTAAACCCAACTTGTCATATATGGACCGTAAATTTTAACATTAAAAATTTTGAATTTTACCCACGGAGTAAACTGAAATTGTCGTACAATTCTTACAACAAAAGCTATTGGTTTCCTACACAGAATTCAGCAGTTGTACTTCCTAATGAGGGCCCACACTGTTCTCTGTGACGTACGAACTGAGCCTTATATATAACATAGATCCACTTCAGTCTTACAAGGGGTAAGTAAAATCTTGATATCGAAGTGTTTATCAAAGGCTGTAGGTCCAATGTATGGGCGCGTCCGGTCTAAAGGATATACCTGTGAAAAGAGCAGTTAGAGACGAAACACGGGTGGGATTGGATATCGAGGGGTATTTCAGTGGTATCTGCGTAATTCTAACCTAAATTTAAATGCACAAAGTGTATTACGAAGGCACAGACAGAAACACGAGAGGCAACGTACGAAAACTGTAACACTGTGGCGCGTAGGCATACTGTTGGAACCTCCTTGGTTATCCTAAGAGCCTGAGGCCATTTAACTGGGAGAGAGCGCTTTTATGACAATTTAATGTCCCCAGCAACAACAAAACGCATTTAGATCTTCATGTAAAGTGCCCGAAATTTCTGTCACATTTCAACAAAATTTGGGGTTTCTCGACATATTTTCATAAAAGTTCCCGATACCGTATTTCACGGAAATCCGTCCAGTGGGAGCCGCACTTATACAATTGCGACAGATGGATGAGACACGATGAAGGTAATAGGCAACTTTCGAGGCTATATGAACGCTCCTAAAAGGGTCCTATAGGTTGCTCATGATTATTGTAAACCGCACTTCCGCAGCAAATGTTCAACAGACTTAATCCCTGGCATCAGCGTGTGCCGTATTCATATCCTTCAGAATTTGCAGTTTTCGGTCGGAAATACACGCCTGATTTTGTGCCGGGCGGGGGGGTGGGGGGTGGGGGGTGGTGGTGGTGGTGGTGGTACTGTACATACTGAATACTACACAAGAAATGGAAAGGTGAGATAGCGTGGACGAAACGAGTCTGGAAGTTAAGATGGATTAGAAGAGTAATGATAGCCATGGGACGGTTCCCATCCCTTTGTTTAAGTTCCGTTTCGACTATTCTCCCACCTCAGTTAGGCCTTCACGTCACCACGAGTCGCCACTCTTCTTCAGCTTCTCCCTACCAAAAATGTGTATGCATTTCTCTTATCCCCACTCATGGTACACCGTCCTTCAATCCCATCCCCTTAATAGACCAACCTAACATTTGGCGGGGTGCACAAATGACGAAGCTCCCACTTCCTGTACCCTCTTTCCACTTGCTTTCAAATACAAGGTTCTCAAACGCCCCTGGAAACGTCTCAAAATATAGGGTGCAGAGAGGATTATAACGTGCTTTTCAATTCATATATGATCTCTGTTTTGACGTAATTCTAGCTAGTGGTACGGTTTGTAAATCCCTTAATTTATTTAGAACCGATCTTTGCTTAAGAACAATGTCGAAGTCACAAATCCTTAATATCCTAGATGAATAAAAGAAATAATTAAAAAATTCATTAGCTTCACAAAGGAAACTCATTTACCAAGGTAATGAGAAGTTGATCGATTTGAGGCCACAGTGTCCTACCTGACATTGCTGAGGTCCCTGGCGGTTTGGGGATGAAGCTTTAGGCCGAGGCTTCTTGACCGCTAATTTGCTGGAATCTGCCACTCCTTTCACATCTTCCGTACTGCCCACTGGGGAAAAAAATGGTAGAAAATGAATATTCAACTTCATAACAGACCATGGAAAATTCACAAACTTCTTTGCGTCTACATAAAATACAGTTTTATCAGGTCAGCTGCAGTTCCAATCATAATGTGGTATCTGATTTATGGTACCTTATAGTAGTGCGCATTGTGGGCCGGGTAACTCAGTCGGTATAGCGACTGACTACGGGCTGGACGGTCCGGGATCGAATCCCTGTGGGGACGAGATTAACCGTCCGTCCAGCCTCCTGTACAATGGGTACCGGGTCTTTCCCGGGGTACAGTGCGGCTGGGGCGTGCAGCTGACCACTCACCCCCTTCTAGTGCCGCGGTCATGAAAGAGTAGAGCTATACCTCTCCCCACCCTATGGGCCACACCGGGCCTGTAACGGGATCACTTTACCTTTATAGTAGCGTGCATGGATAAAGTTTCGGAGAAAAATGTTTCAATCTTCAGGTTCCAATATTACTGTATCCCATAAAGTGCCAGGATAAAGAAGCATATCGCGTGAAATATGGTTCGGTCGCATAAACGGATTTACCTATTTATTGGCCAAAACATTTCTTATTAAGTCTATTTCAGCCGGAATGCAAGAGGGGTATCCGCTCTTCGGGAACTTGGTAACGGAAAATGAACTGCAAAATCATTTTCCCAGGACCGTGACAGGTTAAGAAAGATTATATTGTGATGCATATTCACTAGAACTCAGATTCTGAAGGGAAATATATCTCACCACGAAATACAAACTACAAGAGTACACAATATAAATATTTATTTAAGGAGCTTAACAGTTCGGATTAGGCAACATGCCGAGTTTGATCTGTCTGGGGTTTATGATTACTGAGAAGTTATACCAGAGAGACAGAAGCGTTTGATTTAACGACGCTGTCAACTGCTATGATTTTGTAGCGTCGGTGGCAGACGAATAAAATGCGCGTAGGTAGCATCGGTGGAATGACGTCAGTAGAAAAATGAAAAACTCGGAAGAAAGCTTCTCCCAGCCGCGTTTGATTTACCACAGATCCCACATACACTGGCCCATGATCGACTCCGGGTCTTTGCGGCGAGAGGCAGACGACCGTCGGCCAGAGAGACGGTGCAATATATATATATATATATATATATATATATATATAGCTAATTAGATACTCTACGTACTGTACAGATTTTGGTTACTGCTTATAGGATACACAATTCTGGATTTTATTTCGACCATTGCTATAGAGCCCGAAAAGACAACCAACGATAGGTCTTTCCATATAAACACAACTGTCTGAGGACGAAAGTGAAGTCCATATCTGTGACATGAACACAAAATAAGCTATATAAATTTATTTTGTCTGTGGGGCAACAGCCCAAAACGGGCCTAGGCCGCTTCACTGTTGAGGATTCCAGATCACACATACAAACCCGCACGAGTGGTAGGACTCATCTGAATGAGGGATCAGCACGTCGCGCGATAAACACAGGAGACGAACATCCATGCTCTCAGCGGGACTCGAAAACGCGATCCCAGAAAACAAGCGGATTTAGACCTCGTTAGACACCACGGCAACCGAGTTTGGTCCAAAATGTAACTTACACATGGATAATGTCGAAAATAATTACGGTGTAATGGCAAACCACCGTCACAAAACTTTACAGTTATTTGTTCATATCTCTCTTTTCGATTAGTCACAAGACAGTCAACGTAGTATAACTTGACACTGAGGAGCGTTCGTGCAGCCACTGTTGCAGTGGAAAGCAATATGTGTGCGTGTCTAGCCTTACGTATCCAGCATGCAATGCGCTTGCGTCGTATCGTCATCTCTGGTCCGTCCGGCTGTAAAGTACTTGTCCACATTATTTCACAAACGGCATGATTTTCGGTGGAAAAACGTTACTAAACATAAAATATCTTTTGATTTTCTCTACAAAGTTTGTCAGAAACATTTTTCATTCCAAGAATGACTGAGGAAATACGATAAAAATGTATATTGACCGTCAAGTAAAATACCCGTTATACTCGTCAGATATTAATGAAACTTGAATTATGTAAACAGATTCTCTAGAAACACTCAAATATCATATTTCATGTAAACCCCTCTATTGGGAGAAGAGTTTTTCTACGAGGGTGGACGGACGGGCAGACATGATGAAGCTAATAGGCGCTTTTCGCAATTCTGCGAAAAGCGACTAAAAACGCAGTTTCATTCATGGCAGTTCCTTCATTCTGAATAGTATCTATTGCAGAAGCTTCAATAGCCTGCATAAGCTGTAAGACACTGCGACAGTAGCAGAATGTATGGTGAAGCATCGTGTTTCTAGCAAAAACAGACTCTCTCAGCTACATCAGCAAGTCAGCAAGGTGCCGAGGCCATTACATGAAACAGACGGTATCGCGGACGTTAAACCGCCCTGATAGTAAAACCAGGATAAATAAAGTTCCATTCAATCCCAGAACAGTTTCAATGGCAGTAGGTTCACCGGACAGACAACCATGAACTGGTAAACGATATTACAATTGGCAGTGGAGATCTTCCAAGAGGCGAAAACTCATCATAAAATGCGGATACTAGCACATTCCTCGTAAAGGATCGTACCACAGCCTATAAAAGGCTATTCAGGTTAACGTCACAAATCACCATGAAATGACCTTACACAAATACAGGCTCATTTTCAGTGTTGCTGCCCTTACGTTCAGAATGGGTTGAGAACAACACAGGTGAACCCCCGATATTCGCAGAAGTTATATTCTCATGAAAACGTAAAAACCGGTCAAATTGCGAATGACGAAAATTGAGTGCTACGTTCCTGATCGGAAAACACAGACTATTGATCACAAGTGCCAAACAGAGAGAGAGAGAGAGAGAGAGAGAGAGCGAGACAACCTGGAAGCTGCCACGTAGTCAGCAGGATAATATTAAAATGTATATTACAGAACGTGTGGGACTTTTGACGAGTTTCATAATTGGGTCTGGTGTTGAGTCCTCCACTTCTAAGCCAGGAAAGGTCGCAATCATCTGAGCAACTATCGGCTCTTGTATAACCCGTCTCCGTGGAATATATAGTAATAAAACTTCTGTCACACTTTTTGGTTATTTGAAAATAAAACAAAATTGTTGCATTACACAAATTGTACGAAACGGAGCGTTAACTGAAATAATCAGCAAAAGGCCCAACATTAGATTAGTCACATCATCATCATCACCATCATCATATAGCTTGCAGGGTGTTAGGCCTCGTGACCTGTTCTGGTCCCACCAGCAGCCGAGAAATCTTCTGAGGGGCCGTCCTTGGCTCCGTTTCCCGCAAAGCTGACATTTCATAATTAAACCTTTGGCCCTGGAGCTAAACATTTACAGTTTAGCACACCATTTATGTACAATGTGAATATTTTATGAACCAAGAAGGGTAACATTAGGAAATGCACGACATTTTGTGGAGAGGAATAAATGAAGATGGGTAAAGTCTAAAAAAATAATTAAATAATATATTTGTTGACTAAATACATAAAACGCGCACTCTGGAGAGTAGCGGAACGGCTCTCCTATATATATATATATATATATATAGGATGCATGGTGCCTAAAGGTTAAGTGTGGCAGTCTATCTATCTCTGTCCACCGCTGAACACGTTGAATTTAGTCACAGTAAAATAGAAATGTGGATATGTGCTTTGGTTAATGTGATCCCCAAATCTGCAATTATTATTTTTGCAGGTCACTGTATGTGGCAAGACAGGGACTCTCTCCTTTAATCTCACCGATGTTGTTCTGTTTGTGTCGTCTGTCACCGGCGTGTTCTGTTGTCAGACACGATAAAACAAGTCACCTCAAGGGGTGGAAAGATGTTGCACCCACACATTGTTCCTTTAGGATCACCACGTTTCAAATACGCTATACTAAGTTCACGGAAGGAAGTGTCTCACGAACGGATACCCTCCAGGTCTCTCTCGACCTACCAACACCACTACTTATGTTACCGTCCAATCGTGTAGCCATACCGTTCACATTAATATTTGTAGTGATAGCCACGCGATAATCTCCGACAGCGAGATGCGCTTTGGTCTGGTTAATAAAGATCAGTAGGAGCTGAAGGTAATAAAACAGTAGGCAAAAAGAGACAGATTCCAAGGGTCGTGAACCAGTTTACCCATAAAACATTTTTCTGTATCTCGTGAAAATATGAAGCGCCGTTGATTTGAACGCAACGTTGCTGATAAACTGAAAACGCGCGGGGATGAAAAATAAACATAGTCCTACTCAGGTGGACAAGATTATGAAGTTTTTAAATCGCACTACTTGAGTTTACAAGCTTTAACATCAGGTGTCGCTAACACCGCAGTTGCGGAATGTCGTGTCTCAAGTGCATACATGTAGGTATCACTCTACGAAATCTGTGGTTACAGAGGAAAGAAAATTTAGTACGGAGTTTGGTAGTAAACCACCAAAGAAAATGTCTATCTGCAGCTGGTATCAGTTGCTCAATGAGGCTGGCTGTATTTGTAGAAGGGAAATCCCTTGTCAACGACCAGTCACTGAAGTTGAGGTAAATAGGGTCTGAGGGGATTTTTGGTTTCTTCACACAAGTTCTGTTTTCGGGTCTTTGCCGACATTTCTTCTGGCCTTTGGCTAGTTAATGATAAAAAAAATCCAGTTGTTTCGGTGATCAGTGACTGTATTGGGAAGTGTCAAACTCAAGGACAGTAAATTATAAGTGTGAACGTCGTCTGGCCTTAGCAGTAACCCACTGTATACCCCTATCGTTCTACTTAGTAAATACGTATTTTCGGTACAAACGAATGTTTGTTACTCCTGTCAAAGCCTGGCAATCAATCTTGCAGTTTCACCACAAACCACACAGCTTATGGTCTTGAGACATAAAAAATATTGCCCTGGATCACGAGGCGTCGTGTTCCAACGGGACAAACGGGGTAGCCCAGCAGGAGAGCAGACCGTGAATTCCGGGGTACGTAGATCGGACGGAAAGTTTCGGTGCACCTCAGGCAGCAGCATCGCTTACAGCTTCATTTGGCGAGGCAGCACCACTTTACCGCCATCAATATCTCTTTCCAAAAAGTGGGAAATGACAAATTTTCCCTTCGAATTAGCGAGGGGCGTGAAACTAGCAGCTTTATAAAAACCCGGAAAATACCGTCTTGTTCACAGATCACTTGGGTGATAATGGAAGACACAACATGATAACAGGTCTACTTCGATGTTAGCAGATAATCGACGTTCAATTATCGGTATTTCTCTAACACTTAGTCACCATTTTATTTGTGATGTCAGTCACACTATGATACACATCAAATAAGAAGGAGAAAGTGCACATGTTTTCCAAATAGGTATATTACAGATCTGTAGGCTACACCTCATCGTCACTTGTGTTTGACATTCGACATTCAGAGGTCGTGGTATATTCTTATAATAAAACCAACTAGATGCACTAATTTCTCAAATTTATTTTTGGAATGGAACTCTACATGTTTCAGACAGTTGCTCTGTCCGTCATCAGGAGTCCAGCACTGTACACACAGCAATGGTATATGTCATACTTGGTGACTGCTTGCTAGCAAGCAGTCACCAAAACCTGTATAACTCCTGATGATGGACAGAATAACTGTGCGAAGCATGTAGAGTTCCATTCCAAAAATAAATTTGAGAAACTAGAGCATCTCGTTGGTTTTATTATAAGGAAATAGCCACTTGTTTTAATTTTTTTTTGCAGCTGTTCACTTCGATTTGCTAGTACACTACATACTTCATACTGAGTAGAATCCCAAATAATTTGTTCAATATCTTGAAGGTAAACAGAAATTTTATTCAGTTCTCGATGTAAATGGCGTTCTTGATAAATGACAAATTTCAAATTCACGTTCATTCAATATACTTCAACTCTGAAATGTCAAATACAATTTCACAAAGTAGTCGAATATTGCAAACCAAAATACGGAAGGACGAAGGACTGAATAAAACCAAAAACAGTTTATTCTTGCGTTAGTAACGATTTATAATTACAGAGGTATTCTGAGTTAGTTGGTATGTAGAATTAAAGATATGAAGAAATGAAGATTAAAGCGACTTTTAGGATCACAAAGCAAACACATGTAGTGACGCTGTAAACCAGGCGAAAATAAGAAGTTCGAGATGCGAATCGGTGACGTCACAAATACGAAGAATTTGTAACCATAGAAAACAGACATTCAATGATAAACGGCGCTGGACCATAAACTACAGAACGTGCTGAAAGCCTGATGTCATGAAGAAGAGCATGTCGACCTAGAAGAGTGGAAAAACACTGTGTAATGTCGCTATTTGGATCACTTGTCACGGATGAAATGCAATACAACACACTGGTACATGCCACTATTTTAAAACCGCATGTTGCGGTATTTATTCTATTTTTATCGGATTGGACACTACAAAGGAAGGACAGATCACCTCATTCGTCTTGTGCAGTCACCACCACAGTCAAATGACTGCCAACCAAATACCTTCACGTTGTTTGAGAAGGACACAAGAAATGCTTCGTCATTCCAAAAGTAGGTCTACAGTCTTGTGTGACCTTTCTTTTGAATAAAAATATATTCCGACATAATGTTTATAGGCAATGAACAATCTTTCGACTTCTGTCCACTGCGCAGACACCGTCATTTTGGAACGCTTCTCCAGGTACCCGTAAACTGGCATTGATTAGCAGACTTACAAAATAAAGTATGCCAGAAAACCCATCTAATAAGTTTATTACAACTTTAAATTGTACCTAAATAAAATAATAGTCACATATAGGTGTCTGAAAATTAATACTAATTTAACATAATAATATTAAGACGATAAATCACAGTTATAAAACTCCATAAATAAAAAAACTACAACTACAACTACTACTACTACTACTACTACTACTACTACTACTCTAGTTCTACCACCACCACCACAACAACAACAAAAACAACTACCACTGCTGCTACTACTACTACTATTACTACTACTACTACTCTAGTTCTACCACCACCACCACAACAACAAAAACAACTACCACTGCTGCTACTACTACTACTCTAGTTCTACCACCACCACCACAACAACAAAAACAACTACCACTGCTACTACTACTACTACTACTACTACTACTACTCTAGTTCTACCACCACCACCACCACAACAACAAAAACAACTACCACTGCTGCTACTACTACTACTACTACTACTACTACTACTACTACTAATCATAACAATAATTCAATTCAATTTATTAAAGTGCGGGCTTAACAACACAAATGTCTACTACCAAGCCAGCACCACAGTACAAATAAAACACAAAAACTGTACAAATACACAAAAGCAAAACAACAAACAAAACAAAAAGCAATATAAAAAAGTACTATATCAAAAGCCCTAAACCCCGTGAAAAAGACATAGATAATTTGGTACAAAAATATCACAAATTAGCGCAGAATCTGTTTTAAGGCAGTAACAGGTTTCCTCAAGTTTTCGCCGTCTTTGCACAGAATGTTAGCAGCCGACAGGCAGGGTTATTGCAAGTAGCAGTAAACAGGTAATAACAATAATACTAACAAAGCGACATCACCTATAGCTTGTCACTAGTACAATCGTACTAAGGACGATTCACCATATTACAAACACATTCCAGCCAGTGTTCCATAAAGCCATAATTATATATTGTATCGGAACCGTAGTATTTTAACAGACCGCCCAGATATAAACTTCATAGACAAAGTCACCGCCGATCCCGGTGGCTGCGCGGTCTGAGGCGCAGGTCTGCGGCCGCTCGATTGCTAGGATTGCGGGTTTGAATCCCGCCGGAGGTATGGATGTCTGTCTCTTAAGAGTGTTGCGTTTTGTCAGGTAGAGGTCTCTGCGACAGGCCGATCCCTCGTCCAGATGAATCCTACAGAGTGTGTATGTTTCACTGAGTGTGATCAGCTGACAGCAATAACCATGTACACCTACAATGAGTAGGTAGAAAGAGGTCAGAATAGGAAAGAAGATAAAGTTACCAATACCACACAACTTTCTTAACCCTTTGACGCCTAACGACCACTACAGTGGTCGTACCGCACCGCTAACCTCTAAACGTTGCATTTTATATATTTATTCAACAAATATAGGTACTGAATATTTTAAACATGGTATACACTGTCGGTTTCTTCCTCTTCAAAATGCAGTTTGTTTCATAAATCTAACATATTTGGTTCCTGTATTTTTTCATATTTTATATACAGAATGTGCTAAAATTAAAAAAAAAATAATTCCGGCGCAAAAAGGTTAAC
>Ga0123355_10007598_pt1 | contig 16271 bp, 8 predicted proteins | sample TergutEmb28metaG_3_FD_89872 | JGI IMG/M metagenome (GOLD analysis project Ga0123355, IMG submission 89872) | Embiratermes neotenicus P1 segment gut microbial communities from Petit-Saut dam, French Guiana - Emb289 P1 | ecosystem: Host-associated > Arthropoda: Insects > Digestive system > Gut ...
TGTAAACAAACCACCGACCCCCCCCCCCCCCCCCCCCCCACTCTCAATTCAGAGCATGAAGAAGCAGTGAATTCCTTCAAAATGCTGACATAAACCTATTTAAGTACAGTGTCACAATCCAGAAGACAATACTCTTTGCATTCAAAGTCATTTAAGCAGACTAACTGCTAGATACTTATACTGTAACATGAACTATATACCATCAAAATTATTAATGTATAATGTATTCATAGGATGGGTATGGAAGCAGATGTGGCATAATTTCAGGTAGAAGCCTGGAATTTACCTGAAAGGACCATGAAAACCTGCAGGACATATGTTGTGCCAGCCAAGACTCAAACCAGGTACCCCTTAAATACAAGCCACAAACCAAGCCAACCTGCTTGGTAAAAGTGTTCTGAACATTCATAAAAGGGCGCAACAAAATTTCTTTCAAAAGCTCGCAGTAAGCAATGTAAGGCACATGCTATGCCAGTTTCACATTGCCCTCCCACAACTGGTTTCTGCAAAATATTAATCAGCATGTGTATTGACTAACTACTGTCTCAGAACAGGGTCCCCATGCAACAATTTGGCAAGCAGAGAACATAATTCCAACCGTATATCTCTCAATGTGTTGACAAAAAATTAAGAAATTGTAGTTTCAAATGTACCAGTAAGCAAAACTTGAGTGGATTCTATTGCTGTCATAATTTCTTTGATATATGCTGTATGAGGGGTATATGATACTGACCCACACCACTGTGGGTTTGCATCGCAGAATGATCACAGTCATATTCACTGGGTAGGTGACATGTGCATTTAGTGCAATACCTACAGTTCATGACAGAGATAAAAAAACAAATGTTATCTTCTAATGAACTGCCTGGCAAATATTTTTAAAATTTCGTTTCTGAAGGCATGAAGTCATATCTGACTGCAAGAATGTTCCAGTCACATGACTACATGCAACCAGCATATGGGCATTAATACCAACATTCCAAGTATGAACTACAGCTTCAAATTTAAACTGAGGGAAAGGAAAATGCCTCCATACTGAGGTCATGTAAAGAAATCCCATGGCTGGTAGAGATAATATTAATGAATGAGGTGGGCATGTGATCCCAGACTTCTACCATGCATGTGAATAAGCTGAATGCAATCACAGTACACTACTGCTTGCCATATGACAAAAAGGAAAGAAACAAGTTGAGTAATCTGGAATAAGATTTGCAGTTTTCATTGAAGAGCAGTCACAGTGTGGGTTATGACACCATATAGTCTTGCGATTACAATGTTTCAAAGGAACATATTGCTTTACATTCACAGAAATATGAAGGCAGCATGTTCCCTGCAAACAATGGTAACCACCTGTCAAACAGAACCCAATAATAAACAATAATATTTTCAACTGACAAAAATGCTGTTTCATCAACTAATGAAGTTAGTGTCATGGTTATAATTCTAGCAAAGTTGGACAGCAACATAAATTATGGACAAAGGAGAGGAACAGTCCACACCCCCCCTGTAGCTGCAACACATAACAAGTGTGAGGGAGATGCAATTGTTGACAAAGCACAGTTGTATAAACGAACCTGCATACTTTATCGCACCACATCACAAAGGCACAAAGGGCACTAAGTTAAGTTATACACACACTGTGCATCACCTCCATGCAAGACACTGGTTTCAAGTTCTAGCCCCTTCACACTGTTATCCATTGCGTTAGAAGGTGGCTGGGTCCCAGAATCAGTTCTGACATGGTGGTCAATAGCTAAGTCCTGTATCAGGTAGGAAATTAACTCTGGCTGTCCAAATTGTACTCAAACTGTTTACTGATTATGCCAGTCCAGCTCAAAAATATAAGATATCAAATTTAAAACAAGAATGGCCATAAACAATCAAGAGCATACCAAATGTGTGTCTATCCCCATTTGGTTTTTAAGTGTCTTAAGTTTCATTTCTGTCACACATCGAGATGCTAATTCATTAGCTTAACCATTTGACTTATACTACAGCACTCATAACTTTTATGACAAAAAGAACTCCTGAAAAAAAAAATCCTATGCTTCCCTCATAAAAAATAATTCCTGCACACAACATACAATTAGCTCTGAAAGTTTATATAACAGACTAATTTTTCAAGGACATCAAAATATGAGGCATATTCTTTATGAAGTAACCAATTGTACATTTGCATGGTATGCAAACTGAAAATATTATTGTAAATAATTTACAAGAGGTTATGAATGATGTATACTATAAGCCAAAAATGTGACTAATTTAGGAGTTCACTGTCAGATCTGCGGAAGAAAGAACAGATTCTTTCCCAGTCATTTACCAAGCACCTAACTCTACTCTAAGTTCTCCCTCACTCCAACAAACTACACTTGCTCTGTCTACAGGCTGTCTTTGCATTTTTAACGTGTTCCTGGTGTTCACAAATGGGAGCTACATCAATATAAGTAGGGAGAGGAGCTGGTGACCAACTTTAACCTTGAAATTTGAGGTTTGCGGAGAAGGGATGAGGATGCTGTATGCTGAGTATTCCAATTACTCGACAAACAGCCTAACACTCCAGAAAACCCAGAATCTTCAACTGTAATGTCCATCACCTGTGTTCACCTTCTCCCGTCCGACATTTATGCTGCAAAGCTTTAAGAAATCATACACATGATCAAAACCGCATCATTATGCCCAAGAATGACTCTTTGTAACAAAAAGTCTTTCATACAATACTTCAGGCTAGTAAGCAACTTCCCTAACTTTTATCTAATGTTTATCAAATGGCAGACACATTAGTTAACAAGACAGCATCTAAATTACTTTCTCAAAACTTAGCAATGTCAACTCAAACTAGAAAGCAGCACTTAATATGAGGTTCCCATGTGTATGCAGAACAGGATATTACACATAAACAGCACACACAATGTCATAACAACTGAAAATCCACTATTTGAACAGGTCCATCAAATGTGCCAGTAAGACATTCTGAATTCTGACTTCATGTCCATGTTAAATGTGTAGTTTAAAATGCATACTAAGAGACAATCACATTACTATAACACACTAGGAATATATCAACTAATTTCTAGTCTCAGCTATCATACAAAATTGAAAAAGAAACACACCAAACACATACTGTTAAAAGAATATCAATTTTCATGAGATATCATCCAAAAATCATTACAGTTATACCTACAGAAAAATAAAAATACAGCAGAGTCATGAATATCCGACATTCAGTTATCCCATATTCTGCTACAGAGCCACACGATGTGCCACTTACAGCTTTATGCTGTGTGCGCATGAATTTAATCAATTTAAAACCTCCTTGTCCAATTAGTGGACTGAAATTTATTGCTACAAATAACTGTTGTGTACTCCATCACATTAGTTGTACTGCATAATAATTATTAATAAACCAAATTTGTACTAATACTGCAATTCCATTTAATTTGTGGTTTGTTTCACATCCGACATTTTTGGTAATCTAACCGCACACCAGTCCCAATTATGGTGGACAGTCAGGACTCTACTGTACATATATACATATGTTGTTTCCTATTGGTGTACTCTGACAGGCCACAAACATCACATCAAGATGCAAGAAAACAAGTTTATTTGGATTCAAACACATCAACAATTGGATCCTTAGAACAAAATTTAAAATTCCTTAGAGTGGAAGCAGCTGAATCCCTATGGCTCCTGACTAACAGTCCATACCATCACTAGTGAAGGACATCACACATTAATCACTACCAACATTCCTGTGAAGCTAACAGCTAGAAAACTAAAAAGAAATGCAGCAAAATATGCTGGAGGAAGCAGAAGTGTAAGAGCTCAAGGATGTGGAAAAGTGGTCAGAAATGGGACTCCTTTTCTTCAACTCAAGAAAGTCTATAACTGTTATGTCCTAACCCACACAACTATATTACCCAAAAGATTTGGTGGAATTATTTCCTGCACTGCTTCATCCATGTTCACTGTTCACTAACAAAATTAAACAACAATGTATAATGCCCACACACAAGTTTCTTACACTAAAATAGAAATGCAGCAGGCTCTAAAATAATGCTGTGATACACAGTATTACTTGGGTGAACTTTAAAATCTCCAAAAGTTCAAACAGTGGCCATAAAATCAGCTGAAATATACACCAACAGGAACATAGAGAGTCATTAAAATTTTTCAAACTGCTTAGAAGCACATACACACACCCACAAAATTATTGTACATATATAAATAAGCATAAACATCATTACATCAGTATAATAAGTGAAGAAATTAAAAAAAATGAGTCCACTTACATTTTGAAAAATTGCATTGTCATGAACAGTTGCCAAATGCAATGGTAATAAACGTTAATCAGTACACAGTACCGTATTGCACCCTTTGATTACATCAATTAAAACAAATCATACTGTATATAATAACGATGGCATGAAATTCTCCTAACGGAATACAAAATTATGTTGGTTGTGGTCAATTTACAGTTCTTTATGCATCATTATATATGGACTTTGAAACTTCCCCATCCTTCTCTTTACTGTCCTCACTCCTGTAAGCTAAGAAGTAATTTGGGTAATATCAGACACCTTGAGAGGGTGGGAAAATATAAAACTCCTGTCATTTGTTGTTCCTAAATGTGAACTACTAGGCCAGCTGTCAAAAAAAGGAAAGAGCAAAGATGTAACACACAGTGCACAATTATACCATGGCAGAAGACTTCAAACAGAGCCCTTGCGTGGGAAAATGACACTGTAAGAAGACAGAAAACTGTTAAACAACTACACCAAGTGACATTATATTTTTCATCTACCTTATACAGTAAATAAACTTCATATAAAATCAAAGCCAAAATCTGTTTTCCATATAGGTACAATTGACACAAACCAGAATAGCATTTATACAGTGGTCAGTGATGTCAAAAACTATCTCACTGTTTTGACAGAATGCCCGTGACAACAAAAGACTAATCCGTAATGGTACATTGACTCAACTTCTCTCCAACCCCACAATATATGTGCAGCCAACTTCCATTCTACTTCAAATCAGTTGCACTTCTTAGCCAGCCCATAAGATTTTAACTTCATTTTCAGTGTCACACATGAATTGCCTTTCTTTCAGACTTTTAGTTCATTTATGGGGCACAAAGAAGAATACTGGATTTGGTGCATAAAACTCTGTGCCAGTGGATACAATCTCACATTGCAGACAAAATCCTCCATGCATAAAGAACAGAACATTCAATGCACACTTCAGTAACAATATTACATACACATATAATAGACTTCACAAACAAATTTTGTAAAATATTAATTTACTTGCATTCAACTTTGTAAATCTTTTGTCTTTCTCCACTGTTCTTCACCAAACACACAAAAGCATGTTTTCCATTACAAGTTACATACAGGAATTTATCAGTGTTTAGAAGAGGCAGGACATTATTCCTTCCAACACTTATTCTGTTTGATCACCATAAAATGAAAACAATTCTCACTCTTTAGTTTTTAATTTTTCACAATGCAGTAATAACAATTTGTATCACCTGCTTCAACATCAATTAGCTTAGCATTTTGCCCACACAATGTCTTTAACTGTGGTGTTCTCTTACCACAATCAACAGAGACCATTTACCATAACATCAATAAACTGATTTTTGTAACAGAGAATCCTGATCTGAAGGTCAGATCTAGTGGAATAATAGAATCCCATGTTGTGTACCCTTCCACTGTGCCTGAACTCCAGATAAGGATTCACCGCTGTGTTTAATGTTAAAAAACTCTAATTTCACCCGCAGCATGCATTTATGAATGTTCAATTAAAAAGAAATTGTTCCTTGACAATCAGCCAACTGACCTTTGTAATGAAAATGTTGTGTTTACTTGGATGTATAAACAAGAATGGTTAATACTGCTTAATTGATGATTTAAAGAGTTAACACATTAAATACTGCACTAATGACAAGAATATCAGAAACATATGACAAACTGTAGCTGTGTCATTTGGTTTTAAGATGTTAGATAAAAACTGTTACTTAACATGAAAATTTTCCATATTCAAACACACTGACAGTGTTTCCCAGACACAAAGTTTTCTCATGTAAAATGATAGCTTTCTGCACTTCTGCCAAAAATTCCATAATAATAATTTAAATTATCCTGCACATGAAGTTCCCATGTAAATAGTTTTCCCATTTTAGAAGTTTAAAAGGCTTTACAACCATTATTCATTTCTTGCTGATTGAATAGTGACTAAGTCGATAATACATTGCAGACCATTTAATTGCTTGTGAATGGCCTATTGATTGATGGTTTCTAGTTCCACAATTTTCATTGTTGTTTTTTTAATAACAAAGCCTTTTGTACAATTGCTGCAGCAAGACATTAACTCCAAATGTAATTTTGAAGAATTTGTTGCAGGAAAGACAATATGTTGTGACATTTTGGAAGTTAGACACCCCATTGTGCTATCATTTAATTATTATTATCTAAATAAACAGTAAACACAATTATGTATATATCATTAAATGCAACATCACGCTAAAATGCTTGTTTAAAACATAAAAAGGATACATAATTACTTTTTCTATAGTACTGCGATCTCTATTTACAATTCATGTTCACATGTTGCAGTTAATACAGGTTAGAAATTAAAATGGTTTTAAAACAGTATGTATGTTGGTGATGCAAACAGGTAGAACAATGTAGTTAATTCAACTGAATTACACACAGAGATAGGAAGAATGGAGATAACTGAATTATCAACATTGTTCTACCTGTCCACATTACCAATATACCTATCATTTTAAAATCATTTTAATTATTAACCCACACAGAACTGCTAGATGTAAACATTAATTGTAAACTGAGATCACAGTACTATTGAAAAAGTAATTATGTATCCTTTTTATGTTTTAAACAAGTACTTTAGCCTGATGATGACGTTCTACATGTCACGTTACAATAAACGATATATACACACTTACTTGTGTTGACTTTATTTACATAGTGATAATTAAATGCTGTGACTTATGGAACCCTGAAGACTGTAATGAGATTCCTGAGGCAGAAGGAACAGCTGAAGTAAACAATGAAAGTGCACCTGTGCCAAAGCTACTAAGTTTGGACTCACATTTATATGTGATCCATTAAATCCTATGCTTTATGAATGTTTCTTTAGCACCAAAGAAAAAAAAAAAAAAGATCTGGTGTGGCCATTGTATATCCCAGTAATAGCGAAAACATACACTCGCGATTTATGTAACTGAAATGTTAATAAACAAGTGCTTGGGATTAAAATACAAAAGTACATCCAAACATCAAATCCAATTTTTTTTTTTTTTTTTTTTACATTTACCTGGTAAGAAGTTCTCCCCAATTAAGAATTCCTTTTCAGTGGTCTGCTGAAAAAATTTGTTCATAACGAACATGGTTTATGTTTCAACCAATGAGTGCTGACAACTGTACGTAAAACTGACCACCCAGAAAATCCAGAAGGAGAAAATTCAAACCCACTCAATCAGTTAAATAGAAACATCTAAAATAACAGCTGCATCAAAATCCATTTGTTCAGAAAAGTAGCATTACATGTGTATAGCTAAAAAAGCTAACATTTGCCTGTGGGTTGCACAACGTGCCTGACAAGATAAGCAACTGTGATAATGATGAATAATCATCCTCCAAGAAGGGTGACAGTAACATAAAGCTGTCCCAGTACATGCTGTGAAGGCATATGGGGAAATGAAGTTATAATTTCACTCATTTTTAACCTCAGCACTATATAGAGAGACAAGTGGTCACCATCATGCTCTGGGCACTCTACCTGCACAGAAAGAGCCTATAAAAAGTTGCTTCAAACTGTATCGCTAATCTCAAATGCGCTGGGCAGCCAAATGCTACACTAACTGATGTGCCACACAGCTGCATAGCAAATGACTGATGGTAGCAACAAGTGACGCAAAAATTGTGAAAATATTAACTGTGTATTATTATTCTCATCATCATTAACATTATTATTATTATTATTATTATTATTGTTGTTGTTACGATACATAATTTGGACTTTCATTGTCAGAGTAAAACATAACATTTTAAAAATTATGTTTCCAAGACTAACTCATTCGTCAGGTAAAATAAAAGAGAGGCCATTTCTGAGATGCCCACCAGACAAGGACACACAAAAAGCTGCTCTGTCTAATGGGCCCAAAAGAACATGCTTGCACCTTTTGTACTTTTAGCTGAAGACAGAGCCTGTATCTGAAACAGCGTCCTTTAAAATTGTGTTTGAATGACACAACTTATAAAAAGTCAAAATCTTGTGCAATAATAAATTATGATAATAACTACAAGACAACTGGTGAAGAAACGCAGTGTACAGTAACATGAGATTAATATGTCATAAACAATAAAATGGATGTTCCAACAGTACAATGTTAAAACACCCTTTACTAATTACATTTCCAATGAGACCCAAGGTTCTCAAGGCAGTGAATATTAAGACTGGTGTACTCTGAGCTGTAACACTGTGTAATCTCACAGACAGTAACAAGCATTTCAGAAGAACACACTGCCATCATCTTCATGTAAGATGAAGGCATACATACCTCCCAACATTGAAAACTATCAACCAGATTACACAGCATTATATCTGAAAAGAACGTGGTCTTAACTGCATTTCTGAGTCGGTATCCCAGATATTACACAAAAACAACAGCAACCAGTGTATAAGTACCATACCACCAAGGTACAGCGAGTGGAAGTCCAATTAAAAAAAGGATACTAGATGGAGGTTGTGAACTTCATGGTCTGGCTGCTACAACCCAGTGATGGTTGATTAGTATTGACATCTCAGACATGGTGATGATGTGAACAATCAAGAAAGCTCTTCCAAGAAAAGCAGACACTCACATATAAGTATCATATAAAAAAATTAAAACTTATAAAACTGTATAAAATACAAATTATGTTTCATTAGAAAAACAACTTCAAGCACAATTATAACCTGTATATACCACAGCTTCTTAAATACAATTCTGTTATGACTAATGTCTGTATATGATAATCATGTTGATAACATTAGACAGTCAGGTCTGCTTTAACATGTTTTATTAATGTGAAATGGCCATAAAGCAATTCATGAATAGTTGAATGCAGTTTGTATAATGCAAAATTTCACATATACATATTGACTACTATGCAATTTTAACAACCAGTGTGAAAGACTCCCCTAGGGTTTTTTTTTGTTTTTCTTTATTACATGATTTTGTACAACACGATGTCGCACAAGAACACAACTACTGTTATAGCAGAACTTACTGTACATTATGAAACATATATTGTAGAGAGCAGCCAGTAACCACAATGCTGGGTTTTATAAGCCCGGGCTTCAAACTAGTAACTTCAGACAGCATGCCAGTATATAACCTTCCCAACCCATGTTCCTTTAGAAACACATTCAATGTATGAGACAGTGAAACCTGTGAAATTGGCAGTTCCTGAAGTTTGCCAATTGCCACGTTTAAATGAACCACCAAGAATCTATGCATTTATATATGGCTGAGAATCACTAGCAGCTGGCAACACTGCAAGAACATATACATCAAAATGCTATTTCATACTACAATCCTTCAAGTCCATAAGGCTTTTTACATTCCAGTACATGAAACTGATAGATATCAGAATGTGTTCTTCATTTCTGGTAACGTGTAATGTTGACATCACATTTTTCTACAGTGAAGTCTTTTCCAGCAGCAGCTTTGGAAAGGATATCGATTTTGAAGACGCAGTTTTCGAAACACTGGAAATCCCTTCCATCTCAGTGTAGCATACTGCCAGAACAGGCATCACTGCAGTTACTTGTACAGCAGACTTCAGATCTTTAATGTGAGTATATTTTCAGGTTCATACAAATTTATTTTGTTTGCTAAAGGGAGCGACAATATCGATGAACCGCTCCGTACGTGAAATTGCATAAAAATTCCTGATTTAAGGACTAACAACATACAGAGAGCAAAGAGTATGTCTAGAGTTCCTTCATAACATCATTCAGAGCAGTGGGATAATTTCTTACAAGATAACCAGTTTTCTGGCAGGTTTCACTGTAACGTGAAATACCATATGGCACAGAACAGAACCTGTTAAACAATGACATATGCCTGATTTCTGTTCGTGATGAAGGTAGCATACACCAAGGAATAGCACCTACCACTGTTGGTAGACTCATAGCATTCCATAACGAATGTCTTATAAATGCTTAATAATGTAAGATACTCTAGAAATAAAGAAGGCTTGGCTGCGCATCAGTCATTATTTTTGTGCAGTCCGAGAATTTAAAGCATTGAACATTTCCTCTGGCGTCTCTTCTGAGGCTCGGGTCGTAAAACTGCACGCACAGCTTCATCAAAAACCTACCAACAGAATAAATCACTAAATGCCATGTTCAAGCAGTTCATAAGTACTCCTGCCTCATGCTTCCCACTGTTTATTTTAAGTTTCATAAAGGTAATTACTACTGCTATTTCTTTATTTTGGGTTCAAATCTCAGCAAGGAGACCAGTTGTCCTGACAAAAATATTTTATCATTTGCCTCAGTTCTGTCCAGGCAATTGCTAGAATACTGCCTACAATCATGGGTGCTTCCTTCCACATTCTTTCCAACTCATTACTCACCAATCAATCCAAAGCCTAAGATATCCTGCATACACAGCAGTATTACCCACTTTCCCACAATATGTGGTGCTCAATGCATATCACATGACCCATTTGCATATAACCCTACCTGCTTTAGTCCTCTCTGTGTAAGGGCAGAACATTCCATGTACTTCACAGCTCTCACTTTGTTTGCTAATTTCTGACCCTGTTCTCGCTTTATTGGTGACAGGCCCTGCTCTGCAAGAGCTGTCAATGTCTCTCTGTCATCACGCAAATCTATTTTTGTTCCTGGATTTTAAACAAAATGACACAAGATTAGCAATCAATGAAAACTTAATACATTAATTTTAACCCCAGGAGCAGCAACTACGAATTTTTAAACAGAGACTATTTTAAAAGAGTAACAGATGATTACTTTAAACTGTGTTATTTTCTGTGAAAGGAAGTTGCCATTTCAGGCTACGTTCTGCTTGTTGGATTACTAACATGAAATTGTAACTTACAAGTAACATCATGTTTTTGGAAATCTACAGGTCATCTGAGACAGCATTACACTAGCAACTGTGTCAAGTCAAAGAATTTGTTCTACCCATCCCAGCTGCAAGCTATACATTACTCCCCTCTCCTTGTTCCTTTACCTACATCTAAGTCATCTTTTCAACTAAAATCCACAGCGACTCTGACTGCAGGAGACATCCTGAGCTGAATGCAAAATTCCGTCATGACCTGGACCTCAAAATTCTGTATTTTGGTTGGGATAGTTCTGTCCATGTCAGTAGCCATGTTTGCTTCTGTAGTGAGTAATGATGTATTTTGTTTTTAGAAGATACTGGCACACAGCACCAAGCAGAAATTTTGCTGAATACACTGTATGGATACTGTCAAATGGCACATGAAGCCAAGGAGCAGATTCAGGTATATGGTGCCTGTGAGTTCTCTCAAGACTTGGAATGTGCAGTACCTCACTGTCATCTACTGTATGCTGTTCAATAGTAAATTTTATTACTACATGGCTTCTGTCATAGTAATATTTCTGTTACTTGCATCCCTGAGCATTTCCAATGGATGGTATTGTACTGGTGTAGGCAGACTGCACACGTACAGGAAAAATAAGTAGATGCAAGCTGACTGATAGAAGGTATGAAGCTACAATGACTCGAGAAGTAACAGGAAAGAAGCGAACAGGAAACCTGTAATGTGCAGGATTGCCTACTACACTGTCTACCCAAAAACACACAGACCCTTCACACACTTATAACTTCAATATACAAGCCGAAAAGAATGATGACTAAAAGATAAACCCTCTGAAGATTAAGATGCTCTAGGATGTTGTACCACATCTTCTGGTAGGCAGTTACTTATGTTTTGGAAAAACACAGTGCCTTCACTTTGTGGTCAAGCAGTTAAAGTCACTCCTCTTCTACTGCTTGATGCTGAAGATGAAGACAGTATGATTCTTTGAAACAATGGTAACTATTCAACACAGTATAGCAACCCAGAAGACTGGAATCTTCAGCAGCACTACTAACAGAAACTCAAATTTCATACATATATCATCTGAACCAGGCCTTGAAGAATGTTACTTATTGTAAACTCTTCATAGGTTTGAACTAATATGACTCCTATGGTCACTGCTTGGACCTCATGGTCACATCAGAAAGTCTGAAATATTTGCTGGCAACATTAACCCTTTAACGCCTAATGACCCATATAGGGGTCGTACCACACCGCTAACCTCTAAACGTTTCATTTTATATATTTCTTCAACAAATATAGGTATTGAATATTTTAAACACGGTATATACTGTCCGTTTTTTTCTCTTCAAAATGCAGTTTGTTTCATAATTCTAACATATTTGGTTCCTGTTTTATTCACATTTTATACACAGGTGTGCTAAAATTTAAAAAAATAATTCTGGCGCCAAAAGGTTAAAACAGGTAGCAAGAAGGGACAATCACACAAATGACTAAACACTTTAACAACTGACAGCATGAGAGTCATGAAAGTGACTGAACACCTTCACAGCTAGCTGTCCTATGTAAAATCTGATGCTTGTTTTCTTGGCCTTTCATTCTTAAAAACACAGTCATTAAAAAAACTGCAATTTACAACAAAAATTAAACTGTGAAGTTATGCAAGCAACATGCAAGAGGAGGCAGGAGCATAAACGATAACAGTATCACTTAACTGGTTCACCTCCCATGAAATAATAATCCTTAAATAGACTCCCATCACCTCTAAAATGTCCCATAAAACAACTATGAAATCAATTCTGTGATTAATGTTTACTCACCTACTAATATCATGGGTGCATCTGGACAGTGGTGTTTGATTTCAGGGTACCATTTCGATGTAACATTTTCAAAAGAAGAAGGACTAGTCACGCTGAAGCAGATCAGAAACACATCTGTCTGAAAATGCCACAAGTCACACACAGTTGTATTAGCAATCAGACACCGATACATTATCGTCTATTTGCATGTATTTTTATTTCTTCAAGAAATCCACACTTGCTGACAGATTAGATTAGTTCAAGTGCAATGACATCACATGACATATCATAAGGAGCATAGCTATGCAGTCATACTGCAAAGCTGCTCCTTTCACAGCTCAGACCTCAATGAACTATCTGGAGTTTTACTGTAGCAATGCACTGCAGACTCAATCCGTATGTAGACACAACCTCAAACAATATAGTTCCAGGACTCTGTCTATAAGAACAGACACACACAAAGGAAGAACATTGTTTTATTTTCCCTCAAAATAATCTCCCTTGACAGCAACACACTTCTAAAACATCCCAAAAATTGCATAAACCAGCCACTGAAGGCATCCAAAAAAAAAAAGCGAATTTTGTTTGGCAGTTACATTCTTCTGTCTCTCAAAAATGAAGCTTGACCCCTTGAAATCTACTTCAGAAAACTTTCTGGCACCTGGACATTAATTTCACAGTACAATGGTTTTCAATTCAATCTCAAATTCTTTCTGTATCACACCGTCTCTATAGAAAATTTCTGATCCCAAACTTTGGCAAATGAACACTCTAGGCCTTGGTGACGATTCTGTACTCTATCCTGTGCTATAATGTCTTGTTTCAGGATCAAACTGAGACACCCAACACTCACCTCCATTAACCCTCTGGCACCTAATGACAGGTAGACCCATCACGCAATGAGAAGCAGTAAACCTAGAGCAGGTTATGGCAAGGGAATTTAACAGCTCTCATTTCAATTCATCCTCTTAAGTTCCCACCAGTCCCAATACCATTGCCAAAGGATTAATGATGCAACTCAGAAAGTTTGGATAGGTTTGAGAGATCTGGATGAAATCTTCACAAGTTGTGAGTTTGGGCTCCCTTTGCTCATCCATAAGACTTCAAAACAATCCCGATGCAAAGCTTCAGGATGAATCCAACAAGTTGTCTCCTGGTTGCTGTACAGTTTATCCCCCATCTATTTCAGGGCCATTCAATATTCTCTGACCACCAGTTCACAAACTTTTGTTCCAGACTCTGAAACATTTCTTAAGCTCTCAAGTGCTCTATCAATCTTTTAAATTTTTCAATACAAGGCAGAGCTTCATATGTAACCCTGCTACAGATAACCTGAATGAGGGAGAACTTTTTCCCACTAACCCCTGGCAGTCATAACATGAATCAACAGAAACCTGCTACAATTTGTGTGCCAAACAATACTTTCATGACAGCATCAGCCCTGGAACTTTATAAACTGATGTCATATTTCACAACAGTGTCATGTTGTGCTGTGTCCTGAAAATATTGTTTACCTGAGGATAGGAAAGGGGGCGTAATCTGTCATAGTCTTCCTGGCCTGCTGTATCCCACAGACCCAAACTTACAGGAATACCATCCACAACCATAGGTGCCGAATAGTTATCAAATCTGAAAGATAATACATTCATCATTTGAATGTGAAAACTGAGGGATTATAGATGTAATCTGAAAGGACATTTAACTAAATCAAAATTGGCACAACATGCTTCTGAAGAAGTTGGACAGAAGCAGAAATTCTGCAATTACAGGCCAATCCTATACACAGGAAGCACAAGGCACCTGCCAATGTGCCATGTTCTGTTAAGTCCTTAAGCCAACCATGTCCGGAAATCTCCCCCATTTGGTTTCCAGTCATAAGCAGGGAACTGGAATATGGACTGGAAATGGTAACAGTCTCGCTTTATGTTGACTGTGTTGTTGGTTCTTGTCTTTTCCAACAGAGGGGGCCATTTAAAGGGTATAATATTAGATTCGTGATGATGCATTTTTTGTCGATTTCATAATTTTTAGTTTAATGCCCTTGCCCTTGCCATAGTTACTGGCTTTGGTAATTATTGTTTATGTGGGTTTTATTAGTTTAATGAACATATTTGAGTTATTTCTCACCAATATTTGTTATTGTTGTATCAGTCTTATGGTCAATTTTTTAGGTTGTGTTCCCTCACATGAAGATGGAAACAGGTACTATCCAAAACAATGTGTGGTGTTTTGTGTTGTGACAATGCAAAATGTCCCAATAAATATACATCCATAATAATAATAATAATAATAATAATAATAATAATAATAATAATAATAAGCCTGAGCAGTGGGGATCACCGCTGGTTCAAGAGAAGTACCAGGAAGAAAAGGCCTGTCACAAGAGACATCCATATCGTATAATAATAATAATCACTACTACTACTACTACTACTATACTACTACTACTACTGCTACCACCACCACCACCACCACCACTACTGCTTACTTACTTACTACAATTGAGTTTTCATGCTACAGTCTTTGCAGACTGCTCTTTCATTTGAAAATTTTAAGTCACTGGGATGGTTGCATGACATCCATGACCAGTGCACAAGTAACTCACTTACTGTAATACCAATTCACATCATTTTTCCACACTTTGTATAAAACAATCACAAAACACAGAAGGTTCTGCAATAAAAGCACTAATTGCAAATCAATACACTGAATAAAACTTTCTTATTAGATACAAACAAGCATCAGTTATACTTACACAGTGGGCACATACTCTCCTGGAAAGCTGTCTGTTGTATATGATATCAGCATACATGTCTTTCCTACTGTCCCATCGCCAACAACAACACACTTTATGGGTCGGCCTGATGACATACTGCAATAGTAACTACAGGTGCAACTGTCTAGAAGAAACATAAAATAGGGAACAATTTACCTTATAGAAGCAATAAGAAAAGATGTTTTATACTTACTCCTCATAAAACACCTGGGAAAGAATTTTATATCAAACATACCATGCATATTCTTACAATCACTACATCCACCAACACATGCACTTAATAAAACACAATTCATACATTTTAAACATTTCTATACAGGCAGTGAAATACCTAGACTTACATGTTGGGCTTATTCTCCTTTGATCTGTAACTCCCTAAGCATATCATCCCGGTGCCAAAAGATGTGAGAGTTTTAATAAGTGTTTATGAATTTTACTGTATTAAGCGCATTTGTTGATGGATGTACTAACCTGGGAGAGATGTTAATAAAAAAAAGGCGAGGGGGGGGGGGGGGGGGGAGCCTTTTAAAAAGAGGCCCGCATTTTCCTCTTTGGTTTTTAAACAAAAAACCTTTTTAAAAAAAAAAA
>Ga0123355_10007599_pt1 | contig 16265 bp, 11 predicted proteins | sample TergutEmb28metaG_3_FD_89872 | JGI IMG/M metagenome (GOLD analysis project Ga0123355, IMG submission 89872) | Embiratermes neotenicus P1 segment gut microbial communities from Petit-Saut dam, French Guiana - Emb289 P1 | ecosystem: Host-associated > Arthropoda: Insects > Digestive system > Gut ...
ATTTAAAATCGCTCCAACACGTTTCGGTCCTAAGATCATCCTCAGGGAGCTACGTTATTCCTTGCTAAAGTCATTTTAAAAACACTCATTAATTAATTTTTAAAATGACTTTAGCAAGGAACAACGTAGCTCCCTGAGGATGATCTTAGGATCGAAACATGTTGGAGCGATTTTAAATGTTTTAATGTGTAATTTTATGTAAGTGCATTATTTGGTGTGATTATTGAAGTGATTCTGCAGGATGCACGGTGCAACAATAAAGATCGATTAATCATTATTTGTTTTGATACGAACAAGCTGATATGTCCGTAAGGCACGAACTGTAACTTTGTGTACAAACTGCAGTTTAATTTTAGTCTTGAAAGGGTTAACCTTAGGCACTAAATGGGTTGGCCCCTGACTGTTTACTTCACTTGACTGCTCTAAAGCCGTGGAAAGAGCCCAGGTAAATATTGGGTAGGGGGGCTGAATGGGCCCCAGAGCCACTACAGACACAATACAAAACAGAAAGGTACTTATAATGTAACATCGAGGCGCGTTCGCGCAACCACCGTTGCAGTGGAAAAACAGTAAGTATTACATATTCTGCGTGTGTGTTTGTAACCTTAGGCATCCAGCATGCAATGCGCATGCTCCATATTGTCATCTGTGGACTGTCCGACTGTATAGTATATTTTTTTTTACATTTTCTCATAAACGGCACGATTTTCGGAAAAATGTTCTTGAACATAAAATGTATGTTTTGATTTTATCTACAACTTCTATCTGAAACATTTTCCGTTCTAAGATTAATTGGACGGGATATGATAAAAAAAACGTGCATTGATCTTCACGTAAAGTGCCCGTTATTCTTGTCAGGTTTGAATGAAACTAGAATTTTCTCTGCAGATTTCCGAAAAATATGAAAATATCAAATTTTATGAAAATCCGTCCAGTGGGAGCCGAGTTGTTCCATACGGACGGACGGACCGATGAACAGATGGACAGACAAACATGACGAAACTAAAAGTCGCTTTTCGAAATTTTACGAACGCACCTAAAAAGAAAAAAGTCTGCACTGTCGCCATGAGTCGAACCCCGACCTTTCTGCTATCCACCCCATAGCCTAGTCCGTACACCGCATGACCAAGAGAGGCAACTTAACTTCTTCCCCGCTGCCCATGGCCCCTGTCTCTATGAGTCAGAACGTTCCATGGACAGCCTTCTACCCTGGCGATACCAAACTTGACCAAACCGTGTCCACCCAGCAAGGCGTTTCCTTGCAAGAGCATGTGAAATGTGGTTCGGTCCCAAATCCTGTTAAGGATACGCGACTCTGGTGAGGGGATGGTTTATGACTAAGTGTCTTCAGGTTTGGACGCATGCAACTCAGACGCTAGAAACAGGCTCTTCGCAGTTCCACTGCAATGTTACCACGAAGAATACAAGGAGTTACAATAAGAGCGGAATTTTCTTTTAAATTAATAGAAAAAATGCTTCAATCTGTGTACCTACTGTAGGTATAATTACTCACAAACTCCTTGGTGCAGCACACATCTTGTAGCAATTTTTGAGCAAGCTGCCAACCTGTTTCGAAAGGTGTAGTTTTGTAACCGTGCTTAAGCCTGCCACTGGACCCCATTTGAAGATACAAGCGCACATTCTATTTGTGTGACACTTTGATATTGTGCCTCAGCGTCGCCTCATCTTTTCTGTTTTCAGAACACAATCCACTACTTTTGCCCATCTGTTCTCTGCATAATACATGCCCCTCGCTTGTCTTTTTTTTAATTCTTAAGTCTACCATTTACTTACGTTTTAATTTGCTAAAATTATATAGTGTCGGTGATATATGAGATATGAACAAACGTGCGGAAACACTGTTTAAATTATACTGGCCAAATGAACCCGAAATACTATGATACAAACCTGTCCCAGCGCCACTTATTTCCACCACAAATCCCATATGGACTGAACTAGGATAGAATTTGCGTCTCCTTAATTAGAGACATACGAATAACCACGCCAGCTGTAGTTAGGCCTCTGTTGTTGTATTTAATACTAGTGGTACAAATTTCTATTTTTCTCACTGTTTCCTCACACGTTGACTTGTTATACACGTATTCATAATCTTTCTTATGACTGAGGTGTACCGCGTATTAGTCACATTGCTTTGTATCAGCAAGTGACTTTCATCTTTATTTAGTATTCAATTAGTCCTGGGTTCAAATCTCGGCCCAAAAGCTGATGACCTTGACTGGGGTGTTTGTGGTAGTTTCCCAATTCGTGTACATTACTGGATAGTAACCTGTCTGAGCTTTGGGTAGAACCTCTTAAGTCAAAATTCCTTCCAGATTTTTATAGACAATCATCATACCATCCGACGATATATAATCCGAAGTACCGACAATATCTCTGAATAACAAATAAATTTGTTTATGATCTTAATTATCAACCAAGCCGTGAAACCTTAAGCAGGGGTGAAGGTAAGGCTGCACGCGTTCTTAACTTCTGTATTAGATGAAGGAATTTAGTAAGGTTCACGTAACGGCTGTTGTACCCCTAAGAAATAACATGCGTTGCCCTTTATACAGGACGCTTCTTTGCCTCATCGCCGGTTGGGATAAAGCGATGAAGAAAAAATAATATTACTTCTGCCGGGAATCTAACCCCGTCCATTCCGTAGCCAGTCACTGTAGTGACCGAGCTTCCGTTTAATAAACCATGAAGAAATAACACTCATGACATCTGCAGGACACCAAGGAATACTTTAAGTTGTCCTACATTGCGGTCTTGCCATTGGCATACCTAGGATTTTGGGCGCCCGGGGCGAGTAATCACAATGCCCCCCAACAGAAATTCTGGATTTAAAAAAAATCGCATCCTTTTACTGGATTATATTTTTTTCGATTCAGTAACATTAAATGTGTTGAGCGCAGAAAACCAAATCTTTTTTGGTTCAAAATGTTCGTTTTTCCGCCCAGTTGGCCGCCCCTTGGACTATGCCTCCTTGGGCGGCCGTAACACTTTTCCCCACCCCCAACACCTACGCTACTGGATCTAGTGGTTGTATAAGCCCCCTTTTCTCTTTAGCGGTGGTGCATGGGTTAAGGCCCAACCATTACACTTCCATACAAGACGGTGCCGCTATAAAGAGCGTCCTCTGTCTTATCTTGGAAGCTCAGATCACCAGCAAGTGCCGGGTGTGGCATGTCATCTGTCACCAGCGTCCTGACCGTATTTCACTGCTGCTTTTTTTAGGCGTTGCAACGACTTCCAAAGAGTTTCAGTGGTACCTGGTACATGACGTCACCACAGTCTCTCTTCGTCATGTTTTCTCTTTCTTTTCGCTGTAAGTTACGCCCACATTTCCACTTGGGATTTTATGCTCTTCAAAGTCGTTAGATCTTGTGGACTTTTGGTTTTTATTGTGTTCATTTCTTTCCTTCTACGTTTTCTCTCTTCGTTTTTTATTTATCCCTCTTTGTCGGTTGGAAGGTTTAAAAGTGTCTGGTTGTGTGTGCACAAAAGACTGACCCCAGTGTAGTATCAACTATTTTCATTAGACTACCTTTCTTACAATTGACACCATGGACACATTTCTTCCTCAGAAGCTAACAGTTGTTCCAATATCCAACATATTCTCCACCAGTGTTGAAACCGAAGAGCATGTTCATCTGTATGCGAGCTTGCCACTAGCCACTGTTCTTTGTCAGATGAATCCAGAAGGGCATACCTCCTACACTACAGCTGAAAAATTCGCTTTAATATTATCCTACCATATACACCTGGATCTTCCAAGAGGCTTATTTACCTCAAGTTCTTCCGATAAGAATTTGGGATAAATGTGTCATCGCTCGCGCATGCTACATGCCCATCCCATTCTCCTTAATCTATCTTCCTTATATTTGGTAAGCAGTGGACCTACAGAGCATGCAGCTTGTCACTGTGAACCACTCCCAGCCTTCTTTTATTTGCTCCTGTTTTAGATGAAATATTCCTTGTTCCTTGTTTCTTGTTCCTTTCTTGATAAGAGACTCCAAGCTTCGTGCTCATACCAAAGAATGCTACCATTCTTGTGGGCTTGGACACCTCAGTCGGTGACATTAGTAGCCATGAGCCTAAAGACGACGGTCTATTGGTAATTGTGACAGAAGTTATATTTATGTTCTGTATGAGGGCTATTTCACAACGGTTAATCGGCCGGAGGGTTAAATAACACCGAGATGCAGGAAGCTTAAATCGGGAGGCCATTCACCAGAACGGCGATTCTAGAGAACTCCCAAATCCATTAAAACTTCCGAAAGGAAACACTGTCGCTCTCCAAACTGCACCGCGTAACACGGCAAGGATGCCAACTGTTCATGCACAATTCGTGACAGCCTGCCCACCTGCTGTGGGATGAAGAGGTTAAAAAGAGAAATTCCAGTTAGATTTAAATGACTGAAGAAAGGTTTCAACTGTGGACAAGTGAAGCTGACGTATTGTGCGAGCAGTCACATTACTGCGGGACTCTCCATGTGCTAGATGTGCAGCTTCCGGCTGCTTGGGGCAGACACATTCAGAAGCTGTCAGGCGAGCAGGAACTAAAGTTTCATGTTTGTGCTCGCACAATCTCGCATCTGCATTCTTTCTCATCCTGTTTCTTTAACTTCAAATTGTGTGACTTATTTTCCATGCAAAATTTAAATCATATTCTATTCTGAGTGATGAGCGTTGTCTCATAACAAGGCTTGTTGCCAGGTTGTCCAGCTTTAAGTTAGCTTTGACAGTCACTCGTTGCGAATAAACATGCTGTCCTTTTTATTGCGTGAACACCGTTTCTCTCTTTCTTTCTGTCGGTCTGCGACCAATGTCCAGTGCGACACTTATCAGCCAAACTGGATGCTCATGTCCCACAATCGAAATGAACGAAGTTGTTCGGCCCAGTAGCAGGCATAGGCATTTGAACCTAAAATAACGCTGGTCTTCAGCGTCTGCATTGGGATTTAAAGGCCGGACGTCAAAGGTCAAATTCCATGTGGTCGATTTCTACTAAACGCCGTGGAAGAGTTCTGATTTTTACCAGTATCGGTCCATAGTAGAGTTCACTGCAGTTAAGATCATACTACACTTTTTCAAGTAGGATTTTACTGTTATTTTGTGAGTTATATAATTCCAATGTCAAGTTTCGGAGAAAATATTGAGGGTTGCAAACTTTTCTTCCACCTAGGGCCAAATTTTTGCCACAAGATGCTTGCCAATTTGAAGTGTGTCAGACGACATTGGTGCCTCCAGCAGTCAACTTGTTTGCTGAACATGTTATTGACATACAGTTCAGTCAGCACTGTTTCACCCGTCAGGCGGTCCTCATGTCTGATTTGATACCGTTCGTTGCTGGGAAATCTTGTTTATACAAATATGAGGATCCAGAGAAAGACAGCACTGCCACGTTCAGTTTTGTCTTTGTCCTGAAACAATTTCACAATACCTTCCACGAATTTGAAATTATTTTTTTCGGCTTCTGTGTTTAGAGCTGTTTTTCCCTACTCAATTCATTTTCTGAACTCGATAACTTTGTTCGACAATAATTTACTTGAATCTTTAGGTGGGTCACCCCGTTGTGTTTTATGCAATTAGGAAGGGGTGGGTACGTCAAAACACAGCAGTCTTTGTATCCTATTTATTATGCTGACGGCATGTTTCGGCCACTGTGGGCCATCTTCAGGTCACAAAAATGTATAATGAGGAAAACTATACAGTGTATGATCATTACTTGACAATCATCCTGCAGCATCTCCAAGACACGCGAAACAATTTTATGTGTCACAGTCAAGTTTTCACAACATTTGAAGAATCAATTACGGATATCGTCGTCCGTGGTTGTCTCAGATACACCAAGGAACTTCACTGTTTTCCCTTTCATTGCGTCACCTCAAGCACATCTCGCAATAAACACAATTCTTTCCTCGAAACGAACATCGGCTGTTTCATTGAAACAAATTTTCAAAACACTCATATTTGCCTTATTCTCCCTTAATCCTTTGACGCCTAAAGACCCCTATAGTGGTCGCACCGCACCGCTAACCTCTAAACGTTTCATTTTATATATTTATTCAACAAATACAGGTACTGAATATTTTAAACATGGTATATACTGTCCGTTTTTTTCTCTCTCTTCAAAATGCAGTTTGTTTCACAATTCTAACATATTTGGTTCCTGTTTTATTCACATTTTATATACAGAATGTGCTAAAATTTTTAAAATAATTCCGGCGCCAAAAGGTTAAGTTGACATGAGATGTCATTGAGCCGTTTTTTTACTCTACCTTTGAAGGTACAAGGAACCGCGGTAGCACAGTGGTTAAGGTGCTGTGCTAAAAATCGGAAGGTCGCTGGTTCAATCCCAACTGGTGCCACTGGAATTTTTCATTGACATAATCCTTCCGATCGCAGTATGGCCCTGGGGTCGACTCAGCCTCTAACAGAAGTGAGTATCAGGAGTACTTCCTGGGGGTAAAGGCGGCTGGTGCGTAAGGCTGACAACCTTACCACCATCCTGTGCCTTTTTCATGAAATTTAGGAACCTTAATTTCCTGGAACCCTCTGGATCAATCCAGGCTTGTAACGGGACTGCTTTACCTTTGAAGGTATTACTACTTGACGGCACTTTCTTCAAGTGTTCAAAAATCGCTATCCTTGAAATCTTCAACTAATAAATCCACACACCAGATTAAAATTTCTGTAGCGTACTTCCCATCTGATAACGGTTACATTTAGTGTTCGAGGATATCAGTTCTCTGCATAATACTATTTTGGTTGAACGTCTTGTTTGTTTCACAGCTTCTTGTGATGGTTTTCGAAATGGAATTTGACAATAACGGTGTACAAACACCGAACTGGGAACAAAGGAAACACAGCACTTTAACCATCACCTTCAGTCACTCCATACTTCCGTGTCCATCATTGCTAAAAATCCGTTTTACTGTTCCCACTCAGGTGCGCTTAAAGGAATAAGGGTTAAAAGTTTAAACACTAAGCATTCATAATATGATGTACACTTCGGTTTATTTTCTAACACGTCGATTTTAAACACATCAGAGTGTACATTATCTCTGTGTGTGTCACTCTCTGCACACACATACACAATTACACGGCTTCGCCACGGATGTGACCGGCTATACGCTGTGAGGGCCTTGGGCTGTTTTAATTGGATTTAATTGTTGTAATAATACTGGCTTGATTGCAATCAAACCGTTTGAAAACATGAAAAGACTTGTCAGAAATATTAATAACAATAGAGATATTAAGTTATTACCTGCAATTTACTACTTCTTTCTTGTAATGCCGGAATATAACAAATATGAACTGTCTTATGTCATGCTAGTTAATGAACCTTGCGGGTGCAATGCAGTATTACGTTATTTACTGTTCTTTCTTACTAAATACGACACTATTTACGCTTTCTTACTAGCATTAACTCTTTGCACCCGGTCGTTTTATGTCATTCTTGCAGTGGGTGATTTGGTGTTATTAATTTTCGTTTTGATGATTCGCGTTCACAGGAATGACCGTTTTCGGCGCTTAAGAATTATTTATATTTGATATAATTTAGTGCGGAAAACTGAATTTATTTTTAAATTTTTATACAAATCTCTGGTGCCAGCCGACGTCTCTGTTGGTGCCAAAATTGGTACTCGTGCCAGCGATTTCACATCCCTGGCCGTTAGCATCCAAGGTAAATTAGAGTGAAATATTAATTTGAAGGAATTTTGGAAGAAATTTTACAGCCTAATCGTAGTGCTATTTCGACACTTGTTTGGAGGGACTGGAGAAAACCACAAAAAATCTCAGTTAATATAGTCGATGCCCTAGTCGAAATGTTACGCATGCACTTCCGGCTTGTAAGTTTAAGAGTTGACTGCTACGTCAACTTCAAGTGCCTGTATCATATAGGCCTCTCGTTAATCAATTATTATGTGCAAACAACAAAAAAGCTCAATGAACTACAAAACACGCAATTGAGAATTTTGTGTTCTGCGTTATGGAGTGCTTTCCAGTCTGCTTTTTGTTAGGGTGGAATACACAATTAACCATGCAAAAAAGAGAAAGTGGAAAAATGTGTATTTCTACTTAAATCTACGCTTAAAAACCCCCAAGTGTTGAAATTCTGGAGTTGTTCTTTCGCCATATATTATTTCATTGTAACAGTTATAAATAAGAACGTTAGATGGCAGTGTTTGCTGAGAACACTATGTCTTTACTAAGCAGTCGTGGGGGACCTATGTCTCGGTCGCAAATTCAGGCTCGACGCTTGCCGACAAAAAGGCAATAACACGGCTTATTCTAGCAAGTTGTCTTTCAAGAAGTCTCTCCAGTTCATGACGTACGTATTCGGAGAAAGTGTGATTTCTTATTACAACTCGTGGATCGTAGTGTATAAAGACTGGAGCAATTGAATGATTATTTACGTAAATCGTCTGGGAACTGTCAGACTTTGCCGTGAAAATTCCAACGGATATACACTATAATGCCAGGGAACAAAAATAGATTAAATGGCTTCCATTTTGTTTAGTAACGACGTGACAGACACAGGAAGTGGTCGTATATTTGTAAACGTTTCAAAAGTAAAATTAGTGAAACTGCGTACTGACCGTAGGGAATGTAAATATTTGAAACCCAATGTGGCGCAGTGACGCTGCAGAGACGCAGAAATAAATGTAAGGCCACAGTGCCAGCGGAATTAAATGGTTATTCAGTTCAAACATAAATACGTAATCCTTGGCTTGATGACTCATTTCTTCTGTCATTAGGCATGTGAAAAGGTTCCGGGAGATTGAGTGCCTGAGGATTAGCAACCTAAGGGGAAAATAACTCTGAGAAGCAAAGTGCTTATTGATAAGCCTGGAGTCAGTCACGACGTTTTCACCTTTTTACGGAATGTGAAGTTTCATAATGTGTTCTCCAGAGTTATGCTGCAAGGAGCTAATCGTGACCCTATAACAGGCCGTGAAGGTCCAGAGGGGAGTAAAGGTATAGTTCTACTCTTCTTTAACTTTTGCTCTAGGTGGGCGTGGATGGTGAGCGCCACGCCACGGCCGCTTTACCGCCGGAAGAGAGACCCAGTAACCATAGCAAGAGTTGTGCTGTAATATTTTGCGAAATAAACGTAAACTTTGCTAAAAAACGATTTAAGAAAAGTACGCGTGGCGTTACTCTTATTGAGCTTTTGCTGCTACACAAATCTGATTTTAAATGGTAGTTCATTATTTCCGCATACAGTAGTAATATTGGAGCAATCGACGAATAGTACCTATCATTCTCAATTGTAGCACTGCTGCTAGGATTCGGTGAAGCGCACACTATCTGGAGCACCATATTTCACTTTTGGCAAACGGAATTTAAGGAAACAAAAACTCCTCCCCCACTACACACACACACACACACACAACTGCAATAAAGTTTCAAAGCGCAGCATGAATCGCTTATGCGCAAAACAGGAATGTAAAACGCGCATGTTGCAGGTTTTAATATAAATTGGCCGTTAAAATTTTCATGTCTTAATGAACTGTGGAACGACTGGACTGTTTTTCTTAAAATTATCCTATATGAAATTCCTTGAAAGTTAATTCCTTGCTACTCGAAATGTTATACGAATTCTTACAGACAGAAGGACAGAGCAGTTTTAATAGGCGCTCTGTGGGGATGCGAAAGCCCCTTATATAAATCCACCGTTGGATTGTAATGTAGATGTGAACGGCCGCGTAGTGCAGCTTTCCTTATAAGCAGGACGTGGGCCAACGAACGCCGAAGGGGATCATAGTCTTGATGTGAATGCTGGGAATGAAGGGCTGTCCCCCCGTGGTGACCGACCGCTGTCACCGACTGGTGACCCTAGGAAGGACGTGACGTTCGGTCTTTGTGTTGTAACTCCTAAGCCATATCTCTTTATGTTGCGATGAAGTAATGGCCGTGGAATTTGGAGAGCTCGAAAATATGTTTACGAACATGTTAATTATTTTGAGTGAAATAAAATGCGCTGCGTAATGATTGGCAGCAACTAAATTACTCAGGGTTTAGAACAGAGCGGCCATATTGCAAATCTGTGGAGGACAACGAATCTGTTAACACCTGGACAAGTTCCAATCCTTGGACAGCCCTTGCTAATGTAAACTTGAAGACGAATGCTGTGTAATTTAGAGCTGAACATCCGGTGGATGAGAAGGAATTGATGGTCTGTCATCGACAAAGCGGTAGTTTGGCCCAAGAAATGCAGGTAGCCCACTATTCAGTTCGGAAAATAAACAAAAGTTATGCCTGTGGCATGCAGATGTATGGAGAAATGGAGGTGTAGCTCCACGCACTCTTGGCCCCCGACTGTAGACTTAGGTTCGTGGCCGGCTCTACCTTCTGGTCGCTTTACGCTCGCACGGGCTCCATAAGCGGTCTGGACGCTTGGGAGAATAGAGCAATGCGTAGGAATAAGTAAAGAAAGGCAAAGTTGAAGTTGGGTGCCGAAACGAAGCGAAGACAAGAGAACCACGAACAAGTAGAATGCAATAAAGCTGTAACTTGCCTCGTATATAAACCAGATGAGAGCTGCAGGTCACTGAAGATGTCACGAGCACAAGGCACCGAAAAACTTGTGGCTTGAAATAATACTATAAACATGTGTGATTAACAGCCACGCCGTATGAGTAGGATCTAGAAGAGTAGGGATCTTACCCCTAACGGAGATCACACCTGGTTCGTCTAGACCTAGTCTAATCTCTGTACTAATAGATGAGTCCTGCTACTGCAGAATTTACATAGGCCTACGTGTATAGTGGCTAGAAGAATATTTGGGATTTTGGACTCATGAATGAGAACAGTCACGTAAAAATAAATTATATACACGTGAGGATTGAGGTCACCACAGGGGCTTGCCATATTCACAATAACTGTAGGGTAAGTGGTGCTGCAGAGGTCCAGAGCTATTCAGTGCCTGCTGTATAGCTGGGCCACCCTGTCACCGGGGTCATAAATACGGAGACCTGGAGAAAAACTAGGTGACCAAGGCACGATGTCGGGTTGTTGCACCATAGAAGAAGAAGAAGAAGAAGAAGAAGAAGAAGAAGAAGAAGAAGAAGAAGAAGAAGGAGGAGGAGGAGGAGGAGGAGGAGGAGGAGAAGGAGGAGGAGGAGGAGAAGAAGAAGAAGAAGAAGAAGAAGAAGAAGAAAGAAGAAGGAAGAGGAGAAGACGAGAGAGAAGAAGGATAAAAAGGAAGATGAAGAGGAGGAGTCAGAAGATTTGAGGTTTCGAAGGCCGTGAGGACTGTGGTCCTGTGGTTTATGACACCGTTTAGTCTGGCATGTGTTTACCACACGGCTTCCCAAGCGGCCATAATCTGCACTACCTGTGATCTTGTTTAACCTATGACCTAACAAGGAGAAATGTTAATGAAAAAATGGCTCCAAACTGAAGTTAATTACGTGTAGACGTACTGTTCAGAGGAGGTGATATTCTGGCGCTGTTGCAACGGCAAAGACGACCGTTACTGGCAAAGACGTTGTTTTCCTTCCGGCCACCATGTAACAGACCAAAGGTTAACATATACACAACACGCCGATTATGCTACGCGTTTGTGAAAGTCTCGTATGGTACTTCCAAGAGCGTCAAGTTGCGTGCTTGTCTTCATAAGATGCACGTGAGGTGTGAGGTGTGAGGTTCTCGTAGCTTTACGGTGAAGGTTCAAGTCTTCTGAGATGTGACGCCGTGTCGATTAGTAAATATTTACTAATTCTTGGAGGGATGGCTAAATCCATCTTCAGGGTCCATATTCATAGACCCCAACCACTGAGAAATTGCCGGTCCCAGTGGCCGCGCGGTCTAAGGCGTAGGTCTACGGCTGCTCGCCGGTTGAAGTTATGGATTCGAATCCCACCGGGGGCATGGATGTCTATTGTGAGTGTTGTATATTGTCAGGTAGAGGTCTCTGTGACGAGCTGATCACTCGTCCAGAGGAGTCCTACCGACTGTGGTGCGTCATTGTGTGTGATCTAGAAACCTCGTGAATGATGAGGCCATGGCCCACTGGGGGGGGGGGGGCTGTTGCGCCAAAAGCAAACAAACCACTGAGAAATTAAGGTAGAAACAATACGTGTACATACTCTCTTCCCTCCGTTTTCACGGTCTATGTGTATAACTCTGAAGATGGTGCCAGAAAACTCCTCCGAAACATGAGTGACTATGTATCACTTGACACGGCGTCACAAGACTTTATTATTTCCTTTCGTAATTTTAGTGCAAACTTCGAGTAGAAGCGGTCATGAAATTAAGGCAATTGAAACTGATGGGACATTAACACGAAGAATACAGGATTTATAAAAAAAATGTTTGTATGGATGGGTTTCACTACTAAGTATCCGGCCAAGAGTTTCCTTGTGTCACCTGGGATCAGTGGCGTAGCTAGGTTTTCTGGCTCGCGAGGAGGGTAATAACAATTGCCACCCCTAACATAAAATTATGAAATTCAAAAAATCTCATTTATTGAGTATTCCCTTTATTTGGCTGGATAATTTAACATACGAGTATTGTGAACATACTAAACAAGTTTTATTTCAAAATATCTATTGTGCTCCTCGTGAATTGAACTGATGGCCTCCAGCTAGTCACCTCTGTCACTGTAGACCGATAGATTCACTGAGAAGAACATTGTCATTTACTGTAATATTTGCCAGAATATGTCTAATGACTGGTATACTCACACCATCAAGACATGCTGTATTCAGTTTTACAGGAAGCCAGTTTTATATTGCAGGACGTGAAAACCATTAGGAAAGTACAATTGATAATGCCTATTTCAACTAATTAATATTCGTGTCAGCTTCAATACAACATCAAAGTCCGTGGTAATTAAATTTGTTTCGCCCAGAATGTCTCTTCATATATATTTGAAATATTCCCGCGTAAATGGATGTTCTAACAAATTAGCGACAATATATTGCGATAGAGTATATATAATTGCACAGTCTAACACAACTGTTTATTAAGTAATTACAATTAAAAGGATATTAAATCATTTTTGACAGCGACATGCTTTGGCTCCTCTTATAGTGCCATTTTCAGGCTGAGTTCTAGAAAGTGTTGTATACAATTAGCAATGCTTTATAGTGTACGAGATCTCGTTTACGTATTATTGATATATATTAGGAATTAAAAATAATAGTAAGGTTAAAATGTATAAGTAAAAAAAATTAAAATATAGGAAGAATAATAGGGTTTAGAATCGTAAGTTGTGATATTAGTGAAGAATTATTTTATCCAGACTTTTGGCTGTAACATCGTGGGGTTTTCTTTCATAGGTGCAAATGGCGCATCTTTTGTGTGGAGAAATAGTGATATTTAGGTCACCGAATGCAATAATGTTGAATCAGTAACTTTTATGCTGAAATGTAGTAATATTTTACTGTGGGGTCGCTGGATGAAACCTTGATGAACGTGCACCTGAAAATATGTTGCAACTGACAGTCTGACAGTCACAATAAAGTATCGCCTTTTTTTCTCTTCTCCTCGTCTTCCCTTTTTTTATCTACCATCATTTCTTTCAACGTTGTTATCTTTGTATATTCTTGCCTCTTGCTGACTGCTCTTCTTCTTCTTGTTCTAAAGCATAATCCGAGTTGCTTTACCTCCAATCCTGTGCACATGTACAAGAATAAATGTGCCTCTTAAGATGTGACGCCGTGTACTATGGTTGACATGTGTCATCAGGGGAATATATGGGCCTACTATGGCAGACCAAGAAGGATGGTACCTGTAAAGAAAATGTCAGATAAAAGTAGTTTAAAGTAGTGGGCAGGACGCAGTGGCTTTGGGCAAATGTTCGTGGGCGCAACAGGAACACTAAAATGTCCGTGAAAGGCAAATACTTTCTTAACCTTTAGGCACCATGCTTCCTATATATAGGACAGACATATCACTACTACCCAGAGTATTATTTTTATATATTTAGCCAACAAATATACTTAATTATTTTTTTAGACTTTCTCTCACCATCTTCGTTTATTCATCCACAAAATGTCGTGTATTTCCTAATGTTACCCTTCTTGGTTCATAAAATATTCACATTTTATATAAATGGTGTGCTAAACTGTAAATGTCCAGCGCCAGGGCCAAAGGATTAAAGAGCTGAGCGGCTCTTAACGTCTCAAAACGATATATGTACGGTGGAGACAGAAGTAGGCTACTTCACTGCTTATAATCTAAGTTTTTTCGAATATACCATTTTGTTAGTCTGTGCTTTTCCTGTAGTAAAGAAGAAGAAAAATATGCTGGTCCTCACTCCTTGACAGCAGATAAAGTCACAAACGCCACTTGTCTTTTTTTCAAAATTAAAAATTGTTGCTGTTATTGTCTCATACTGTGATAATAATTCTGAAACAAAAACAACGAACAACATTATTTTCGTCCCGAGTCCTGATTGTGTAGTATTCATCTAATTCGTCGTGTCAGTAAAGTTTCCGGTATGCCGCACCGTTTTATATCGTTACAAAAAAAAAACACGAGTTCAAGTGTGAGTGATATCGGTTTATGTATTATGTTTTTTTATTCGCTGTACGAATATAGGATTATACTGTTTGAGTCGTTAGTTTTGTAAACCCGTTTTGAACCTTTAAATATCTAAATTTACGATAATTATATTTCAAGCCGCCGTTCGTACCGCGCAGTAAACAATCTCCGTCTCGATTATAAAAACCTATCAGTTAATGTTGTAGAGGGAAATAATCGCTGGTATGAGAACTGTACAAACATACCATTGCACACTTTGGGCAAAACGTGGAATTATTGAATGTTAAATCTGGCGGTACGTGAAGTACCCACTGGGCTGCAACTGCCAGCTGCACAGAGCAGAGGATACCAGTAGCCTACTGCCAAGTGTCTACTTCCTGAATATAACTAAATATGCAGGTTTCTTTATGATGCAGCAGGCGTCATGTTTTGGTAAACAACATGTTTCAGTTCTGTGAATTGTACCTTGTCATCACTGATTACCGTCATTACGCCACTGGATTATGTCAAAATTGGGCACCTACTGGGACCACACCTCGGCCACCAAAACACTCAATCACCGAGAAAGTGACGATGTACTATAAAGGCTACTCAACTCTTCTTCTAATTACAGTTACGGTTGTCTTTTTTCTTCTTCTTCTTCTTTTCTTTTAAAAATTCTGCAGTTTTTCCAGGGAGGTACGCGGTAGCGCAGTTGGCTGAGACACTGCGCTACAAGCAGGAGGGTCGCGGGTTCGTTTTCCAATAGCACTATAGCCCTGGGGTCGACTCAGCGTTTAACAGAAATGAGTACCAGTTGTATGTACTGGGGCGTAAAGGGAGTCTTAACCTCTTGGAGTCCTAAGGGCGTGTTCAGGCATGTAATGGAACAGTTTAACCTGTAGTTTGCCTAGGGAATATACAGTGGGGTATGCTAGAACGAACATAATTGGTTCTAGAACCTAGTTCGTTATAACATCTGTTCGTTGTAGCATACATTGAAATATATGTATTTAGGGGTAATCAGTTCCAGGCCCACAGCCTACACCAAAGTTACCATCCAACACAACCATTTAAATAGGAAATATATAACAAAATAAAAAATATAAGTGTAAAAATAATATACAATTAATTTATTTAACTTTTGTACACTGTACGTGTACATGTAAATTTGGAAAGCATAAACAATCTTTCCTTAGTGGAAACTATGAAAAAAACTTTTCCTAATAAAAAGCATAAACATCTAACGCACATGAAAAGCATAAACAATCTTTCCCTAGTGAAAACCATAATCGAAAACGTCATGCGCACGTGCGTGCTACGTCGGCCGATAGTATTCCTCCGCGTTCGTTTTAGCATCTGTGTTCGTTGTAGCATCCTGGTTTTATTGATAAAAACTGTTCGTTGTAGCATTCGTTCATTGTAGCATCGTTCGTTGTAGCATACCCCACTCTATTTATTTGTTGCTGTGGTTCTCACAATAAACCGATTATTTCTTTAACACCTTTAACCAGCTGGTCTTTTAAAAAAGAAGACAGATTGTTCATTGTGAGGTAGGAAATAATTTTTGGATATTCTTACCTGACTTCTATGCTTCAGTTAGTTAAATGTATGTAGAATTACAAAGCTGACCTTTATACAAATACCTCTACTTGAATTAGTATAACTAGCCAGCTTATTGCACCTTATTTTTATTATATAATCGTTAAAATATCATAAAACTCATATAGAATTATAAAATATTGACTCCAACATGTTTCGATCAATATTGACCATCA
>Ga0123355_10007601_pt1 | contig 16264 bp, 10 predicted proteins | sample TergutEmb28metaG_3_FD_89872 | JGI IMG/M metagenome (GOLD analysis project Ga0123355, IMG submission 89872) | Embiratermes neotenicus P1 segment gut microbial communities from Petit-Saut dam, French Guiana - Emb289 P1 | ecosystem: Host-associated > Arthropoda: Insects > Digestive system > Gut ...
ATAAAAAGTTAAAGAAATTGTAGTGGGTACGTAAGTGGCGGGGGGGGGGGGGGGGGGGGGGGGGGGGGGGGGGGGGGCAGGAGTTGTGCTGCAGTCCCGAGTGGCAGATTCTGGGGACGAAAAAGTGAATATTTTAAAGGAAAATTTTGATTTAAAATACTCAACAAATTTTAAATTATTGAACAAAAAAGAAGGAACCCTAATAAATTTTTATGATTTTTTCAAGTTTATTAATCTATGTTGGTGTCGGTAATTGTTATTACTTGGCATGGGCGCTTAGAAACGTAGCTGTGCCGCTGATTGTATTAGAACGTGAAATTTCAACTTTTCTGGTGAGAAGTTCGCAATCGGATCCGATTTTTAACTAGGCTCAACCACGTCTCAAACTCACAGCCTGCACTCTGAACATCGCTCTCTTACCATCGTTGGTCTTCCAAATGGCGAATATCGAAGATATTTCCCCACCAAAATACAGTGTGTATTTTTGTCGCCCGTAACAATTTCCCCTGTTTCTTTATCCTAACAACACTAGGTGACCTGTATCGGTAAGGAAATTCATAATTACGTAATTCTGTAACCTAAAACTAATCGTTTCGTACTGAATCGATGAAACTTTTACTGAACACTTCGTTTTGAACTCAATGAAACAAAGTCATTTTGTTTAGCTGACAGTCGCTTGTCGGGTAAATAAAAAAACATCTTACCGTCTGTGGAACGCGGTAGGCTTATTAGCACGTTTACTCCGCCGAATTTGGTCATAAGCCTTCATACATCGTTCAGACTTTCATGCTACCTGCTGTGACGATCAATCTATTGGTTCGAGAGTTGAAATGGCGTGGACCCTTGAGTCTAGAAATAAAACCGTTTGCTTTTTGATCACCGTGTTACCCGTGTGTGTGTTTGTTGTGCCCCCTCCCCTTTCCATTCGTAAAAAACCTAACATTTTTTACCAGAATTAGCATTGTGTCTTAAAAGCATACGTTAATGACGTAGGTGTATTTTTTAATTTCCTGCATTTAGTAATATCAGCGTGATGGATATGCGAACTTCTGAGGCGGAAGTACAACTTGCACATCTTACTTTATGCAGTCTTGAAACGATTCATGGTGGATCTCAAACAATTAAACTAAGCAACGTTTTACGCTACTATTTTCCTATATTACTAAGTTACAATAGACTTCTTTTTCTTTAATTTTCATTTGATGCCATTTACTAATGAAGGCTTGGATTTAGACTATTGAATCTGGCATTGAGATAGATAGTAAACGTTACTTAACGAGTTTGGCTGAGATGTTTATCCTTAAGGTTATATCAGACATGTCGAACGTGCACAAAATATGTACTTAAATAATTATTTACATACTGTCAATCAACTACATGGGGCATATTTAATCGAGTTTCTAAGCATAACAGCCTTACCACTCGGAGAGCCTGCATCTGCCAAGATACCTCGTGACACCTGCCGTTTTCAGGGACAAGATAAAAGAGAGATTCTCTACAGTAATGGACATTCTGGCAGATATGTAACAATAGAAATCCATGTAGTATGGAAGTAGATTTTACGGGTTTTTGTCTGAAATACTTTTTAATTTTCAAAGCGAAGAAGTAGCCTAACAATGAACCACTGAGAAACAGCCTCTCTTTGTACAATATTCACGATAGGACTGCTGTCTTGACGCAGTGCTGACACGTACGGATGCAATGTGGGCGGTCACTAGCTGACGTTGCTGCTGTTCCTTTGACCAGACGTAGGATTCTAGTGCTTGAACCAGCCGAAAATAAACGTATCCTCTGGAGGTACAGTTAGTTACAAGTGTATTTACTCACTGCCGCACGTATGAGCTTAGACATAAATGAACTACTGTGTGCGGCATGTTAGATGGTCTGAGAGAGATAATGTAGCCGTTCCAGTGTGGAACTCTTGGCTGTTGCCATTAGATCTGTACTGGATCTACAAATGAGCTTGTGTGAGCTGTTTAAGTATTTAGAAGGTAGAAGCCATCGTACCACAGTGTGGTATGGATCGAATTCCGAATGACCGTACAGAACATTCAGCTCTTTAGCGTTCTAGTTTAAATCTAGAATTTTAAATGTGCATTGGCAAATGCATGACAGTTGAAATACCTTATATCAATATTAAAATTTTGAAATCACTTAGTTTCACACACCAGTGTTAAATTATACCATGTACGGCATGCAATTTGAAAAGATTATTTTCAGTATGACAATGCATCTCCTGTGAGTGTTATTTTCAGTTCGCTGCAACGGCAATAGTGTCCTGGATAGAACTCTGACAGTGTTGTACTAAACCCGAAGGTGCAACCTCTCGTGGGATGATAAGGAACTAATCCCATTCATCCCGATTTCTCACCATCTATTACCGACAAATATTTTTGATAGTTTTATTCACCCATCTCTTCTAATCTTCCAAGCTGTGGATGTCAAAGACTTTCCCTATCAAAGATGAGAACACATTTTTCTTTTTCCCTATCTTTGCCATACATCTTCTATATAAGGCTTCTGGATTTCACTTTGTGTCAACAACACGTGGCGTGTATAAACGCCATGGCTTGTTAACGGGATCTCGAACTCTGTATTTGTATCGAGCATTCTGTGATTTCGTTCTGATGAGGATTCTTCTTAGATTATTCTGTTGTAAATTAAACTCCAAATCAGCCTGTGCTTTATGGTACTGTTTATCTCTTGCTGTTCGAGCAAGCAATTTAATATATAATAAACATTCCCTAATAACCCATTTCGAATCGGCTATTAAAGATAATCTGTTGAACACAGTAACATATAATTGCCCCACAGTACAAGTTTCTTAGATGATTAAAACTTCTAATATCGATACATCAAGACGGAAATTAGCTGACGAATTCTTTCGGGAACTGAATTACTTTTTACTAAGTTACATGCTGTTTATATGCAGTGGGAAGTTATGAGTTCCTTTTTGTTAGGATTCTAGACACTGGTTGCGGTGTTTTAGCACCCCATGCACCTGTGTGAGTAAAAGTAACAGGAGTAAGAGCCATGTTAACACGTTGTATTTTAAAATGTTCTCAACTTTCAAGCATTCTGAGGACAAAGTTGAGCAACTGAAGTCACACTGGATAAACTGTCATCTGTCTGTCCTTCCTAACATTTTATTTACAGACCTATGAAACGTTTTTAAATTAAATTTCTTATGAGAGCAATCTTATTAAATTGATTCGAATTTAAATATGAACTTATTAGTAAAAAGGATTTAATTTCTCCAAATGGAAGCGAAGTAGATCTCCTGCCAGTACTATACATAACGCTCAAATTTGCCTTAGCCTTTTTTACTTAAAAAATTGATGAAGCAGGCAAAAGTATTAAAATGAAAACACGTTATCTTATGTTCTACAGTTTTATTGAAATTTTGTTCCTGCTTGGTGCAATTTTTTAGTGTAAACAGAATTCGCAAAGAAACAAGAAAAACGTATTTGATTAAGCAGAGTTACGTATCGCGTGATTATTTCTGTAACTGTAACACTGTAACTGTAATAAATGACGATCGGCACCCGGCAAAATGTAATAAATTCACAGCTACGAGTTAAAAAGTAAGCCTACTGCAATGGGGTGTATTTTTTACTTTTGCTTATGTCTCAGCAAATAACAGAACCCTGTTATTTGCTGAGACATAAGCAAAAGTAAAAAATACCGTGCAATGTTGCTCTGTCAAGTCGTGACAAACACTATATATTTTAAATAGCTTCCAAAAGCAAGAAACGAATGTACGCGCGTTTTCTTTTCACGGCGTCCTGTATTCTCTTCCGCGGTTCTATTTTTGGAAGTGATTTAACACGAGAAATGTTTTATCATATAGATAGAGTTTGTGTCGAGTTCATCTGGTTATTTATTAGTTTAGGGGCCCACTATCCCTCTTGGCTGCCTGTGGAGATTAAGCAGAAGTGAAAAACGTTTCGCTGTAAGGTTCATCTTTATTTAGGGAGCACCACAAGTTTAGGTATAATTACCAATTTGGTAACTCGAGCCGAAATTTATGCTCCTTCAAACGTATGTCACGAAACTGTCCATTTGGAGGTTATGCAATACAAGTTTAGCTGCCCCTTTTAATTAAATTACATTTCGGTGTGAAAATGAGTTTCTGTATAAATCCGGTGACAGTAACTCTGTTTTATCGCCAAGATTCAGATCTTCTCGGATGTTACTCCGTGTCGACTGGTGTGTAAGCGTAATTTCGGAGAAGTATCATGTCTCCCCAGCCTCGGTAGCTGTTTACCATTCGACATGGTGCATCATGCCATAAGGCTTAAATCTTTGTCAACAATGCTCTGATAATTTCAGTTGCGTACAGTTTTACAATGTTACGTAGTTGTTGAAACAGCATTCTGTCTTACTTTGTAAATCAATAATTTGCTAATAACACGTCAAAACTACGCGATGAATGACAAAGATCATATGTCCAGGTTTTCTTGTTCCTATCATCAAGTCTCTCTCTCTCTCTCTCTCTCACACACACACACACACACACACACACACAGAGTCTCCCTGTATGTATGTGTTTGTATATATATGCACAGACACACACATATGTTTTCCCTGGTTTACATGTTACCAATTTTATTTCTATATAATTTCTCCTTATTTGAAATTGACTCACACGCTCCTAATTTATATCCATCCATCTTTTCCTTCATTTCATGTTCGCAAATCTTTTCCTTGTCGTTTGCATTACTTTTCTACAATATAATCTCTTTATCTTCATTCGTTATCGTCTGGATTTTAATTTTCCTTCATGCAGCATATACATTTGCTTGGCAGGTTGTAATTAATTTAAATTAGAATAAATATTAGTACCTTAGGTCGCAGAGAAAGAAATACTGTCACCATTATACAAAGTACACAGATAATGCCTAGTAGAGGAAGTGAAATTGTGGTGTCTAAGGATACAAGTTTACGTACGGGACTGAGTTTTGTTAGAGACTGTACAAGAGATAATAGCTTTCACCAGAACGTTTTATAGTTAATTGCTTGCCACACAAAATTCCTTTGCGTTGCGTGATTTATATTGTTTCATCTTGTCTACCTACAGCAAGTACAACATTACACTCCTAATTTTATAGGGTAACAAGTGTTCTCATTAGCAGAACACTTGTTTATTTTTGTAAAAGAACCTTGCTGTAAGAAATCACCCCAGACAACCAAGCAACTGATTTTTCTGCCCGGTTTATTATCTCTTTCAGCACTTCTATATTGTAACATATCGCCGCGCTTACAGCAGATATGGCTAATGTTTCTACAGAAGACCCACCCTCGTGTTCTGGAGAATATCCAATGTGGAAATCCGCCAAGATAAACACTGGTACACTAGCGCTGCTTATCTGCTGTCCGTATCATTCTGACCCTGCAGACCACTGTCGCTGTAACAGTAGGATTTCCGCTGGAAGTCTCGAAGACTTGAGAGAGTAGAAGGGCTTATTCCATGCCCTGAGTAGTAACAGTAATTTGCTTCGAAAATTGTAAGGGTACCCGCACTACATCGGAGGAGGTGGTTTGATAAAAGTGTAGCTTTGAGAGCGGCGCCAGGCTTCCAAGTGCTAAAGAAAAAGAGAGGAAAAATGAATACAGTTTTTGAATTCTTGTCGCTCTTCTCTGATTACTGCGTTCCTTCTTTTCGGGAAACATAAATGCTTCCTGTAGACTGATTAAGAGTAACGCCTTCTTAACGTATGCATATATTCAGGTTAAAAAATTGTCTCCTTAATTCATACACGTACAAGTACAAGTTATTTATAACTGCTGGGATATAATGTGGCTCGTTAACAACCTTGAAACCACATATTTTGTCACGTATTGCAATAATTTTGAGGAAACATGACGCCACGGATCTCTATAAAAAATTTGATAATTAACAACCTCTTTCAGTGCCAACAAATACACATTTCTGCTACCATGTATTGCACTCTTAATTAGCTCCTGCATATTTAGGCTTAACTGCCAATATCAAGGAACTAACAATTATAATGCTGAAATCTAAAGAGATAAGATAGTCTTACAATGCTTGTGCATTCAGATGTACAGATAATGTTTAAAATTTACAGTATTTAGAATGTTATAAAATGACAATATGGTGCGTTGGTGATTATAAATAGTTATAAAATAATGGTAGCTTTCGGTGATTACTTTGATACTCGTTTGGTAGTTCATTCGTTAAATATTTAATGAACAGTGGTAAATGTATGTACCACGTGCTGCATCAACAATAAATTTTAATTTTGCCGCAAAGTTTCTCTGAAGTGTGTCATCCCCGTTGTGAGTATATGATCTAATAAGTGGGTGTGTAGTCAATAACACAACTGTATATACAGTTGTGTTATTGACTACACACCCACTTATTAGACATAAAGTGTGTTCAGCTTACACATTTACACGAGGCTTCCAGTGAAGTAGGTGCTGCTAGCACAAAACACCGAATGTTTGGACGACGACTCCGGTAACCAAGCTAAATATTCTAGTTTCCTCCCAAAAAACAGTAAAATCATTTGCGCACATATAGTTGTAGTTTGTGGAAACTGTTTCGTCACACAAGTTGCGAAGCTGTGAATACGATAACCAGTTTGAACTGAGAAGTTAAAGCGTGCACATGACGTGTTATGAGAATATCATTATTCTACGAAACTTTTCCTACACAACCTCAGTATAACCCCAGTGTGAGTACTACGAAAACGTTCATTTGGTTAGAAATTATAATTTGCTCTACGTTATTTTGAACAGCTTTTTGGAATGCTTGTGTTCAAAATCATGATCATCACTGATTGTTCCAGAGATTGTAATAGATATGAGTACCGTAATTTGTAACTTGCTGAAGAGTATCGTCTCTGGTCTGACAGAAAAACAGAAAGTCTGACATCAAACGTTTCTAATATATATATATATACATATATATATACATATACATAAGGTAAATTTTTCCCGTTACAGGCCCGGTGTGGCCCAGCAGGGGGGTAGAGGTACAGCTCTACTCTTCCATGACCGCGACACTAGAAGGGTGTGAGTGGTCAGCAGCACGCCCCGGCCGCACTTTACCCCCTGGGAAGACTCGGCACTCATTTTACAGGAGGCCGGGTGGGCCGGTCTGGACGGGTGAAAAATCTCGCCCCCACCGGGATTCGATCCCGGACCGTCCAGGCCGTAGTCAGTCGCTATACCGACTGAGCTACCCGGCAATGTATATATATATATATATATATACACACACACAAATACAAGGGGGTTCAAATATGACCGGGACTGATTGGGCTTGTTTACAGTGTAATCAGTCCCGGTCATATTTGAACCACCCTGTGTATGTGTGTGTATATATATATATATATATATATATATATATATATATATGTCGAAGAATTTAACCATTGCTCCGAAGAATAGAGTACATTTTCCTTTTTATAAACATTGCGTGATTTAAGGTGTTAAAAAGGCTATTCACAAACACTCCCCGATTTGCGCAATTTGAAGTTACGCAACTACAAGCAATATTTAAAGAAGTTAAAATAACATTTTTACAAGCACACCACATTTTTTTGTTGGGCGAATGAAAGCGCAGTAAGACAAGGATGGCAAATAATACTGAAGGGCGATAACGCAGGCGGTGGGGCTGTAATGCTTCGGCCAATCAGTCTCTGTAGTGCTGGAGTTTGGATTTCGGCTGAACTCCCTTGTGTATGTGCATACAGCGGACTGTATGTGTACTTAATTCCGACGCGTAAAATTCGTCTTGCATCGGACCATACGGAACGTATCTATTAGGTATGTTGGGGAGTGTCTGTAATGTGCGAAAGTATAAAATCATAAATTCTTGAAGAATAAAAGACCAACTTGGCGTCATATGCTACTTTATTTCACTTTTTATATGCTCAACATGTTTCGGACATTAATATATCCATCATCAGGAGCTTGCGACTATGCTGCTGAATTACCACATTGGTCGTTATGTTCTTGGTTCGTTGTGTGTTGGAGATTCGGTGTGGTTGGATTGGAGTGTTATCCGTGTTACAGGCTGAAGCCTGTGTCTGTACTTCAGGTACTCATCTTATTTTCGTAAAGGTAACTAAGAGGTGATGTCGCTACGGAGTCTACCAGATACATTTACAGATGCGGATGGCACCACAGCCGACTTCCGGACCTTAGATGCAAGATATGCAGTAAACGATATCACAATAAAGGAGTATTTTTAGGTACTACGTGTATGTGATTAATTATTCTGCCACAATTTGGGGAATGGAATTTAATTTATTTTACTTCCTTGCATATACGGTTTTTTGAAGGTGGGCTACCTACGTTCTGCATCCTGCATTCACTTCAGGCTCGGTGAGATGCACCAGTTTTGTCATCTCGAAAGATAAAATTTTATGTCTCCTTGCGTTATGTAGTACAATTTTGACATGCAGTTATAATTTATTTTACCGGTATTGTCCTAAATGAAAATTTAATTGCGTGATATGGTTGAATGGATCTTAAAGAGAGCACTCAACCGCGCCTGTCTCATAGAAAATCTCTCTTTTACTGCTCGCATCGTCTTCATTATTACTGACGGTAGATCAGATTGTGTTATCTATGTAACGGATTCGCCTTAACTTTGTAACGGTAAAGCGTTACCTAATTGCGTGTCTATTACGTTAGGAGAACCTAAGCGCACTTTGCTATACTTTGTGAATTATGTTGGTAAGAAGCTGTCGTATTTCTGTACTTGAGTTCAGGCGTTTTAAATACATAGTTTTTATATACGATTTGGTATTATATCTTAGAATTTTAATTTGTTGCACCGGATAACAAGTTATATTCTACAAAAATCTTATCGTTAAGATAAACGGAATAATTTGTAGTATTGAAACAAAGTTGTTAAATGTCACAAAGCGACTGATATACGTGATAACTCATTCGGTGATCAAAATGATACAAACTCGGGATGTTTCGAGTTCAGAAACGAAGTTTCTTTGATGTATCTTAATTATATTTCGGTAAATATCGTGCATAACAGGGTGCTGAAAATAGCCTTTCTTACGTTCTCCTCATTAAAATGAGAGAGATTAATGGATTATTGTCTAGGAAAGACAAAACAAGACAAGACGAGACCAGGGCTCTGCTTCTTCGTTAGTCCGCCATTTTTATGAAGTGGTACAATACCTTTGTCAGGAGTGTACAGGTTTTTTTCTAAATGGGAGGAACTTTGTTGAACAATTTCGATCACCGATAATTACGATATGGTGGAGTTATGTTTGAACATTTGTAAGGAAGGTAAAGTAGAGGTTTACAAGTGTATTTGGGCATAAGAAATCATTTTTGTCGCTTTGTGTAAACTAATTATTCACAACTATCTTTTTCCTTTGCTATTTACATTGGTACATTTTATACTTTTTGGTGACTTTATGTTGATGGACCTTTAGTCGTGCAGTCAGTATGAGTCGTGTCGTTTCAAAAGCATATTTCTTCTTGTTAGAGGTGAAATACTGAAGTATTTCCCAGTTGGAGTCGGAAAATCAGTTTTTTTTTCTGATATTTAAAACATCGTTGAACCTGATGCTGAACGCCCCAAACGTTCATATACTAATCTGGTTGCAGCCACACGATGAAATTAATGAGCTGCTCTAAAGTCATCAATTCTTATAGAAATTTACAAGAGCCGCAGCACAATAAATATGTAGCAAAACAACAAAAACTGCAAATATCTATAACCAAACCGATATATAACTCTACAATTCAGTAAGCAACAGGTTTAGGATTTTCAAAACAACAGTTTTTTATTTAAATAGGAATTAAGTCTTTACACATTAAGTTGCTAATTCTTAAAATCGATGAATTTCTAAGCAAGGAATATATACATTTGTATGATATTGTGATTAAAAACGTCAAAAAAAATGAAATATCAAGCACACAAGAAACGCTCATAAGGTTTCCACAATAGAAGAGCATATTAAGATGATATAAGAGGGGAATTCTACGTCATTGTTCATTTTAAGCTCAAGGAGCGCGCTGAAGGCTGCGCAGTATTACCACATAGAGCTTCGTTAAGTACAAGAAACAGAGTCATATTTACAGAAAACTGAATTTCTTTTGCAGCCTTTTGTGTTTCTTCTCATTTTGACAGTTGTGACAGTACACAAAGTCCCATTGGAGCTGTAATATTTGCAAAAATTATAATTTTGTTCATAAAGTATGGCATTCAATCATTTTCACATGAAAGGTAATATATCTCTTTGAACGTAGATATTACCACTTTCCCAGTAGAGGCTTTTTTTTCCTAGAAAATGACTTTATTTTTACAATTGGCATTTTATGTGGTGTACCCCGCGATTAGAAACTTTGCGTTCGGTCCCGAAATTTAGATACAACCTACTGTCCTATGAAATCTGCGGTATTTGTTTTATGTCTTTGTACTTAGACACAACTATGAAGATACATTCTGGCCCCTGCTTAATTAAGCACCTTCGGCATGATAGTATCTAAGGGAAAGGAAGTAGAACTTCAGGGTCTCTTAAGTTCGGCGAAACATAGAGATATGCATAGCTGCAAGTTGCGCTCTTTTGGCACCAGAATCAACCTGGACGTGTCGTAGAAGAAAAATAATTTCTTACGACTGCCGGAAATAACCGAAATTTTCTGCCGTCCAGGTCATTTCTTAGTAACTATACCAACTGAACTGTTCTGGCTCCTGTTATGCCCAAGAAATTAAGTAACTGCAAAGAACGGAATCCCTTTTGAGAACCTGATAGTTCTTCAGTTAATCAAGAAACTATCCACATGTTATGGCAGCCAAATGTACTGTTCATTGTTCATAATATCTTGACATCTTTTTTCTAAACCAGATGAATACAATCCACACCCTCCCATCGTATTTATTTGAAATTTATTTGGTATTATTCTCACATATATTCCTGGGCCTTAAAATCGTTTTGTTCTTTCAGGGTTCTCTACTAAAACGCGTAAGTGCCACATTGCAGACCCATTTTTTTAGGCGCGTTCGCAAAATTTCGAAAATTATGCGTCATTCCTATTCAGTGTATGTGTTTCCATGATTTTTGTGGATCTCATGATAATTAACTGAGTCATTTTTAGGCGCGCTTTCGCAAAATCGCGAAAGGCGACTATTAACTTCGTCATATATTTCCGTCCGCATGGAATAACTGGGCTCAGACTACACGGATTTTCTTGAAAATTTGTATTTGGGTATGTTTCGAAAATCTGCCTAGAAAATTCAGGTTTAATTAAAATCTGACAATAGCGCTTACTTTACATGAAAACCTATAAACATTTATGATATCAGACTGAATTCGTGTTAGAATGAGAAATGTTTCAGACAAAAGTTTAGAGAATATCAAAACACATTTTATGTTCAATATATATTTTTTAAATCTTTTCGTTTTTTAGATAATGTTGAAAATATGGTAGTGCCGGGCAGGCCACAGATGACAACATAATACGTCGCATGCGGTTTGCATGCTTGGTAACTAAGGCTAAAAATACAAACTAAGAATATATAATAATTATTGCTTTTTCACTGCAAAAATTGCACGAACGCGTCTTAATATTCAGTTATAAGTATATTTCCTCTCTTGTAGTTTCCTGATTTTAACAACAGCCGCTTAGTTGCGTAAGTACAAACATGATAATATTGATGATGATGATGATGATAATGATAATGGTGTATTCCTGTGTCTTGAAATTATTGTGTGAACGAGAAGTTCATTCAGTACCTCACAAAAGAGATTTGAATTTCTCACGACGACAGCTACATGTAATGCGGTCGTGTGGAACGGTAAGAAGTTCACTTGCTTAAGACGAAAAGTGCAAGTTCCTCTGAAACGCTACTCAGTTGTCAGACACTATGGTGCCAGGTCCCGCAGAATAAGACTCCTTGGTATTTGTCATGTATTGGAGATACTAACACAAATATATGATGCCTAAACACATTTCTTGTGATTTGTATACTACTTCATCAGACTCATTATTAGGAATTTCCACTCGTAACTCAAAAGCAATGTTTACCTTGTTGTGTCTTTTATGGTTGCATTATCATCTCGTCGTAAGATATTTAAAGGAAATATCTGTGTCTTGTTTTGAAGTCCGTACGGGTTGAGGATTCGTGTCTTCTGAGAAGTTGCGATTTGTCAGCGGATGAATATTTTCTGATATTGAGAAGGATCGTAGTGCCTTCACTTACACGGTCTAGCATTCACCGAAAATGAAGGTAATACGATCCTAATAAAATTTCGTTACGTATTTACACAATGACAGTCTAACTTCCCAGCAGAATTCACAGTTCAAAAACACCGCTTTTAGAACCTAACATTTCGCGTCATATCAGTTGTTAAAATGAAGTTTATTGGACTCAGAATAGGGACGTAGCCTACTGGTCAAATGTAGTAAAAATGATGTACCAGTGACAATATTGGTAAGAGCATACAGGAGTTAGCACTGAAAATTTAACTCTGTCCTAATTTGTAAAATATGAATTCAGTTGGATTTTATTGATATTTAGTATTTAGTCTTATCAGGCTGTTACTTCTAGTATGCAGTAACATTATACGTAACGAATCTCCCGCACAGTGTATGAACATAGTGACATTGCGTTTTTGGATCGGTAAATTGTGAAGAAAGAATTCAACAAAGAATACACATTTACTTTTGCCGCCTTTGTACGTGTATACACGTACATGTGCACACAGTGCGTATGTATGTACATACACGCTGACGTAGGTAAACACATATGTATACTCACATTCGCATATATACAAGCATATATAAAATACTAACATGCCTGCATACATATATACATACATAGGTACGTATATACACACATATACAAACACGTACATACATATACATACATATATACTTACAAACATACATACTTACGTAAATACATACATACATATATACATACATACACACATAATACGCTGATATACAGAACATACATGTGTAAGTACATACGTCCTTGCACACATACGTGCATACACATATGAACACGTGTATAATGAAGGAATTTCGTTGAATTTCCCTACTTGTGAGTTTTGTTCATGTGTGACAGTCCTGGCTGAGATATAATTTCAGCAGCCACTTGGGTCAACACAGCCCTGTTGTGTTAACATTAAAGTGAGCATAGCCCGAACTGTGCTAATTTCCACCAGCGCTGGTATCTTGACCGGTGAACACAATACGGGAATGTCGTGTGGCCTGTGGTGGCGGTGTGCTCCCATAAAAGCTTACGTTTCCTTGCGATTCTGTAGAAGATCTTAATTAGCACATGTCATGCCGCGTGTGTAAGTAATGCAGCAAACTGTCACTTTAATTTTAGCTAAAAGTGTTAGTAATATCAAATGTCAAATGCGGTTAGTACAAACAATGTTCTCATCATATCAGTCGGAGTCTTTCTTCTGTGTTTTGCTAGTTTCACTGAATCGCATTTGTTTGAGACAGATGTGAACAAAATACGAATATTGGACGGACTGATTCCGTGTAGTCCTGTGTAAGGGCTCTGTAATAATACAAATAGAAGTACTTCTATGTTCATATTGCTCTATAGAAACGTGAATATGTCTGGTCGTGTTATTACAAGCTGTCCCTTTACAATATTTCGAATGTAAAGGAGATTTCGGAAGAAATGTCGATATTGTGGGAGGTGATAATATCGGCCATTGTGAGAAAGTTCATATTAACATGTGCCTGATTCTGAGCGGTTAACGAAATAGAGCTATTTGAATCTCCAGACATAACTCCGTTAGACTTTTGTTTGTGGGGTTGGGTGAAAAAGCGAAATTTACAACAAAAAAAAAGTGGATACACGCGGACGAATTGCACGCTGTCATTTTCGATGATTCTGCTCGCATAAAGAAACGCGAAGATCAACTGAACCAATAAGAGATCTTCGCACACGAGTGACGAAGTGAATTCAGTTTGACGGTGGGATTTTCTAATACTTACTGTGAACTGTAACAATTTCTATGCAAAGAACTTGCCAACATTAATCCTTACAGTGATTAGTTCAAACAAAACTAGCACTAACATTTTCTTTATTACCATTCACACTGTTTTTGTGTTTGTAGATTCAAACAACTCTGTCTCGGTAACCATTCAGAATTCGACGCATGTTCATATAAATATTTTTCTCACAGCGACCAGCACTAACACCTCCAAAATATTGACCTTCCCTCACGCATCACTGTGTAAACATAGGGTTTGTGTACAAATACTGCTTTGCCCTCCAGTGTGTAGAATTTAGTATCTTTCCTTTTCATTTGGGTTATCCACCTGAAGGTGTTTTTGTGCATACCATGAGGGCGTATAGGGGAGTGGAATTATGGGTTCGAGTATTCTTAATCTTGGTATTAGGCGGAGGTTTTTGTTCAGCTTCACACCCCGGCCGCTTTAACCCTGGGTAAATAAGACCCTGACATCTATCTGGAGGCTTGTCCTTGTCAGGAATGAACCACGACTCTTCGATTCGCCAGTTCTTAGCCTAAGCACTGAATTGATTTTACTAACCCGGATGCTTTTGTGTTAGTGTGGAACTTGCTTAATATCTCGGCTGGTATTCAGAATGGCAAAGAGCAGTCTAAACGTCAGTAGACCAATGTCTATAACTAAATACTCCGAAAGTACACCATCTGCATATGGAAGAATATAACAATGTAGAATAGGTTATTGTGTCTCAATACATGCCAGATTTTATAAGTCTGCACAGGACTTGGAAAAATGTTTGAACGCTAGGATCTGACACCTTGTTGGACGTAAGTGAAGGCTTGGCTTTCAGCTGTTCAAGTGCATGCATTTAAACTTGCGCCAAATTAATCCTCAACAAACCACAACACAAAACGTTTCCTGTTCCCACTGTTCTACTTCACCATTTCGTCTGTCGATATAATTGCGGTATATTTACTATTACTCTTAGCCACGGCGTTCTTGATATCAGACCAACGTAAGGTATGTTTGGAGTAAGCAATTTTACGTTCAGTATCGCCTAGCGCCTCGGCGTGATTTTCCTTTGCGTGAGAGTGGAGTAGTGTCGCTCATATTCATCAATGTCGCTGGTAGATGAACCGATTGCCTGGTGTCCCCCCCCCCCCCTTCCTCTCTTCCGACGAATTGAAGCATGTTGGAAAATTTTCCGATCTAAATCCCTGGGCAAACACATGCAGAAAATGACAACAGTAAGTGTTTTCGATGTGCAGTAATTCTGAATATCGCGGGCTTTGAGTAATGAAAGTAAAACACGCCGGTAGTAAATGGGATATACGCGGAGTTGAGCAGTAAAATGAAAATTAAGAACTGTAATATTGTGCAGGAATTGGTAAAAAATATGAGTATATGACAGGTGACAAAAAAAGACAAATATTTGAGAAAATTCTGTAGAATGTAATGCCCTTGTATTTATGAAGAAACGATAGAAATGTAACTGGCTCAAAATCACTAAAGTTTAGTCTTCAATTTCGTTGTGCCGTGGAACGCGGACGTACGTGTCGAAAGAGAGGTGTCACAATCGGCATTGTGCGGTATGAGCAGACATTAAAGGAGTTGAAACGGCGAATTCGAAGGATTCGGTCAAACAGGAAGATAAGTGAAGTCCTCATCCTACCGATGATCTTGATTCAGCACCATTCGACATCCATTCTATTGCCCCCCCCCCCGAAGGATGAACACTGACGCTTCATCAAAGATTTTTACGCGACCGACATACATAGTTTCACGCACAGGCGGAAAAAGTGTGCTGAAAATGAAGGAGACTTGGTGGAAAAATAATCTGAATTTTGAAATGTTTGTGCCAATGGTATTTGTACATTTCTGTATAATTGTAATTAAAGCTTTGATTTAAAAAACAGCAGGCATTTATTTCGCACCGCCTGTCGTACATAAATACACCTCGCGAGCAAACTTCATTTTCTTAATGGTATAGCAGCTGATACAGCCACTAGACTTTAAAGGTTTGGTTCTATTGGAATATCAAGTGACAATTTTTATGCAGCCGTTAGACATTTTTAATCCATGGCTGTAGGAAGGCCCCACAGTAACTGAACTCCACAATAAATCTTACTGTAGCACCGTGCATTTTCGTAGAATCACTTCAATTTATCAACCAACGAATGCACATATAATTTCATTTAAAACACTTTAAAACACTCCGACATGTTTCGATCTTGTCAGATCATCATCAGGGAGCTTTGTTCTTTGCTAAAGTTATATTACAGTATTCACAATTCAATTCGTATTTGCAAACGAGGTG
>Ga0123355_10007602_pt1 | contig 16264 bp, 6 predicted proteins | sample TergutEmb28metaG_3_FD_89872 | JGI IMG/M metagenome (GOLD analysis project Ga0123355, IMG submission 89872) | Embiratermes neotenicus P1 segment gut microbial communities from Petit-Saut dam, French Guiana - Emb289 P1 | ecosystem: Host-associated > Arthropoda: Insects > Digestive system > Gut ...
GCAAGAACCGTGGTTGTCGGGAATTTTACTCTTCCGACCACTTTTCCAAACAGTGATGTGACAGTTAACTGGGTTGCGGAAGATTCGCACCTGACAAACATCACTCCGGGAAGCGATGATGACTACGTAAACGTTACGGTTACGCCTCTTCGAACAAGAGATATAAGCACAAGAATCAGCGCGGTTATAAGCGACGACGATGTAACCGTCAGCCGCGATTTTTCTTTCAGCATAATTCGTAATCACGAAAATAATCTTTTCGCAAATCGAACCGCTATCGACGATAACGCCGAATTAACTAAGCGTACCGCGCTTGTTAACAATTCGAGTCGCGCTTGGTCGGTAATTGACGACGAAGATGTTCTTGTATGGGAAATAATCGGCGATGACAGAACGATTTCAGTCGATGCCGGCGCAAGATTCGGCGGTAACAGATTGCGAGTATTTGCCGAGTTTATCGTGGTGTTTGACGGCGTTGCCGTTTCGGGAGTTAGGATTTATTCTTCTTCCGACACTCATGCTTGGAGGCCCGTTACCACAACAGGTACAATAAATCCGAATGTTGCGAATTATATTCCGCTGGATTTTCCTATATACGCGAGATATGTGCGCTTTGTGTTCCCGGCAGGGGTTGAATCCGTATGGTTTATAGGCGCTTATGACACGGCGGAGTATGCGCCGGGTCAAGGGCGCGACGTTTTTTACGGAATTAACTTGCCACACGAACTAATCGCGCCGATTGAACTTCCGCAATACACGCCGTTGGGCAATTTTCCGATAACTTGGACGTCGCCGACTCCGTCAGTTATAAGAATCGATAATAACTTGACGGCGACACCTACAAGACAGAATGATAACAGAACGATAAACGTAACCGGCACAATTGACGCCGACGGTGATGTAATATCATTCTTGCACCCATTTTTGGTTCCGCGACTTCCGCAACAATCGGGCGGTCCAACAGGACCAAGTGGTCCGAGCGGGTCTTCCGGACCTTCGGGTCTCGGTTTCCGTCCGCCGAACCAAATTCATATCGACAATATCCAAGATATAACTCCGCAACCTCCGTCGCCCGACCCCGATTGGACACCGCCGGTGATTTTCACCGATATTGACGGACATTGGGCAGAGGATTATATCATGGAACTCTATGACCTCGGAATTATGAGCGGCGTAAGCGATGGCGAATTCGCGCCCAATGTGGCAACAACCCGCGCGATGTTTGTTACTGTCCTTTGGCGAGCGGCGGGAGAGCCTGAGGTTGACGTGGTTAACTCTTTCATCGATGTTCCGCTTAATGTTTGGTATACAACTGCCGTGATTTGGGCTATGCAAAATAATATTGTAACCGGCGTAAGTGACGGATATTTTGCGCCGCACGCGGAAATTACTCGCGAGCAAATGGGATTAATTTTGTATCGATATATCGGCGAATTGGTTGATTCTGTAATGGATAGAAATTATGTTCCGCAAAACACCGCAACCCGCGCTGAAATGGCGACGGTGATATTGCGATTGTTGGAATTAGAAGTGTAATTTAACCAGCACAAAACGGAGGTTTTAAAATGAAAAAATTTATTTCTTTACTTGTTATACTCTCTATGATTTTGCTAACTTTGCCATTGATTGCACCTATGACCGCAGTGGCAATAATGTATGACGAAACGCCATACAGAGAAAATCCAAACTGGGAATGGGGCACCATTAGACTACACCAAGCGGCGTATGCTCGTGAAACCGGCGACCAACAATCAAGACCCGGCTTTGGCGTTGACGCAGGAGGCGGCTCGGCAATAAGAGACGTGTATACGCAATTTTACATCGGAGACTATATAGACAGGCATAGGTTAGGCGAAATCGTGATTCAAGAAGTTATGATGAAAATAAACGTAACCCATAGGGTTGCGACAAACGCGTCAGGACTTTACTTGTTGCCGCCGTCTTTTCAAACCATATTTGACACTCCGGACGGAAACTGGGACGAGCTTTTGCTTGCCGGAAACTCTAACGGCGGACGTCATAGCGTAAATCTTCTAAACCCTGCAACAGGAACCACGATGAGAACTGACGCCACATATTTGATATCTGTTTTTACTGTGGCAGAGGAGAGACCTTTGCTTACGGGGAATTTTTGGAATCTTAGAAATCCGCTTCAAAGTAACGGCGGCGGTATAACATACACTATGGGACTTCAACAATTTTTAGAAAGATATCCGGATGAAAGATATGTAACTTTTAAGAAAACAAGACACATGGCTGTTACCGGCACCGGTGCCGCCGGTCATCGTATCGGAAATCCGATGACAGCCGGCAGAACAACTTGGAGCATGACAGGACGAACCAATGCTCCCGGTGAGATAATTTTGAGAGTCGGATATAAAACTCGTGCGATTATAAACGTTGAAGATGCTATCGAAGGTCTTGAAATTTCTACAGAGGATAGCGCAAATATATCAAGAGATTTAAATTTACCGACTATAATGCCGAACGGCGTCGCTATAAGTTGGCAATCATCTGACGAAAGTGTTATAAACCCTGCAACAGGCGCGGTCAACCGCCCTGCTTTCGGAGAAAGCGACAGAGACGTTAGGCTTACGGCAACTTTTTCTTACGAGGAACACTCGCGTGTTGAAACGTATGACTTAACAGTGCTTGCGATTCGCGCGAATCCGTCTCAAGCCAGCTATACCATTCCCGCAAACGCAGGTGGCGGTGTAATGCTTACAGCAGGTTCGACCATAACTGTTAACGTAACGGATGTTGCCGGCGCGGATTCGGCATGGTTGAGGTTAGTTCCGATTAATGGACGTAGCAATGCCGGTGCAAATATTTCGGTAACTGTTGGCGGAATCACATTTTTGGGACAACTTGATGACTTAGGAAGCATTTATCTTGGAGATATTCGACCCGCTCTCGGAGCAGGCGGAAACATAACGATTACAATTGGTTTTGGAGTATTCCACGGAGCGAACGCGGCGGTAACCGACGATTTGCGCCCTGCTATAATCATTCCTACCGCGCAAAACGCAGTAAATGAGGTTGCGGACACAATCACCGCGGCGGCTATATACCCGGGACGCAGTGATAGGGTTCGCACCAATTTGAATTTGTTTACAACGTCAAGATATCCGAACGTAAATATCAGTTGGGTAGCCTCGCCGGCGGGAATTATTTCATCATCAGGCGCGCTTTCTCGGCCGGATGAAAATACACCTGTTACTTTGACTGCTACTATAACAGGCGCGGGCGGCGTTTCGGTTACAAGAACCGTAAATGTTGTCGCACTTGGACGTAATTCAGACGAAGCTTATTTTGAAGAAATGTTAAACACTATCGCGTTTGAAAGAATGGTTGTTACTAACAATTTCAACGTTCCTGTGCGCCTTCCCGACACTCAATTGACAATTAATTGGGAAGCGTCTCACCCGAACGTTACAAGAGTCGGCGCAACAAGCGGGCATGTTGCCCCTGTAACCGTTACTCGCTCGGGAACTGGCGATATAAACGCAAGAATGACTGCGGTTATTGATAATCAAGGAACAAGAGTGACTCGAGACTTCTTCTTTAACGTGCTTCGCCCTATCGCAAACGACCATTTTGCAAATAGAACCATTACTGACGAAAATGCCGCTCGAACCAAACGACTGGCAACCAACGACACGGTAAATAGCGCGTGGGAAATAATCGGCAACGACAGAACCATTTCAATTGACGCAGGAAGGAATGTAGTTCTTGCGGAATTCAACGTTGTATATGACGGTACGCCGGTTTCGGGGCTTGTAATCCAAACTTCAAACGACGGTATCGGCTGGCAAACCATACACACGACAGGCGCGATAAATCCTAACGTGTCAAATCTTATAAGATTGCCAAATCAAGCATACAACAGATTTGTGCGTTTTATATTCCCTGCCGGCGTTACCGGAGTCAGATTTATAGGCGGTTACAGCATGTCAACCGCAGACACAGGCCCGGGCGGCGGAATTTTTGACGGAATTGATATTCCGGAAACCATTTCCACGACAATTACGGTGCCTACGCTTACTCCTCAAGGCGGTCACGCTATAACATGGACTACAGGCGACGCGACAGCTCTTCGATTTGAGAATGGAAGCTTAATTCCAAACAGGCAAAACGTTGACAGACGAGTTACGGTTACGGCGACGGTAACCGCTTACGGCGAAGTTCATACAAGAAGTTGGACAAATCGCTTAATTCCGGGACTTCAACAACAACCGGGTGGTCCCGGCGGACCAGGTGGTCCAAGCGGTCCCGGCGGACCTTCCGGTCCGGGCTTTCGTCCACCAAACCAGGTTCATATCGACGATATTAATACCATAACTCCGCAAGCTCCTCCGCCCGATCCAAATTGGGTGGCGCCCGAAGCTTTTGACGACCTTGACGCCGTACCATGGGCGAGTGAGTATATAATTTCGCTCTATGACCGCGGAATCGTAAGCGGTGTCGCGCCTTATACGTTCAATCCAACCGGCGCAATGACCCGTGAGCAAATGGCGACAATCATCGTCAACGCGTTTGAACTTGAACGAACGAATGACGACGCGCCATTCAACGACGCTCAACCCGGAAGTTGGTATTTCAACGCTGTTTCAGCGATGTATGACCACGGAATTTCGCTAGGCGACGGAACAGAGAACTTTGGCGTCGGCTTGAATATTTCTCGCCAGGATGCGGTGGTTCTGCTTTACAGATTGCTCACAAACATGGACATGATTGATGAAGCAGGCTATGCGGCAGCGTTTGCGGACGCGGCGAACATTGCCGATTACGCGACAAGTAGCGTTAGCGCATTCCGCGCGTTAGGTATTATCGGCGGCGACGAAAACGGAAACTTCAACCCAACCGCGCAGATAACCCGCGCAGAAATGGCGATAGTGATTTATAGAGTTCTTGATTTATTAAGGTAGTTATCAAACAAAAAAGCTGTCGACTGAAATCGACAGCTTTTTTATTTGACACTCCCGCAATGAACACCTCAAACTATGTTCATTTTTTATTAATCCAACGACATTGTTGTCCATGTCTCGGTTGTAATATTAAATACATGAATAGGTTCGACAATACTTTCGCCATCACTTCCGCCTACAACGAAAATATTACTACCCACCAAAGTTGCGGTATGCCCGTATCTTGGTGTTTGCATTGGGGAAGGGAATCGCCTGAATTCACCTGTTGCAAGATTAATTTCTTGAACAATGTTAAGTACTTCACCGTTTAAATAGCCTCCCATAACTATAAGTCTTCCGTTATAATAAACCGTTGTATGCCATATGCTTGGCACAAATTCATGTTCCATCTCGTCAACAATCGTAACAAAAGCTCGAACGGTAATATTAAGCGGATTCAATATATTTCCGGATAACAATATTGTACCCACAAATTCTTGTCGAACGCCAATTAAATTAGGATTCCACGGTCTTATCGGCTCCCACATAACCGGCAAAGTTCTTGTAAAGCGATCCTCATTATCACCCGTCGTGCCGTGAGTTAAGGTTAAGTCAATCGTCGAGCCTAATCTTGCCCTTACATCTGCCAATGATGTTCCTTGCAAAACGTTAGCTCTTATATCGCCGGGCGCTTCTGCGATTCCGGTATAACCCGGTGGGAGTATATGTACTGTTCCTGTACCGCTGAATCGACCAAATCTACCAAGGGCTCCTTGCATTTCCGTGGACCAGTTAAATGTAACACTTCTTTGATTTGCAGGCAAATTTTCCCAAGTATATTGGCCAAGTAAATTCCCGTTTACATCTCGCACGATTCTTGAAACTGTAAGCGGATTGTTCCAATTTACTAATCGGGGATATGTAATTATTTGATCTTCTATAGAAACGTCAGTTCTCAAAAACAATCCTGCAAACGGCGTAACATCGCTAACTTGGTTGCCTCTCAGCCATGTATTAATCAATTGCCCTCCTTCCCATGAATGATTAAACTGTAGTATATATCTTAGTGGCGTAATATCACTAATTTGGTTGTTTTCTAACCACAGCCAAAACAAATTGCCCAGCCCGGACAATGGTGTAAGATCTTCAATTAGATTATTGTTTAAATCCAAAATCAATAATTCGCTCATCTCGGATAGCGGTGAAAGATTTTTAATTCTATTATTATACAAATATATTTCATATAGATAATTAAACGATGCCTTAGATAATGGCGTAAGATCCTCAATATAATAATTTTCATTACCGATAGCATATAAAAATATTAAGTTTCTAAGATACTGTATACCTTCCAGATTAGTAATTCTTTGTCCCCAATCTCTGTAAATCATGTAAATTTCATTTAAGTCTCTCTGCTCTACTATGTAATTAACACCCACGCCCAACATTTGCGCTATTTCTTGCGCCAATACCGGGTCCGGGAAGATGTTTTCAATTTCCCTGGGCGTCACTTCCGGTGCAACCGAGTCATTAGCAACAGCTATGCTTGCTCTTCCCATAGATGTTGCTTCAAATCCAATCAATTCATTGGTAGCTGATACATCGGTTCTGATTGCATGCAATTCGTCAATTAACTCTCTTCTTTGCTCAAAACTGATTTCGTCTGAACGCAATTTGCTTAAGGTATCAAGCGCGATTGTGTCAGTTGCCTCATAAACAGCGACACTATTTTGATCCGACGGTATATTGGCGAGCACCACTACAGGTATAAGGGTCAACAACATACAAGTTATTAATAACATGCTAATATTTCTTTTTCCTAGTTTTTTTACCGTTTCAATTCTTCTTTTCATTTTTTCTCTCCTCCATAATTTTAAGTTTTTTCTTAGTTTCCTATACTGCTTTTAACTGCCACATCACAATCGCCTCCTATTTCTTAAAATTAAAAAATGCCGAATACAGCTGAAATAACAGCTACATCCGGCATTACCTTTTCTTAATATGACCAAAATAACTCAAAAACACATTTTTCAAGAAAACACTTGATAAATGATAAATTTTTGGTTAAAATATGATTGGTCACAATAGGTAGTAGCATGTCTCGTGTGCTATTACTTTGGGAGTTGATAATGCTCCAACATTATCAACTCCCGTGACTTTTTATTGAATTACATATTTAAATCTAATAAAAGTATACAATAAATCCTATTTTTCGTCAACACAAATTGTGGATTTTACAAACGAATGTTCAACAAAGTTTTCGAATTATTTTTGTACATTTTGTCTACTCTATGGGAATTAGTTTATTTTTTGAAGCTCGCGCCAGGAACCGTTAATTTCGTTAATATCAGAATATTCAGAAACAATAATATAAGCATTTATAGGATTCGCCGCCAAATTTTCATAATTCAACGCCATATAATATATAGTAGCCGTTGCTATTTCTAAGCCCATTCGCAAACGCTCCTTACAAATATTTTCCTCTATTGTATCCTGTGGCGTGTGAAGATAGCGCTCCATAGTAAAATTGTTTGGCGTTATCATGCCCGCGCGCGCTCTGCCCATCCACGATCCCATAATTGCGGGCATTCCTGCATTATGGAAAGGAACATGGTCACTTGAGCTGAATTGAGCAAATTCAACATAATCGCCATATCCGAGGCGAACAGCCGTTGCGATAGCGGCTTCAGAGATAAGGTTCGGCGCGCCGTTTACCGTTGCGATTGCCAAAAGCGTCTGAATTTCATCTGCCGACCCGATTAAATCTAAATTGAATACTCCTCTGACACGAGCGCGCTCCTCCGAAGACATACGAGCGACATAACGTATTGCGCCGATTAAACCGACTTCCTCGGCTCCAAAGCCGATAAAACGAAGTTCTACATTTGGCGTGTCAAGAAGCATTAAAGCCCGAGCCGATTCCAACATAACTGCCGTGCCGCTTGCGTTGTCATTTGCGCCGGGTGATCCGACAACCGAATCAATATGACCGATAACCATAAGAATCGGAGCGTAGTCGGCATTGTTTTCCGCAGGTTTTACGCCGATTGCGTTCCAAGAACGCGTGGTGTCGTGTATCGCGGTTTGAATATCCACAGTAACCGTATCTTCCAGTACCATCGCCTTTAGCCATTCGCCATGACAAAACGCAAGCCCTAATACCGGAATGGTTGCCTGTGCTGTCATACTTGGGTTAAAGGCTTGACCGAAACTACCCAAAAAACCTGTACTAGAGTAAAACATAAGAGCGGCCGCGCCTTTCTCTGTGGCAATTTCGGCGATTTCGGAGACAGCGCACCTTCCAAATATCATTGAAAACATAAAAGAATTCATTTCTTCCATCAACAATACTTTGCCGTATGTGTTTTCTAACGCCGCGCGAATCCTTTCCGGCCAGGTATCCATCGGAGTAAAATCCGGTAATTTAATATGCATAACATCACCCGTAACATAGAGGTCGTCACCGGTAATAAGCCCTCTTCCCGCCGCGCCGGTTTCCCAAACATCTCCGTGAAATTCCATAAACGGACCGCCGTGTCTGATTCCGAAATTATTCGACACAGTGAATGCGCCAAATCCGTGAAATGTTTCTGCATTATGTATGGTGATATTTCCGGTGATGGTAGCTTGTGGATGCCCTCCGGCACTTATATAAAATTCGTGTTTTTCAGTTTCTAAACCAATTTTTTCAAACTCGGATATCAGCCAATCAATCGCTCTTTCCTCGTTTTTCGTCCCTGCAACCCTTGAACCTATGTCTACCGTCAAATATCGAATATCGTCCATCGCTCGTTCAACGCACACAAGAGAAACCGCTATAGTGTCATGGCAGGCTTGAGCATTGGTTAAGTAAATGCCACTTATCGGACGCATTGTATTAAAACAATCCCAAAGCATAGCTTTAACCATATCGTAATTTGCGGACACCGTCATATTTATTTCGGTTTGTGTGGTTATGTTTTCGTGTGAAACCATAGTTAGCCGCAAATCATCGTCAAAAGACGCGACAATAAGAACGGCACTTTCCTCCGCAGGCAAAGCTAAGCTCACCCTAACTTCATCTCTTGCAATTGGGATAACCGACAAAATTTCCGCCGTAAACTCAGATGCGAAACCGATTATAGGCGCATATGAAAACAATAATAATGATACTGTTAATAAGGCAATTATGATTCGTTTAATCATCACTTTTCTCCCCTGCTAAACTATAAATTTATCACGGCGCAACATCAATTTATATATACACCACTAATAAAACTAATATACGCTCAGTATAACACAAAAGCCTTGCTGATTCAATCTAAAAAAGCAAAAAAGAAGCCCGCTTTTAGAAGCGAGCTTCTTTTTTATATTCTATTTCTTAAAAAGGTATTCTCTCCTGCCGTCTACCATCGAGCTGTGATACGCAAATGTTGTTGATACGGACGTCCGAGATCATCCGAGCCTGTATGCGCGGGAGATAAGAAGCCCGCCAGTCCATTTGTCGCCCTAACCTTCAGCGCAACCGTTGTCGCGCCCGGGTTTTGCTGTAAATACTCCCGAATTTGCGGCAAAATGTTGGGCGATTCGTATGTTGTATTAACAAGCAATCCCCCGCGGTGCTGCCAAACTGAATTCTGGCGGAAGTTGTAGAACCCTAAATCCAGCGCCGCGCCGTTTGTCGGCACTCGTCCTTCGAGAATGTGATTTGCCATCGGCGGAGTGAAAAGATATACGTTAAACTCGCTGTTAGCAGTGTTTGCGCCGCCGTCGCCATTTGTGCGTGTCACAAGCCTGATATCATCAACGTAGTTTATGATATCAACATATTCGGACAAGTCGAAAGTCAGGAAAAACATTCTATGTCTGCCGTTGACGTTCGGAACATTGTTGTTTATATTCCGAGAGTCAAGCACAAGATTGCTTCCCGCAAGCAGCATAACAACACTATCCCTGTTGCCCCAATCGAAGAAGTGTGTCGATTGCGTTGTTACAACGTCTTTTAGCATTCGCGGCATTGTAACGCGCAAATGCTGTTGATGCGGGCGGCCGAGGTTATCCGAACCCGTATGAATCGGAGAGAGGAAAGACCCCAACGAGTTTGTTCCTCGAACTTTCAGCGCAATCGTTGTCGCGCTCGGATTTTGCTGTAAATACGTTCGAATTTGCGGTAAAATGTCGGGCGATTCGTATGTCGTGTTAACAAGCAAGCCGCCGCGATGTTGCCAAACCGCGTTCTGATTAACGTTGTAGAAACCTAAATCCAAAGCCGCGCCGTTGTTCGGCATACGCCCTTCTAAAATGTGATTTGTCATCTGCTGATTTAAAAGATAGACGTTAAACTCACTGTTGCTAGTATTTGCGCCGCCATCACCGGTTGTATGCGTGACAAGTCTGATTTCTTCAACGTAGTCTATCGTATCAATAAATTCCGCCACATCGAAAGTCAGGAAAAACATCCTGTGTCTGCCGCCAATGCTTGGAATATTGTTTGTAATACCGCGCGAGTCGAGCACAAGCTGATTATTTCCTGCGATAGGGGTGACTAACCTGTTTCGCCCGCTTGCGTCCCAGTCTAAGAAGTGGGTCGAATGAGTTGTCACAACATGCGCTTCCCGCGCTTGCATAGTAAATGTTTCGTCGGGAACAAGAACTTCACCCGTCTGCGAGTTCTCGACTCTTGCCGTAACTCTTGTAGTGTTCAGCGGAACGTTCAAACCACCGACAGTTACAGATCCCAATTGCGTAATTGGCGACACTATCGTATCAAGCATTTGGTTACGATCGAAAGATGTAAGAACCAAGTTCGTGTTTTGCGGCAATCTTCCCGTAAGGTTAACTGTGACCGAACTATTCGCTCCGAACTGCGTTTGAGAAACGTTTGTAATTCGCATTCCAAGCGGCGGTGGCGGTGGCGGAACCCAAAGCGGGTTGCCGTTTGAAATATCAATTCTAAACACCGCCGAGCGATTTGTGGTGTTCGTATAAACAATTCTATCCCCCGCGGCGTTTACCGAAAACGAACGAACATTCACGCCCGACGCGAGATTTCGCCATTGACGCGTGTCCGTATCGAATGCGACAAGCGTTCCGCCCGGATTTGCGTATAAAATTCCCGCGTTGTCAAAGTACATATAACGAGGGCGCCAATTTCCGTCGTTTCCGCCTGTGTTTATTTGCGTTTGAGAAATTATCGACAGATTTGCCGGATTTATTTCGATAATCGTTCCTCCGGCAATTCCCCAAAGCCGTCCGTTCGGCGCGAAAGCAAGTTCGCCGATATGCGGAACCGCAAGCGGCGTCGCCTCGGTTACAACTCTTCTTTGAGCGATGTCATAAATGAACAGCAATGCTCGCGTTTGGTTCGGCGTTGTTCCTTGACCGCCGTGAATGCTTGCCGCGACATAAGCTCGTCCGTCCCGATAAGCGATTCCGGTAACGCTTCGGTCGATAACGTGGTGCGTCCAACGTTGCCCGCCGGCGTCAAGCTCTTGAATTGTAAGCGCGCCGCTTCTGTTCCCGGAATTGCCTACCGTTCCGACAAGCAACATTCCGTTTTGCGCGTGCATTGTGAACGGTCGGTCTTGCCTGTGCCCCGTTGTATACAGCTGAACCGACTGATTATTCGCCGGATTAAGCTCGTGAATCACGGCGGCGGGATATGCGCCGAGATATAATCTGTCGTTATAGAATGTCATTCCCTCAAGCTGCCCCATTTGCCGAACGTTTCGCGCGTTTGTTCTTACATTCGTTCGCGAGAATCCTTGTGAGCCGCCCATATACGAACTCGCAAAGAAATAATCGCCCGCGAATTTTAAGAGTTGCACAGACGGTTGAGCGCCGACTATAATATCATTTACACGCGTCCTCGTCCTCGTCGCGAAGTTGATAAAGTCGATATGTCGGCTTCCCGATTGTATGGATACGAAAATCTGTCCATTTAGGTTCGGATTGGAATGCGTGATGTTCGCAAGCCCCATTCCTTGAATTCCGTGGTTCGGAAAAGCCGCCGGAGTCGCGCCAAGGCTTTCTATTTGCCGTGTCGATAGGTTAAAACGTTGGAAACCTCGGTCGGCGCGAGTGAAGTAAACAAATCCGTTGATATTTCCTGTCGGAAGGCGTCCTGACGACGCAGGGTTCGCAACCCAAGTTTGCGTCGTCAAATCGAAAATTCCCATACTCCAAGACGGTCGAATTAGGGTAAACAAGAAGTTGCCCACAACTCTCATGGAATAAAAATGTGAGATGTTAGTAACGCCTGCCGGCGCGGGAATAAAATTAACCGCCCGCGTGTTTACGTTCATTCTGAAAAACCGTGAATTTGCCGCTTCCTCACCGCCGTAAAGGAATCCGTTGTGATAAGCGATACTTCTTATGCGTCCGGTTGTCGGAAAAATCACGCCGAAATCGGTGAATGTATTGTTGCTTGCGTTAAATCGCATGATTCTGTTAGTTCTTGTGTTGGTAAAAAACACGTTGTTACTGCTGTCAACCGCCATTCCCGTAACTGCGCCGCGACCGTTCATTGTAAAGAACTGAAGCCGTTGTCCTTCGGGATTATTCGGCGAATATCTGTAAATCCTGGTTGTTTCCGGATTGCCAAACCCGGCGAAATAGACTCTGCCCAGTGAATCTATCGCGTATTCCCAAGTGGTTCCGGTTTGTACATTATGCGTTTCCAAAACTCTCGGAGAAAGCGGATTGCTTATGCAAATAACATTAAGTATTGAATTAGGTGAGCCGTACGCAACGGTAAGCAAAATGTCGCCGGTGCCTTGCCGCGTTGTTGCGGACATAAAAGTGTTAACTGCCGCTCCTGCAGGGAAAGGGGAGCCCAGATTAATCGGCGCGCTTACGTTAAGCGCATTAAGTCGCGGCGAACTTGCGTTCACGGGCACAAAGCCAATGCAAACTAATACCATAACCAAAGCCATTAACATCGAAATCATTTTTCTTGAAATTTTCGTACCTTCCATTTTAAAACCACCTTTCATCTTTTTGTTTTTCCCTAATTTAATATAACGTTTCTATAGTAAGTTCCGAATTCAATTAAAGTATTGAAGCAACGATGTCACAACTCAGTCAAGCGAACACAGCATCACCCCCCAAATTTCACCATTATTTTGAAAGTATTTACATTTTACAACAAATGGAAATGCTTGTCAATACATTTTTTGTAAAATAAGGCAAATATTTCAAAAACAAAAAGCCCGCATTTCATGCGGACTTTAGATATTAAAATTTATTTTTTTATAATTGCTCTGAAATTTCTTGCTCTTTTTGCTCTTTTTTGCCGCCTCTTGTGCCCCAATCGTCGTTTGTGATTGTAAGAGCGGCGTGAATGCGCGTAAGTGTCAAAGAAAACCCGTATACTAAGAAATAAATCGGCACCAATAAAAAGCGTATAGGTCGATAGAGGGCGAAAAAAATGTTATGTTTGTAAGTTATAATAACAAAATACAGAACCATGTCTAACCAATTTACGTAAAAGCCTCTTGTAAGCACTGATATCACAAAGATGATGGTAGCAATCAGCCAAAGATAAACTTCGTTAAACGCCCAAAATGAATACCATAGATGCCTGGGGAATGTATCTTTTATCGCCTCTAAACTGCAAATATATCCCGATCTTTGCCATCTTCTTCGTTGTTTTTGGAATTTTTTCCAAGTATTCGGCGCAAGTGTTTCGCAGTATGCCGTGCTTTGATATCGTGTTTTTCCACCGGACATTTTAGACAAGATTGTAAGCGAGCGGTCATCTCCCGCCGAAACAGGTATGCCGAACGGAGCGCTTTCTCTGAATTTTTCTAAATTCTCCATAATAAAATCTTTTTTATGTACGGAAAACGCGCCACTACAAACTACCACGTCACCGGTTACCGACTGAGCCGCTCTTCCGAATTGGAAAGCGCCAAAGTATGAGATGGATTGTAGCATTGTAAGAAAGTTTTCTTTCCTATTAAGTATGCCTATATCTCCCACAACCGACGTGGTTTTCTTTTTTTCAAACGGGCGCAAAAGTTCGGTTAAAGCGTTAGGCAGAATTTCGCTGTCCGAATCCAGCATAAAGAGATAATCACCGCTTGCTTGCAGAAATCCATCGATCATAACTTCACGTTTGCCGCGGTTTTCCTCAAAACGTATGATTTCAAAATTCGGAACGTTTGGGTCGTTTTGATAATCTTCGGCAAACGACTTTGCGACCTCGAACGCTAACGGATCCGTGCTTCCGTCGTCTAAAAATATAATCTCATGCACAGGATAGTCTAACGCCAAAATATTCTTAAATATCGACACAACCGAAGCAGGATCTTCGTTAAAACAGGTAAGAATAACCGACACCTTGTATTCCTTGGTAAGTTCTTTTTTGCAAGGCACATAAAACAACGCGAAAATATCTTTAATCGCTAAAAAAACAAACATGATTCCGCCAAGGAAGTACCAATACTCCATCCTTAACGTGAATCGCCAGATTGCGAAAACGCATATCAGTATAAGTAAAATTGAAGCGATTTTTCCCAGCGGAGTAAAAGCGCGATTCATCTTTTTAACTTCGTCCGGATTTATTGTTGCAGTATTTGTATCATATTTTTTGTATAATTTTTCTTCTTCAATAACATTAAAAGGCATATGAACACCTCCTATGATGCTAGATTTAGGGGAGTGATACGTTGACTCATTAACCACATATTTTTTGCAAACATGGTTGCTTTTTACAACGCCGTGCTTTTCGCACAAATAGTCGCCGGTAACGTTAAGCGAAGTCGCGTTTTTGCAGCTTTCGCACCGCCTAGCGGATTTATCAAAACGGTTGTTCATTATAATCTCCAATAACGATAACCGTGTCGTTCGATTTCGGACTTATCTAATATGCTTTTCACGTCAATAATTATCTTCTCGTTGTTTGGAAAATCGCCGAACAACGCTTCTAATTTCAACACGTCTATATTTTTGAACGCATCGTGCGCCACCGCAAACACCACGCAATCCATATCATGTAAATCGTCTAAAGACACAAGTTTTATGCCTAATTCATGCTCCGCTTCTTCCGGAGAAACTTCAGGATCGACGACATATGGGATTATATCGTAATCGCGCAAATGCTCGATAAGATCCATTACTTTCGAATTACGAATATCAGGGCAATTTTCTTTAAAAGTCAATCCCAAAATCGCAACCTTTGCCTGCTTGACCGCTTTGTTCGCGAGTATAAGCTGTCTGATAATAGCCTCGTCTACAAAAGCGCTCATGTTTTCGTTAATTCTTCTGCCGGAAAGGATTAGTTGACTGTGCTGACCTAATCTTTCTGCCTCATAGATAAGGTAATGCGGGTCAACGCCTATACAATGTCCGCCGACAAGTCCCGGAGAGAAGCCAAGCGCGTTCCATTTAGTGTCCATGGCGTCTACTACGTCTTTCGTATCAATTCCCATCTTGTCAAATACCATGGCGAGTTCATTCATAAAAGCGATATTAACATCCCTCTGAGAATTTTCAACCACTTTTGCGGCTTCGGCGACCTTGATCGAGCCCGCTTTATGCACGCCCGCTTCCACTACTAATTCGTAGACTTTCGCGATTTCGTCCAAACTTTCCGCGTCCATTCCGGAAACGATTTTCACAATGGTTTCCACTGTATGCACATGATCACCGGGATTAATTCGTTCGGGCGAATAGCCAATCTTGAAATCCTCGCCACATTTAAGGCCGGATGTTTTTTCCAATACAGGAATACAAATATCTTCCGTAACTCCGGGATAAACCGTGGACTCGTATACAACAATAGCACCCTTTGTAAGGTTTCGTCCAACCAACTCGCTTGCCGAAATGACATATTCCAAATCCGGCGAATTATCGTTTGAAATTGGCGTTGGCACTGCGATTATAAGGAATTTTGATTCTTTCAACTTTGCTTCGTCAGAAGTAAATTCAACCGCACAGTTTTTAATTGCCTCGTCGCCAACTTCTTTGGTGGGGTCTATGCCCTGCTGATATGTACGCACTTTTTCTTCGTTTACGTCAAAACCTATGGTGTTCACCTTTTTCGAAAAAGCCACGGCGAGCGGCATACCAACATAACCTAACCCAACTACCGCTAACTTTTCTTCTCTGTTTCTAAGTTTTTCGTATAAATTTTTCATATGCCACACACCTTTCACATATTTATTGTGTTTAAATAAGTACGTTTGCTTATATATTTTTATTGTATACCTTTATTGTACAACAATTATCACAAAAAATCAACATATTTTTACAAAAAAGAAGCCCTGTATGGGAGGGCTTCTTTTTTGGACTGTTTTTTCTACATATTTCCCTACGTTCTACATACTACTTCTTAAAATCCAAATATCGCCTACCAACGGGAGGTGATGCGGAGA
>Ga0123355_10007603_pt1 | contig 16263 bp, 12 predicted proteins | sample TergutEmb28metaG_3_FD_89872 | JGI IMG/M metagenome (GOLD analysis project Ga0123355, IMG submission 89872) | Embiratermes neotenicus P1 segment gut microbial communities from Petit-Saut dam, French Guiana - Emb289 P1 | ecosystem: Host-associated > Arthropoda: Insects > Digestive system > Gut ...
GTCTTTCTCACATCAATATAATCAAGTAAAGTCTTTTCAATTTCTGCTTTTAAAAAGCCTTCCTCAAAATCAATATTAGTTAATTCAGTTTCAAAAGTTGTATGACGACAATGATCACTCCAGTACGTATCAAGCATTTTTAATTCTGCTTCATTTGGATCGCGACCTTCTTCTTTAAAATATTTTTGAATAAATAAAAAGTCAGCCGGCAACATCGCCAAATTTAATTCTGCATGTGCTTTATTAAGTTCCGTTTCGCTGAAATTAATAAAACCAGGAAACTCACTATAAGGTTTAACGGAATAATCTAAATCTAAAGCTAATTTGTTTAAGTCTTTAATCCGTGATTCTAAAGAATTAAGAAGATAATTTTCAACTTTAGTTAATTCGCCTTGTTTTAAACCCGCAAAAACATAAACTTTACCAGTTGTCACTACTGCTTCAGAAAGCGGATCAATCAGTAATATACACTCCATTGCGCTTAAAGCTCTTTGGTCAAATTGTCCGGGTAAATATTCTAATGCTAAAAAATCTTTGCCTTTCAAATCCAAATTATCTAATACAGTATCTGTGATAGGTTCACTGATAATTTGTGCTTTTAACTGCTCAATAATATTAGAATTCAGTTTGAAAATATCATAAACATTATAGATTTGAAGATCAGTTATTTTTAGAGACAATGATTCATTTAATTCCTTGATTAAAAGCTTTGAGGCAGTGTTAAAGTTCGCATTTTTAACGACATAATAACGAACATCTAATAAATTATTCATGAAAACTCTCCTTATATATTTTTAGACTTTCTTCTAAATTACGATTAATAAAAGTAATATGACCCATTTTACGTTTAGGGCGAATCGACTTTTTACCATAAAGGTGAATCTTAATATCTTTAAAAGCTTTTGTTTGCGAAAGCTTATCAAGAATTCTGACATCATCACCTAAAAGATTAATCATCACCGTTGGCTGGATTAATTTAGTGCTTCCTAAAGTCATTCCGGTAACACTTCTGACATGTTGTTCAAACTGACTCGTTTCACAGCCCTCAATCGTATAATGACCAGAATTATGCGGTCTTGGGGCCATTTCATTAAAATAAAGAATGCCATCTTTAAGAAAAAATTCAATCGCTAAAGTACCAATTAATGAAAGTCCGTCTAGAACTTTTGAAGCAATAACTTTAGCTTCTTTTTCAGTTTCCTTAGAAATATTAGCAGGTACTGTAGAAGTATAAAGAATATTATCTTTATGAACATTCTCACTAACCGGAAAAAAGGCGGTTTCACCTTTTGTACTTCTTGTGGAAATAATGCTTAATTCCTTTTCAAAAACTAAAAACTCTTCTAAAATACATTCTTGATTATCTAGAAGTTTTTTACAATTTTCTAAATCAGATTCTTTCCTTAGAACGATCTGACCATGTCCGTCATAACCGCCTTCAATTGTTTTTAAAACTGCCGGCAGACCGATTTCCTGATATTTAGATATTAATTCATCAAAAGATTTGACTGATAAAAATTTTGCGGTTTTTATTCCTAAACTAAGCGCTGCATTTTTTTCAACTAAACGGTTTTGTGAATAATATAAAGGTTTATGACCTTGAGGAATATTAAATTTCTTTTCTAATCCCTGAATTAAGCGGTAAGGAATATTTTCAAACTCATAAGTAACAAAGTCGCACTTCTGACAAAAAGCCGATAATTTTAAAGGATTATCAAAACTGCTTTCAATAAAAATATCCGAAACACTTCTAGCCGGACAATCCGGATCAGGATCAAGGTTAACGACAATAAAGCCCATCGCTTTAGCACTTAACGCTATCATTTTTCCTAATTGACCGCCGCCAATAATTCCTAAAGTCTTATTCATAGTTTACTTCCCTCAATCACTTTGTCATGCATATCCTGACGATATTTTTCTAATCTTTCCAAAAGCGTGCTATCAGAAAGAGCTAATATTTCTGCGGCTAAAATTCCGGCATTTTTGGCACCGTTAATTGCCATAGTCGCAACCGGAACTCCGGCAGGCATTTGGACAATTGACAATAAAGAATCCATGCCTTTGAGGCTTTTAGATTGTATTGGCACACCAATTACTGGTAAAGTAGTAATAGAGGCTACCATGCCAGGTAGATGAGCAGCTCCGCCAGCACCGGCAATAATCACATTTATTCCTCGTTTGCGGGCTTTCCTTGCATATTCAAACATTTCTTCAGGTGTTCTATGAGCACTAACGACTTGTTTCTCACAAGCGACATTTAATACTTCCAAAATGTCAATAGTTTCCTGCATAACTGAAAGATCATTGACTGACCCCATAATAACTCCTACTTTTGGCATTGGTAATATCTCCTTTTACTTTTAAAATAAAATATGGCATAGGTATTTTGTTTCTACCCACGCCAAAAAAAGAATCTTTTTTGGTTATAGTCCTGAAATTTGGATCAGGGTAGAAACTTGCTCACCTTATTAGAGCGATTATATAACACTATTTAATTTTTGATTTAACAATTTTTGTAAAACTAACAAGCATTTCTGATCAAGTATTTTGACATCTTCTAAAGGATACTTGATAGTGGATAGTGTATATTTTTCTTTTCCATAATCATGGTAAGGAATTAATTCAGCTTTAAGTTTATTTTTATAAGGCGCCAGAATTTTAGCTAATCTTTCAATAAAATCTTCTGAATCATTTATACCGGGAATAATCACTGTTCTGACTGTTAAAGATTTTTCAACTTCAGTTAAATATCTGAAAAATAAATAAGTTTCATTAAATTCTGATTTTATATATTTTTGATATTCATCTTCATTTGTCATCTTTAAATCAAAAATAACGTTATCAACAAGCCCGATTATGCTTTTTACTTTTTTAGTTAAAGCAATACCTGAGGTATCAATTGTTATATTGATTGAATGCTTTTTTAATTCCTGGCATAGTTCTAAAACAAAATCTTCCTGAATCAGACATTCACCGCCTGATAAAGTCACACCACCGGAATCTTTAAAGTACGGTCGATACCTAAGTATTCTTTTAAGTACTTCTTCTAAAGAAAAACTTTTTCCTTTTAAATTCCAAGTGTCAGGATTATGACAATAAATACAACGCTTATGGCAACCCTGAAAAAAGATAATAAAACGGATTCCTTTTCCTTCTAAAGCTCCAAGGCTTTCAAAACTATGAATAATCCCTTTAGAGCCTTTCATGGAAAGTACGTTTAATAACTTCTTTTTTATGCTCTTCACTTAAAGAATTAAAGTTAACAGCATAACCGGAAACTCTAACCGTCAAATTTGGATAAAGGTGGGGATTATTCATCGCCTCCATTAGCTTTTCCCGATGTATGACATTAACATTTAGATGTTGTGCACCTTGTGCAAAATAGCCATCAAGAATATCAATTAGATTTGAATTCTGATTATCAATGTTTTTGCCTAATGTTTCCGGAATAACCGAGAAAGTGTTTGAAATTCCATCTTGTAAATAATCATAATTTAATTTTGCAACACTATTTAAACTTGCCAGTGCCCCTTCTAAATCCCGATTATGCATCGGATTAGCGCCAGGCGCAAAATATTCGCCCTTTTTTCTGCCATCTGGTGTAGCTCCGGTCTTTTGACCATAGACGACATTAGAGGTAATCGTCAGAACACTTACTGTATGTCTGGCGTTGCGATAAGTTGGAAATTCTTTTAAGCTTTCATAAAAACTCTTAACAATATCTTTAGCGATATCATCAACACGATCATCATCATTTCCGAAACAAGGAAATTCGCCTACAGTTTTAAAATCAACTATTAGACCTCTTTCATCATAAATCGGTGTAACTTTAGCATGTTTGATGGCGCTCAATGAATCCGCAAGTACTGACAAACCGGCAATTCCAAAACCAACAAGTCTTTCTACTTCTGTATCATGAAGAGCCATCTGTAATCTTTCGTATGCATATTTATCATGCATATAATGTATAACATTTATTGTATTGACGTAAGTTTCACAGAAATATTCCTGATATTCCAGATATAACTGCCAGACCTCCTGATAATCTAAAACTTTATTTGGATAAACCGGACCTGATTTAGCAATCTTTTCGCCAGTTATTTCATCGCGACCACCATTTAAAGCTAGTAATAAGATTTTAGGTAAATTACCACGAGCCCCGAAGTATTGCATTTCCTTTCCGGTTTTTAAAGCCGAAACGCAACAAGCAATTGAATAGTCATCCGCAAAATGTGGTCTGATTACATTATCATTTTCATACTGTAAAGCATTAGTGTCTAGTGTTGTCTGAACACAGAATTTCTTATAATTTTTTGGTAATTTTTCACACCAGAGGATTGTCATGTTTGGTTCACAGGAAGCACCTAAATTATAAAGACTCTGTAAAATCCTAAACGAATTCTTCGTTACTAAAGCACGACCGTCTTCACTAAAGCCAGCTTCAGCCATCGTAACCCAAGTCGGATCTCCCGCAAATAAATCATTATATTCGCAAGTTCTTAAATGCCTTACCAATCTTAACTTAATCACAAAATCGTCAATTATTTCCTGAGCTTCAGTTTCAGTTATTAATTTATTATTTAAATCTCTTTCAAAATATATATCTAAGAAAGTTGTAATTCTACCGATACTGTTAGCCGCACCGTTCTGTTCTTTTATAGCACCTAAATAACCGAAATAAAGCCATTGAACAGCTTCCTTAGCTGTTTGTGCCGGTCTTTTAATATCAAAGCCATAATCGATTGCCATTTGGCATAAATCCAACATAAATTCAATTTGTTTAGCGACTTCTTCAATTAAACGGATATTATCATCAGACATTGCCCGTTTTTGTAAAAGTTTTTTATCTTTTTCTTTTTCTTTAATTAAGAAGTCCATTCCGTATAAAGGAATGCGTCTGTAGTCACCAATTATCCGACCACGACTGTAGGTATCTGGAAGACCTGTTATGATACCTAACTTTCTTAACTTTCGCATTTCATCAGAATATACTCTAAAAACTCCGTCATTATGAGTAGTTCTGAATTTAAATGAATCTAAAACTTTCTGACTTATTTGATAATTGTATGCTTCGCAAGCTGCAATTGACATTCTTAAGCCGCCAAAGGGATTAACTGCTCGGCATAAAGGTCTTTCTGTTTGAAGCCCAACTATTATATCTAAATCCTTGATTACATATCCTGGCGAATAAGCACGAAGTGAACTTACTTTTTCCACATCAACATCTAAGACGCCGCCTTTTTCTCTTTCTTCAATTAAAAGCTTCTGAACGTAATCATTGACTTTTTTAGTACGGGCTGTAGCTCCTTTTAAGAAAGAGCCATCTCCCTGATAAGTTTCAAAGTTATTTATAATAAAATTTCGAACATTTATTGTATCTTGCCATTTAGACCCTTTAAAGTCTTTCCAATAGCTATTTTTCCAATTTTCTTGCATAAAAGATCACTCCTTTCAATTCTCTCAAAACACAAAACACCTTTAATTTTGAAGGTGTTTTAAATTATTTTTACAAAAAATTGGGTTGGAAAAAAAACTATTAGTTTTGATATCTACAAATACGCATTTTGAGTCTTTGAGATCAAACTTCGTCATGTTTTCCTCCCTATACCAATTAGTTGACATATTTTTACTATAATATTATAGCAAACTTAGGTTTTGTTTGTAAAGTAATAATTATTAAAAACTTAATAATAGTGTTTTCATAAACATAAAAGATATAATAGCTTCCATTATTTTTTCAATTGAGAGCCTATAACTTTAGTTATTAAAAGCAATTAAATACATTTTATATCGGCTTTTATTACTGTGTTTATACATGCGTGCTATGTTTAATCAACCAAATTCATTATTTCAAATTAACAAAGGAATATTGTTTTTCAAACAATTTTTCCACCTGTTGATTTATGAATTCTATTCATTATCGCCAGACTTTCTTCTTCCTCAAATCTTTCTATAATAATATATGAATATCTTTGTTCCGCTTCTCTTAAAGCTAAAAAGTAATATTTCTCCGCATCATCAAGACTTGTTCCTAAAGAAATAACATTTTCGGTCCCACATTGTTCAATATACTTTTTTCGCCCGACAATAACTGGATTTTCATTTAAAGCCAAATCATATGCTTTGATAGCTGACTCAATATCTTTAGCCATTACACATTTTACAAGCGGTGCGTAGTGCTTATATTTCATCCCTGGAGCTTCCGCTATCAGAATTTCATTTGAGTCTTTTATTTTAACTTTAGGAAGAATTTTCAATAAATCATAAGGTTTAATCCTTCCCGGTCTTAGAATTACCGGAATCTCCTTTGTCATATCAACAATCGTTGATTCAATACCAACTGCACACTCACCGCCATCAATAATTAAAGGAATTACACCATCAAAGTCCGCAAGCACATGTTTAGCACTTGTAGAACTTACTCTTGATGATAAATTAGCTGATGGAGCCGCAAGTGGTTTACCTGTTTTAATAATTAATTTTAAAGCCAACTCATGGCTAGGTATTCTTACTCCAACTGTATCTAAATACGGACTGACTGAATTAGCGAGTTTTTTATTTTTCTTTAATATTAAAGTTAGAGGACCTGGCGAAAATTCTTTGAAAAGTTTTATGGCTTCTGAAGTGACATTTTCTGCGACTAAATCAAGCATTTCAATTCCTGCTATATGGACAATTAAAGGATTATCTTGGGGTCTTCTTTTGGCCTTAAAAATCTTCGATACGGCAATATCACTAAAAGCATTTGCGCCTAATCCATAAACTGTCTCTGTTGGAAAAGCGACAACCTCATCGCTATTTAAAAGTTTCGCAGCTTCACAAATAAGCTCTTTTCCACCAATTTTAGTCTTTATCAAATATTTCACCTGCTTTACCTTCATACTTCTTAAATAATCGATTATTAGTTGTTTCAGCAAGATATAATTTAAAAGAATTTATTGTTTACTTGCACGAAAATTTCTTACCAGTTTATTCAAATCTTCTAACATTAAATAAACTTCTTCAATTGTTTTTAAACTGGCACCACAAGCCTGTAAGTGTCCACCACCGCCATACTTTTTCGCAATCTCTAATGTGCTTATTTCACGGCTTCTTATTTCTGCCAGATAAACGTTTTTTGATTCATCGAAAGTGAAGTTAACCCAAATATTAATACCTTCAATACCGCTCATCACATTAACCATTCCACGACTAATCGTAAAAACATCAACCTTAAACAGTTCAAAAATTTCTTTTTCGTTAATCATATAAGCTACATTCGCTTCTGAAACTAAAAACTTACTCGCAAAATAAGCTTTCATTTGTTTATTTTCTAATGTTTCTAAATACATGTTGTTATAGACTTTTTGCAAATCTGCTTTTGTTTTTAAAAGTTTTGCGACTAAATTAAAGGTTTTGTCATTAACTCCGGGATATAAGAATCTACCGGTATCACCAATAATACCATAAAGAAAAGCCTCGGCGGCTTCTTTATTTATCACTAATTTCGCTTTTAGACAAAGACTTGCGATTAACTCAGCACAAGATGAATATTTATTGTCGATAATAAACTCTTCTGTTAAATCACTTGTATTTTGATGATGATCAATTACAATCACTTCTTTAGCTAATTTATAGCGCTCATCACTGACTAAATGACTTACCGCAACATCTAAAATTATGACTAGTGAATCATTAAAAATAGAATCTTCTATTTCATCCATTTTTCCAATAAAAGAAAATTTATTGGTATCACCAGTTACATAAATTTTTTTATCGGGAAAATTAGTTTTTAAAACTTCTTTAAGACCAATCTGACTACCTAAAGCATCAAAGTCAGGTCTTAAATGCCTAAGAATAATAATTTTTTCAAAAGCTATTACTTTTTCATTTAAATTCATTTTAACCTCTTCCGGTGGCTCTTATAAAAGGGCTTGGGAAATTATGCCAAAATGTCCGACTTGGGTGTTCAGCCCAAAATCTAGTTTGTGATAATTCGATCAAGCCATTAGCCGAACTAACTGTATAGCCGTTTATTGTAGCTGTTACAGTAATAGTGCCATTTCTATCGGCATTGCGGTCACCGGCACAATTATCGTTAGCCCCAATCCAGCGCCAACAATCAAAACCACCGCCGGTTGTCGCAAATATTTGAGTATTAGGATTAGCTCGATAGGCATTATTAATAGCACTGGCATGAGGATGTCCATTATTATTTAATAAACGATCACCATTAGTTATAATAACTATTTCCGGTTGTTGGTTTAAAAAAGTCTGATAGCGATTGCCTGGATGAGCTCCTCCATCACTAGTACCATGATGAACCATTTTAAAAATTTCGGTAATTCCAACTAGTTCTGTCCAAACTCTTTCAGCCGCACCATCAGCATCGCCATTAAACAAAAATCTTGTTCCAAATGCATCTAAAACAAAAATTGCACTAGAAAGATTTTTATTAGTACCCGCATGAAAACCAGTGTCATAAAAAGTAATTATGACATCAGGCGCTAGTTCATAAACTCTTTGACAGGCAGCGGATCTACTATTAACTACGTCAATTATCGAACAACTTAATTGAAAATTAGACGGAGATACTCGACTTCTTCCTGTTGAAGTTGGGCTAGTATCAACTACCGGATAAATAAAAATAGTTGCCGGAAAAAGTGATGCGATTGCGTTCATATTTCCATGATGATCAGCATCATCATGCGTTAAAATAATAAAATCCAATGTATTATTACTTACAAGTGGTTCTAGTGTTTCTCTGATAGCTCGTAAACCAATTCCTGACTGACCACCACCACCAGCATCAACTAATATATCGATATCACCGATTTTGATATACATGGCTTCACCCATACCGCCGTTACCGTGTTTGCCTAAGTCAATATATTTAACAAAGACTTCTTCCGGATTATATCTAAGTTGCGGAAAACCATTAATAAAGACGGGATTTTCTTCGTCTATCGGTGGTTCAACAACCGGTGGTTTTGGTTTTTCTTCAGGCAGATTAAAAATTGGCTCTCTAAAACTTCTTTGTGTTTCGTTAAAAAATATTACATGCGTAAATTCTTCGCTGCCGAATACTTCTGATAAATCAAATAAAATGCTAGTAACACGAAAATAATTAACATGAATGCTAAAATCAATACGTTGATTAGCTTTTGCAGGATTAAAGTTTGTTCCATGATACTCAAACAATGGTCTTAAAAATGGAAATAAGGGTTCTGAATCAGAAGAAAAATAAGAAGATAAAATGCCACTTTCTCTCGTCCTAAAATCACTGGTAAATTCAAAAAAGCTAGTCAGATTTAAAAAATCGCTAACTAAACTTATAGGCTTTATTTCCTGTTGACTTCCTTCTAACCCTTTAACTGTTACTTGCTTGAAGTTTTCGCCTTCCGGATATAAATACATAGCTTGTGTATGACTTATACCGGCATGACCTCCGGTAGTATCCGAATTTATCGAAAGAAAACCACCACTTCTATTTATAACTGATTCTCTGGTGATTATACTATTTTCTTCATCTTCTCTTATTCTTGTTGTTTCAACAATGAATAATCTATCAGCATTGTTAATACTTTCATAAATTTCTGAAAGCGGTCTAGACTGACCAAAACAAGCCGTTAACGCTATTAAAAATAAAACACATAAAGCGGAAGATAGTCTCCGCATATAAAATCACTTCCTCAAATATATTTTACCATAAAAAGCTTCAAATTACGACATTTAATTTGCTTGTTTAAAATATATTTCTCAAAGCATAAAATCCAGAACATTCTTATATAAATGGGTTATTTTTAAGATAATAGTGTCCAAAAGAAATCTAACATATGAAAAAATCACATAAAACACTAGAAGAAATAAATTATAGAGAAACGGCTAACTGAAAGAAAAGAGCCAAATACATCTCTAAATTTTAACTTTAGAATTGATTTGACTCTACTTATGTTAATTTATTTCTTTTTCTTTAATAGAATAAATACACCAACTGATATAACACTAAGCCCAATAATAACCGATTCAATAATAATAATTGTTCGCATTCTGCTTCTTGAACTATTTGCATTATTTAAATTATTATTTAAGGTTTCATTATCCGTCTCCAATTGACTGCGTTCACTCTCTAAAGCGGCATTGTCAGTTTCTAACTGTCCTCTTTCATTATCTAAGGCCTTGTTTTCAGCTTCTAATCTGTCTCTCTCGTTTTCCAGAGCCAATCTTTCAGTTTCTAAAGCCTCTCTAGCTGCTTCTAAAGCTGCTTTCTCAGCTTCTAGGGCCTTTTTTTCCGCCTCTAGTTTATTATTCTCAGAAACCAGTCTTTCTGAGAAATAATTACTGATTGTATCCATTAAAATCACCGCAAGTAGTGCATGACCTAAAGCATTAGGGTGAATGATATCGGCATTAATTGCAGAGAGGTTTCCGCCATTATAATATCTTGGATTACCATTAAATGCTGTATTGGCATCACTGATAATAAAAGATCCTGGATTCTCTTCAGTAAAGTTTTGATAGCCTTGATTCATTCTGTCAATCACAAAAACAGCCGCATCATATGCATCCTGAACGTTACTAGTCCCAAACATATCATTTACACCCATAGCTAAGATACCGGTTGCGGCATGATAAGGCGGAACATAATTACTAAACCAAACGATAAGCGCCTCAGGATTTAATTCTCTGATAGCTGTAATAATTTCATTGACATTAGACATTAAGTATTCAATTAAATAGTCGATTACCGGTGTTTCTGTTATATCCTCGTTCAAATAAGCTAAAGCTTCCGCAATTGTTTCTCTTAAATAGTTAGGACCAAATGAAAATCCGCCCTGATTAGTATTATTTATGCCTTGAAGATCATTTCCGCCAATTGAAACATTAATAATATCGGCTTTTCTGACATCTTCTTGGGTTGCTTGTGCTAAATTTGTCTCAAGCGTTAATAATTCAATCATATCGCGATCTATAACGCCTCTGGTTCTTCCGGAATTTCTGGCACGATTGATTACTTCCCAACCTGTTGTATCTTCAATTATGCTAGCATAACTTCTGCCCCCTGCTAATAATGGAATTGCCGGATTATTAATTCCTGCGGTTCCATAAGCAATGGAATCACCTAAAATAACTAAAGTTTTTTGATTAGTGTTGGCTTTTAAGTTTTGACTAAATAATAATACGGCACATAAAAAAATTGTAAATGTAATTATTTTCTTTTTCATTTTTCTTTCTCCTCATAAATTGTACTCTTCAGCACATAATTCGATTATAACATCTTTTTTTATGATTTTTTTCAATCTTTGAACTTAAAAATAATTTTATCGGGAGAAAAAGAAAACCAGCAACCGGAAGTTGCTGACTTGTTATAGTATCCTTTTGAAGTAACATTCCTTTTCATAAAAATGCAAATCCGTTAAAGGTGGTCTGACGCCACCTACTGAAAATAAAAATTCATTAATTAATGATTTAATCACGACAGGAATTTCTTTAGTATGAATTCTTTTTAATTTTTCCTGATATATTAGAAATCTTTCATGATCATCATAATTAATTATTTCCCAGAATTCTTTATAAAAGAAATTCGCTGAAGATGAGAGTATGCCATCAAACCGATTTTCCAGACAGTCATAAAGTTGTCTTTCATTACCTAAAAAGGCTTTAACATTATTCTCTGCAGAAAATCTTTTCAGTTCATGAAAATTATTTTGATATTTTTGAAAAATGACTGCTTCTAAATTACGTCCGCTTAATTTATCAAAAGCAATGTCCGCAAACTCATCATTAAAAAGAATTAATTTTTTTTCGGTTAATTTTAATAATTCTTCGATATACTGATTTAATTCGAATGGTGAAAGACAGCCTAGTTGCCGAAAATAGATAATATAAGCTTTAAAGTCAAAAATATCTGTATCCATGACAAATTTAAGATTATCTTCAATTGTTGATTCTGTTAAACCTGAATAAATATCGATATATTCGTTATAACGACTAACTACTTTTATTATCTCTTTTTTCTCTTCATATGATAAAGCGAATGCTTCTCCGGCTAAGCCATTGACAGATACACTTCCGGCATTTTCCAGAAGCAACTTCTCCAACAATGCTTCTATGGCTTTTTGATCGATTTCACCGTTATTCTGAAACGGTGTTATTAAATCGACTATAATCTCCATCCTGATCACCTTATCCTAGTTTATGCGCCCTGTTCCTTGATGTGTAGGTGACTGCCTAAAGTAAGAAAAAGCCCTAATGTTTATAAAATAGAGGTTCAAAAAATTATAGAGTAATATTATTTTTGAATTTCTTTAATGATTCTTCTATCTTTACTTTCTTTCCATATACTAATAAATCTTCAATAGTCCCTTCTTTAATCATAGATTTATCAAAAGCAAGATCTAATTTATGACCGTGAATGAAAAAATAGTTTTCTGAATAATAAATTTTAGTGTCTGGCATTATTATTTTGCTTTTCTTTTTTTTATCATTAATCATGATAAAAACTCTATTCCTTTCGATTTCAATATAATAGTATTTTTTGCTTTTAACAAATACATTTTTAAGTAAAATATCCAAACACAAAGCAATTAGAGAAAGCGCTGTAAGAGAAATAGTTAGTCCCCAAACAAATATTAAAAGTAACGCTAAAGGTAACATTATAATAAAAAGCATTCCAAGGTGATTTACAAGGTGAATTATTATTAACCAACAGATAACTGTACTAATTAAACTAATAGAGAAAATTAATATAAGAGCGCATCTTCCCACACGTCTTACTAATAAATATTTAATAAATTGACATTCATATGAAGGAATTTCCTCTATAATAATTTTGTTATTGCCTGATATAGGATAAGTTTCCATTTAATCATCTCCCAATATTAACTAATTATACCTTTTTTTCTATAAAAAGTAAACAAATAAAAAGAAGATGAATTATCATCTTCTTGGACTGAATAGCGCGTTTAAATCATTAATTTCTAATCCCATTCTATGGATTTCTAAAATCATTGTTTCTAAAGCCTCAACAGTATTAGCTGTTGGATGCATCAAAATAATAGAACCTTTATCGACTTTATTCATAACTCTGCTTAAAATCATACTTACTGATGGATTCTGCCAATCAATCGTATCAACATCCCACATAACCATTTGCATATTTGCCTCATCCATTAACGCAACTGTCTCTTCATTGAATGCTCCTGATGGTGGTCCAAAGAATCTAACAGTCTGTAAAGTTAAGTTTGATAAGATATTATTAGCTGAAACAATTTCTGTGCGTTGTTCATCTCTAGTAATAGTTCTAAAATTGGCATGTGACATTGAATGATTTCCGATTAGATGTCCTTGCGTATACATATCCATAATTAATTCCGGATGCTTATTCGCAAAGTTTCCTTCTATAAAGAAATTAGCAGCTACATCATGGCGTTCTAAGATTTCTAACATTTCAGGAACATATTCTTCGCCCCAGGCTACATTAATCACAAAACTGACCATTGCCTTACCGCGATTTCCATGAAAAACTGGTCCCATTCTTAATTCATTTAAAGCGCCAGTAACCGGTATTTCTTCCCAGACAATCAGATTTTCATTAAAATGATTATCGGAACGCATTTGATCAAAACTTGCTTGGACATTTACTCTTAAGCCATTTAATCCAGGAATCCGCTGCCAGATTGGACAAAATCTTGGTTCGACTGGGTCAACATTATTAGCATTCGCAAAAGCATTAATTTGGACAAACAGTGGATCTCTTTCAGAAACAACTGTGGTGTCTCTGTCGTTCAGGCCAATATAGAAAAGTATCCCGTAAGCGACACATATCAAAAGTAAAAATATTTTTTTCAAATCAATCACCTAATTAAATATATTATGAAAAAATTCGTTTATGCTAATAAATAATTATTTTTTCCTAATAATATAGGCAAAGTATGATAAAATAAGTGTGGTGATAATGTGGGTATAATTAATTATCCTAATAAAAAGGCTGTCTATAAAAGTGTCACAAGTTATACTAATCGCGGTATGGCTCTAGAAGATGATATTAATGCATCAAATGATTATTATCGGGCTTATGACATTGCGGTCATCTATAAAAAGCCAATTCCTATTCAGGTTGTGGATGTTTATTATCCGGCTCGTAATAAAGCAGTGATAAAGGAAGCTTATTATAAAACTCCTTCTACGACTGACTATAACGGCTTATATCAAGGACGTTATATTGATTTTGAGGCTAAGGAAACAAGTTCAGCAACAAGTTTTCCGCTAAAAAATATAAACCCTCATCAGATTGAGCATTTAAATGCGATAGAAAAACATGGCGGGATTGCTTTTGTGATAATTGCTTTTCAAAAGCTTGGTGAAGCTTATCTTGTGCCAATGGCGCTTTTAAATAATTATTATCTGAATCAAAGTGAGCGTAAATCAATTCCTTATAAAAGTATAAAGGAAAATTCAAAACTGATAGCTTCAGGATATAAACCTAGACTGGATTATCTAAAAGCTGTTAAGGAGCTTTTTTTTGATTAAAAAAATTACGGGTTCGATTTTATTAATTATCATGCTTTCAATGCTTTTTGTTTTAACATACGCTGCTTTTTTTGTTCGCAATGCCATTAAAACAGCGCCCGAATTAGATCTTCAAAAAATAATTGTTTCTTCTTCAACAAAAATATACGATAAAAATGATCGACTTATTTTAGAATTAGGACTTAAAAAAAGTGAATATACACCTTATAATCAAATATCTTCAAATATGATTAATGCGATTACCGCGGTTGAAGATGAACGCTTTTTTTCTCATAAGGGACTTGATTACAAAAGGCTAGTTGGTGCTACTTTACAAAATGTAATTTCTAAAAAATATTCAGAAGGCGCCTCTACAATTACCCAGCAATTAATTAAAAATACTTTTTTAACGAATGATAAAAATTTAAATCGAAAAATTCAGGAAATGTATTTAGCTTATGAACTGGAAAAATATTTGACTAAAGAGCAGATTTTAGAAGCCTATTTAAATAATATTCTCTTTGGCAGACGCATATACGGAATTGAACGGGCAAGTAATTATTATTTCGGCAAGAAAGCCTCAGAACTCTTAGTTGAAGAGGCTGCGATGTTAGCGGGAATGATTCAGCTTCCTAATTTTTACAATCCTTATCTGAATATTGATGACACACTCGCAAGACGCAATCTAGTCTTATATTTGATGTGTAAAAATAAATATATTTCTAAGGAAATGATGGAAGACTTACAAAGTAAACCAATTGTTTTAAATAAAAACAATGAGTTCTTAAATGAAAACTTTACTGTTTATTCTTCTTATCTGGATTATGTAATTCAAGAAGCCCATCAGGATTATAACTTTGATCTTTATGGTCTGGATTTAAAAGTTTATACTAATGTCGATCCGCTTGTACAAAAAAGCATTTTTGAGGTTATGAATAACGACAAACAAAATTTTCCTGATGATAAACTTAACGCTGGTATTATTTTTATGGATAATAAAACAGGCGTTGTTGAAGGTATTGGTGGTCAAAGAGAATTTGAAAGCTTAAATATCAATTACGCTACTTCAGTAAGGCTTCAGCCTGCTTCTACCATTAAGCCCTTATTAGAGTTTGCGCCAGCCTTTGAATACTTAAAATACAGTCCTGCAAATTTAATATTAGATGATAAAATCACTTATACTAATGGCGAGGCTATTAATAATTGGGATGACCAATTTAAAGGTTATATAACTATCCGAGAAGCTTTAGCGGATTCTAGAAATATTCCGGCTTTAAAACTTTATCAGGAATTAGATAAAACTAAAATTTATGATTTTTTAATTAAACTAAACCTACATACTAAAGATTCACCTTTAGAAGCTCATTCTATTGGCGGTTTCTCGGATGGCTTTACTGTATTGAATATGACTAATGCTTATCAGATGTTCGCTAATGAAGGCAATTTTATTGAGGCTAAAGCTATCCGTAAGATCGAATTTCAGAATAATACTTACAATATAAGTAACAATTCAAAACGTTTATTGAGTAAAGAAACTAGTTTTTTGATTACTGACATTCTTCATGACGCTATTAGTGATATTCAAGAAGAAATTAAGGGCATGTATTTAAGCGCTAAATCAGGTCAAAGTAATTATCCTTATGATATTAGAACAAAATATAATTTACCTAAAGAAGCTGTTAAAGATTCTTGGTTTATCGGCTATTCAAAAAATAAAACTTTAGGCGTCTGGACCGGTTATGATTTTATTGACGAAAAATCTTATTTAAATGA
>Ga0123355_10007604_pt1 | contig 16263 bp, 17 predicted proteins | sample TergutEmb28metaG_3_FD_89872 | JGI IMG/M metagenome (GOLD analysis project Ga0123355, IMG submission 89872) | Embiratermes neotenicus P1 segment gut microbial communities from Petit-Saut dam, French Guiana - Emb289 P1 | ecosystem: Host-associated > Arthropoda: Insects > Digestive system > Gut ...
ATTTTAATACTTTTCCCATTTCATCTTGTGCCTTGTCTAGCTCGGCTTCATATTTTGAAAATGGAAAGGATTCGGGCGGTTTTGGTAATGCTTCTTTTACGCTGTTAATAAGCATCGTTGCAAAGGTTTCCAAGTTTTTGTTTAACTCATCGGGTTGCATACTGGGCAACGATTTCTTGATACTTTCGGCGAGCGTTGTTGCGAATACGCCCAGGTTCTTGTTGAGTTCGTTCATGTCCATGTGTAACCTCCGTGATTATTTATTGTGTCTCTCGAGCGACACCTGCACTATACACCGTAATCAGTATACTGTCAACTGTGCACTGTAACTAATCACAGGTTCATAAGGGTTTCGAAATATTGCTCAAAGTTCGCACCAATAATATACCGTTTATTTTTTATGCTCATTCTTTTCATGATGCTGCTAAGGTCTACCAATTTAAGCGTGTTTAATGCCATCTTTCTCATGATGCTGAGGTTAAATGCGGCGTCTTTTTCAGTGGGTTGGCGTGTCCTCTGCCACTTCCAGCCATTGTACTATGTTGTTCATGTCCTCACCTCGTGAGGAGTATGACACATTTGTTGTTTGGTAATACTTGCTGGTTTTTTTATTCAGTTTTCATGCGTTTGTCGTGGTTTACCTTGGATACTTGGGCGTGTAAGGCTTCGAAGCGCCTTGCTTGCCACATCACTTGCTTTTTGAAAAAAATCGGGGCAAAATCTTCAACTTTTACCCGGTCATAGGCTAATAGGCTACGCCACAGACACCCTCAAGTTTGATTTCTGGTGAGGTTTTTAGGCTTTCACTGCTGCATAGTAATTCCCTCTAAAATATGCGCACAAAACTACAGGCCTTCGCCAGCCAATTCTGCATGTGATACGGCTTTTAGCGCCTAGCCTTGTGTAAATTTTACTGCGTTCTAAAGGAAGTTTTGGGGGCGAGCAAATATAAACATTGAAACTTTTCATCTGATTTATCTAAAAACAACGCATTTTCGGGATTTTTGTCATACCGCCCTCATAAAAACGAGATTTTTTATCAAAAAAATGGTACCATACGGTACCATTTTCCTGTAATTATGGTACCGTATGGTACCACAACTTCAAAGTTTTGAAGCCCGCTTTTTTCAAATGCAACCCGAAAGAAAGCGGATGGGAGGCGCGCTTATCGGTTACTGCGCTACCTGCCGTCCAAGTATCCAAAGCCTCTGACTGTTTTATCCTTAAATCTTCATCCACCGCTTAACCCGCCCAGGTATTGGCAAGGAATCTATATCCCCATGTTTAAACCCCCGTATAGCGCACATAAATATTACATACACTGTTGCACCAAACAGCAGGGCGGTTATTGTAGCCACAGTATTAGAAGCTACCCAAGCCATCATCTGGTATTTTACAAAAACGGCTAGCCCCATTACAGCGGCGGCCAGCAAAGGCTTGCCAAACGCTCCCAACAAATCTGGCATTATACCAGTATAACGTTTCAAGAACATGATATTCACAGCCGCAGCTATAACAAAGCAGATTACGGTACTTATTACTGCGCCTAGTATGTTTATTTCTGGGATATACATAAGAAAATAGTTAACCGGTATTTTACTAAGCACCCCCGCAGCCGCCCCTATCATAGGTATACTCACCTTGCCCACACCCTGCAATGCCCCAGTTAGCACCTGCACCAGCGCCACAAAAACCACACTAACAGAACCATACACCAGCAGCCAGCCACCGTCTGGGTGGCTTGGGAAAAGCAGGGCAATGAGGGGGTCTGCCAGCACAGCCAGGCCCACAGCCGCCGGGATGGTTAGTATCATGGAAATCCTAATGCTCATATTTATTTTGCTGCGCACGGCGTTATTGTCCATCTCCACTTGTGAGGTGGTTATATCCGGCAGCACTGCGGCAGAAAGCGCAATGGACAGCGCCACCGGCAATGTGGTTAGCAGCAAAAATTTATTGTTAAACTGCCCTACCAAGGCAGTAATTTCCTCGCCAGAAAACGCGTCACTTGCCCCAATGCGCCAATTGGCCATACCAATATCCAGCATAGAAGTAGCAGCATAAATGCTCATGCTAATTAAAATAGGCAGCGATGTAAAGAAGATTTTTAGCATCTGGCTGCGCCTGGTTTCGAAATTAGCATAATCTCTGTCCTTGTCGGCTCTGCTGCGCAGCTTGCCATGTACGGTAAAATACATGATGGCCACCACTGCCACCCCGGCCACCGCACCAATACCAGTACCCAAAGCCCCCCGGCTAACGGCGTATTGCAAATTGGCCGCGTCGAAGAACAAAAACACAAACCAAACCGTAAAAATCACCTTAAAAATCTGCTCTATCACTTGGGATGTAGCCGTGGGGATGGTAGTTTTCATTCCCTGAAAATACCCGCGAAACACCGCCAAAATAGCAACAAAAAACACCGTTGGTGCAAGGGAGCGTATAGCCCCGGCGGCCTCTGGCATGCCAAAAATCCCAGCAAATGTATTTGCCCCGCCCCACATGACAAGGCCAACCCCAGCCCCAATAGCCATGGCAAAAATAAATGCGGTATTAAAAAGCTCGTGGGCATTGCGGTACTGCCTAAGGGCAATGCGCTCGCTAACCAAGCGCGAAACCGCCGCAGGCAAAGCCCCAGAAGATATAGCAATGGCAAAACCATACACAAAATAAGCCGTGGTATAAAAAGCCATGCCCTCGTCGCCCATTCTGTTGGTTAAGGGTATGCGGTACAAAAAACCTATAAGGCGCACAAAAATAGAAGCCATTCCAAGTATGGCCGCCTGTTTCACAAATGAAGACTTGCCACCTGTCGGCTTCACAGTATCATCTTTCTTTCCTTAAAATACACTGGCTGCAACCCCGCTGCCTGGGCTATGTCATGGGCTTTATCTATATCGCGGCCCAGCCGCTGCATATCATGGGCATCCGAGCCTAGAGTACAGTATTTGCCTCCAAGCTGCTTAAAGCGGTGGTAGATTGGCAGCAGCTTTTGCGCCGCAGCATCTTGGTTAAATCTTGCGCTGTTTATTTCAATCGCCAGGCCACGCTGGGCGATGGTTTTCAAAAGTGAGTCAAATTCTTGCGGGTAATTCTCGTATAAAAAAAGCTGCTGTGCAGCCTGGGTATACCTGGCCACATAATCTATATGCCCGAAAGCATCTATAAAATCTGCAGCTGCTATCATTTCTCGAGCGCATTTTAAATAATCTGCAATAAAATTTGCAGTATCATCTTCCGGGAAGTTAAAATACACATCCCGCCCGTACACACTATGGATAGAGCCTAGAATAAAGTCATAATCCCCAGCTGCGGTGGCTTTGTTCTTGCTAAAATACGCAGCAGTAAGCCCCACCTCCAGCCCCAGCAAGGTACTGCTGCTTCTTAGGCTTTTATACTGGCTTGGGTAAATATTAAAATCGCATACAAAATCCCGCTGGCCGTTGTAGGCATCTGTAGTGCCTGGGTCGCGGCCTTCGGATATTACATAATCTACATGCTCTGTAAAGACAACCCCAAGTCCTTTTTGCTTCAGGGCAAATATGGCCTCACGGGGGTCCATTTCAGAATCTGGCGAAGCTAAACTGTGTACATGTGCGTCAAAAAGCATGGTTTACCTCTGGTCTAAAAAGAACTTTCTAAAATTTCTTCGCCGTCATCTTTGCTGATATCAAGGGATAGCACCACTTCAGACAGTATAATCTGCCGGGCGGTGGTCATGAGTTTCTTCTCCGCGGTGGAAAGCCCCTTGCCGCGCTCTTTTTCCAGCAAGCTACGGAACACTGTAGATACCTGGGCAAGGTCACCGGATTTTATACGCTTCATGTTTTCTTTGTAGCGCTGGTTCCAGTTTTCTTGCATGTCAACCTTGTCTGATATCGTGTTCATGGCCAGCTTAATTTCTTCCCATGGCAATACAGGGCGTACGCTATGCTGCTCGGCCTTGGCTGTGGATATCATTATCTTCAAATTGCCTACGGGAATGTTCAATACATAGTAGCTTTGCAGCTCGCCGTCTACTTCCTTTTCTTCCACATCTTCAATAATCCCCGCACCGTACATTGGGTAAACAATTTTGTCTCCTTTTTTGTACATGGCATACCTCTCGCAGGATTTTTAGCCCTGTTCTATTTTGCCCTTGGCAAAAAATTGAAATTTGGTTACGACCTGGAAATGCTGATTAGCCACCGTGAGCAGTGCAGTATCGCAAGAAACGAGCGGGTTTTGGCGCGTTTCTGAGAAACGGTATATGCGAACGTATGGATAATCAGTGTTTCCACTGATCTACTAATGCTCGTGAGGTGTTTCTTTAGGCTCTTCCAAGCCTTCGATTTCAATACCGTTCTTTTGGGCATAATCCCATAATGCAGACTGCAGGGCTTCTTCCGCCAAAACAGAACAATGGGCTTTAACCGCGGGCAACCCACCAAGCGCCTCAGCCACAGCCTTGTTGGTTACTTTCAGGGCTTCTTCTACCGTCTTACCCTTAACCATTTCTGTAGCCATGCTAGAGGTGGCCACCGCAGCGCCGCACCCAAATGTTTTAAAGCTGGCGTCTATTATAACGCCACCTTCTATCTTCAGGTAAACCCGCATGATATCGCCGCATTGGACATTGCCAACAGTGCCAACACCACTGGCATCTTCCATTTCGCCAACATTTCTTGGGTTAATAAAATGGTCCATAACCTTTTCGCTGTATTCCATGGGACATCGTTCCTTTCAAATGCAAAACCGTCGAGGCCTCGCTTCGCTTTTTGAAAAGCTTGGCGAAAAACTTTGACGTTGGATGGGATTTGGCTGTATATTTTTGGCTTTATTTTTGGGTTTTGAGATAATCGTCGTATAGGGGGGATAGGCTTCTGATTTTGGCGACAGAGGATTGCAGGGTGGCCACTAGGCTGGTGATATGGGAGGCGGTGTTGTCTATACCCAGGGAGAAGCGGATTGCGCCGTTGGTAAGTTCGTGGCCGCGGTTCATGGCCATTAGCACATGTGACGGAGATAGTGATAGGGACGAACACGCCGACCCTGTAGAGGCTTGGAAGCCATGCATGTCTAGGTGTATCAGTATGGCTTCGCCTTCTATAAATCGGAATGATATATTTACATTGCCCGGCAGGCGATTGTCTTGTGGGCCATTAAGGTAGCTATGGGGAATTGTGCTTGTTATTTCGTCTATAAGGCGGTTGCGCAGTTCGGTTATGCGGGAAGATTCCTTTGGCATCTCCTGCATGGAGATTTCTAGGGCTCGCGCCATGCCTATTATGCCTGCTACGTTCTCTGTGCCGGCGCGGCGGTTGCGCTCCTGTGCGCCGCCGTGCAGGGATGGGGTAAGCTTTGTGCCTTTTTTTACATATAAAGCCCCTGTCCCTTTTGGGCCGTTAAATTTATGGGATGACAGAGATAACATATCCACACCCAGCTCATCTACATACACTGGAATATGCCCCACTGCCTGTACCGCATCTGTGTGGAATGGTACACCTTTGGCATGGGCTATTGCGGCAAGTTGCCTTATTGGCTGGATGCTGCCTACTTCGTTGTTGGCCAGCATTATTGATACTAGGCTTGTGTCTGGGCGGATGGCTTTTTCTAGCCCGGCGGGGTTCACCATGCCGGTATCATCCACCGGTAGATAGGTTACTTCTGCGCCTTGGGTGGCTTTTAAAAATTCTGCCACATGGAAAATGCCGTGATGCTCTATGCTGGTGGTTATCAAATGGCCGCCTTGTTTTACCATGCCCTTTAGCGCCCAGTTGTCTGCTTCTGTACCGCCAGATGTGAAAAAAATCTCTTCTGGCTTGGCATGTATGGCTTCGGCCACTGTTTTTCTTGCTTCGTCTATTGCCCGGCGCACTTGCTGTGCCGGACGGTATATGCTAGATGGGTTTGCGTAAGCGTCTGCAAAATACGGCATCATCGCCTCTAGGGCTGCCGGATGCAAGCGGGTTGTTGCAGCGTTGTCGAAATAAAACCCGTGGTTCATCTATTGCTCCTTTATAACCCTCAAGGGGCGTTTATGAATGAAATACTCTCGATTATAACATCTTCCAGCGGGCGGTCGCCTGCGCTTCTAGACAATGCAGCTATTGCATCCACCACATCCATGCCTTCTACCACATGGCCAAATACAGGATGAGGGATATTGCCCTGCGCCCAAAGCCAATCTAAATGTGGGGTGCCGCCAGCGGCAAAATGTTCTGCTTCTTCTGGCAGGAATACATCACGATAGCGGATGATTTGGCCGTCTTCAAACCTGCCCACAGGGTTGTCGCCCATGGCAAGCCTTGATTCCATTTCTGCCTGGAACATGCCGCCAACATCGCTGTTTTGTACGATATAGAACTGGCTGCCCATATTACCCTGTGCATGAGCCATGGCCAATGCACCGCGGAAATGGCGAAGGTTAAAACTTGGCTCTATTTCAAACGACTGCCCCCATATGCTTTCGCCGCCGCTGCCAGTACCCTGCGGGCAGCCGCCTTGAATCATAAAATTAGGGATTACCCGGTGGAATATGACGCCATCATAGTAACCATTGCGGGCATGGGTTTTAAAATTCTCCACTGCCAGCGGTGCTTCCTGCGGAAAGAAACGCAAAGTGATATCGCCGTGGTTTGTATGCAGCACTGCCAGCTCTTCACCAGATGTAAGTGGCGAGAACTGTAAAAATGTAACCGGGTTATTTCTTAAGCCTTCAAAAATTGTGTTATCTAGTATTTGTACATCTTCCATGAGAAAATCAAGCTCCTCTGCTTCTATTGTGGCTGCGGTTTCGCTGCCCCGGTTTAATGTTAGGCCTGTACCTGGCGTGTAATCGCCGGGGGTTTCACCGCCGCAGGCAGTAACTACCAGCAGCCCTGCTAGGGCCACCGCAGGTAAAAGCCCTTTTATAAATTTTTGCATTTGAAAATTCCCTTCTGTTTGTATGTTCCAGCCCAGGGGCAAGAATATTTGCTATGCCGTAATCTTATAATATATCTCTATTATACCTCAAAAACAGCGGATTGTAACCCCCTTTATTATGTTGCAAATTTACAGCGGAAGCGGGGGTGATGTTGCTTCCTTTTCATGCAAACCCTGCCAAATTTACAAAAAGGCTGCTGTCGCTGGGTTTATGCCCATAGCATTTTTTCAAACTCGGTTGGTCGCAAGGTTGAATTTTTTTAATTAGACAAGGAACACGGTAGTCTCATTAAAACTTGCAGGAATACGGGCATCAATAAACCTCATAAACAGCCTCATCAACCGCTTTTTGCATCAGCGGTGCAAGGCCTTCCATTATCTGCCCCTCAATCCTTTCAATCACTCTTTTGTTAGGCTTATTTTCGGGATGCTTTGCCACAAACACGGTGCAGCAGTCCTCGAAGGGGCGGATGGAGATGGGATACGTTTCTATTTGCTTGGCGATATCTATTATTTCTTGCTTGTCCATTGCGGCCAGAGGGCGCAGTATGGTTAGGCTTGTAGCAGAATCTATTGCGGCTATGCTGTGTAGGGTTTGGCTGGCCACCTGCCCCACGCTGTCGCCATTGATTATGCAAAGGGCATTTTCTTTTTCTGCCATGGCGGTAGAAATATGAAGCATTGCCCGCTTCAGGAAAGTGGTTAATTTTTCTGGGTGAACATTATCCCGCAGGTGCACCTGCACATCTGAAAAATTGACTATGCCAAGCTTGATTTTGCCAGTAAATTTCGCCAGCTCTGCAGCAAGGTCGCGCACCTTATCCGCCGCTCTTTCAGACACAAACGGAGGGGAGTGAAAGTACACAGGAAGAATCTCGACCCCGCGCCGCGCCGCAAGATACCCCGCAACAGGGCTATCGAACCCGCCAGACAGCATAAGCATCCCCTTGCCGCTTGCGCCATAAGGCAAGCCCCCCGCCCCCGGCAGATAATCCACATAGAAGTACACATTGTTACGCAATTCTACCCACAGGGTCTTTGCAGGGTTATGCAGATCAACCTTAATGCCGGGCATGGTGTCCATCACGCTGCCACCAATTTCGGCAGAAATTTCATTTGAAGTAAGGGGATAGTTTTTGTTGCTACGCTTGGTAATTACCTTAAAAGATTCCACCGCCCCATGCTGCGCGGCATATTCCTTAAAAAAAACCGCCCCAATCGTTTGCAAGGTTTCAATATCCATTGCCGATGTTTTAACTGCATTACAAAAACCCGCCAGGCCAAATATTTTTCTTATCAGCGGCAGGATTTTGTTGCTATCTAGGTCTCCCTCGGTATCTTCAATTAAAAAGCGCCCCTGCTCTCTGGAAACCTTCACGCTAGGGATATGGTTTAAATTTTTGCGGATTACATCCAGCAGATGATGTTCAAAAAACGAGCGATTGCCCTTGCGCAGGGCTATTTCGCCGTACTTTACAAGCATGACTTTTTTCGTGTTCATTTCATCCCTCTGTATCCAAGCACTCGCCTAAGCTGGCTTACATTTTCTACAAGAAGCGCCTTTACCCGGCGGGCCTCGTCTATGTTGTTGTAAATAGAAAAACTAAACCTCACGGCGGCTTTTGCCCTATCTTGGCTGTGGCCAATAAGCTCCAGCCCAGATTTAACCTTCTTGCGGCTACGGCATGCCGCCCCCATAGATACATACACTTCCTTTTCTGAAAGCAGATGCACCAAGGTTTCGCCATTGACCCCCATAAATGAGATGTTCAAAATATAGGCCGAGGCATCGTCTGGCGAGTTGATAAAAACATCTGGCAGCTCGTTTATTATGTTGCGGAGTTCTGTATTTATTTCCGATATATTTGGCTGGCTGGCAGTAACGGCCTCTGCTGCTGCCGCCATTTTCAATATACCGCTTAAGTTTTCTGAACCTGGCCGAAGACCGCCCTCCTGCCCGCCACCATATAGCAGCGGATTAACCTTGAAGCCTGGGCGCAACCAAAATCCGCCCACCCCGCCTGGCCCGTGGAACTTATGCCCGCTAAAGCTATAGGCATCTACATACCTTAAGTCTATCGCCTCTTTACAAAACCCTTGCGCACCGTCCACCAGAACTACCGCACCCGCATCTTTAAAGTTTTTCGGGCATGGCATTTTACGTCCTGTCTCATGGTTAACATGTGACAGGCAAACTAGGCTTGGCCTGTCTGGCGGGATATGCCACTCTGCCATTGGCGCGATTACTGCCATGGCATCTTGTGCATTTTTTATTGGCTCTATAATGGAAGGATGCTCCCATGGCTCTGCAAAAATCACGCAACTCTGCCGAGCATGTGCCTTTGCGAAGCCCAGAATTGCCATGTTGTTTGACTCTGTGCCGCCAGAGGTGAATGTCAATTCCCTGGGCTGCACACAGAGGATATCTGCGATTGTTTTCCTGGCGGCATCCATTTTACGCTCTGCCTGTATACCCAGCCCATGTGGCGACGACGGATTGCCAAGCAGCCCGTCACCCGCCTGCCAAGGCAACTCTGAGGCAGTTGCCGCATTGTCGAAATAAATCATGCGAGCCTCCCTGCAAGCACATGCCAGCCCTCAAGCTCCTTTTGCCACAGCACATCCACTTTCGAATTTTTGCATTCTGCCAGCACTTCGTCCAGCCTTTCAGATATTATCCCCGAGGCTATAAATATTCCACCCGGTTTTAAAATTTCATTCACCAGCGGCAAAAGCTGAACTATCACATCTGCCACAATATTTGCTACCACAATATCTACCTGCCCTATTTTTTCTCGCAGACTGCGCTCGCTAAGAATATCCCCGGCGGCAATGGTAAGGCGAGACGAATCCAGGGAATTTATTTGCGCATTATGCTTTGTTGCGGCAATCGCCCCTGCGGGGTCTATGTCACATGCAAAAACATCCTCTGCTCCCAGCAGCAGCCCCAATACAGACAAAATTCCGCTGCCACAGCCTATGTCTGCCATCCTGTCACCAGGCTTTAGCCATTCTTGCACTGCGTGAATACACAGGTTTGTGGTTTGGTGTTGCCCCGTGCCAAATGCTGCGCCAGGGTCAATACGCAGGGCGACTTCGCCGGGCGCCGGGCTGTAGCTTTCCCATTCTGGCACAACTGTCACCTTGCCCATTTTTATTGGCTTAAAATGCTTCTTCCATTCTGTTGCCCAGTTTTCTTCGTTTGCAAACTCCTGGGCTAGTTGGAGGCTGCCCACTTCACCTGCATTTATATCAAGCAGCCGCCGCCTAACATCTTCTACAATAGCGTCGCCTGCGCCATCTTTCGTCACATAGAACAACACCAGCGCGCAATCGCTCTCTGCCTTTAGCAGGGATTCATCTGCATAGTCCCATGTGCGCTTTACAGACAACAAATCTCGCACCCGGCCTTTCGGGTCAACAATCTCTACGCTAGTTACCCCGGCAGCCATCAACAACCCTGTTACAACCTCTGCCCCCAAGGTGGTTGTTTCAATTGAAACCTTTGTCCATTCCATTATTTGCACCTCTTTGTTTTCAATATTTGTTATTGCGTTTTGCGCATATGTGTTTCATTGTTACAATATTCGATATTGCGTTTCGCCAGAACATGTCGACACTTTGCAATATTCATTATTGCATTTACCGTCGCGGGACACCCTCCCCGACATATCCATAGACATGATTATACCTCAATTTCTTTGAATTTTTCAATGTTTATGTTATAGTCGCTATGTTCTGTATATTTTATAGCCTGGAGAAATCATGTTTAAATCACAAAACTTATCGTTTGAATACGCCCCCCATGACAGCAACCCTCCACCACTCACACTAAAAAACATCAACATCTCTATACAAACCGGGGAATTTGTGGCAATACTTGGGCATAATGGCAGTGGCAAGTCTACCCTTGCGCGGCACCTGAACGCCCTGCTCACCCCAACCGAAGGCACGCTTTGGGTGAACGGCCTAGACACCAAGGACCCTGCCAGCACATGGGGCATTCGCCAGTCCACCGGGATGGTTTTCCAAAACCCAGACAACCAAATAGTAGCCACAATAGTGGAAGAAGATGTGGCTTTTGGCGCAGAAAACTTGGGCGTGCCGCCAGAGGAAATCCGGCGGCGAGTAGATGACTCCCTTGCAAAGGTTGGCATGCTGGCATATGCGTCGCACCAACCGCACCAACTATCTGGCGGGCAGAAACAGCGCATCGCCATTGCCGGGGTGCTGGCCATGCGGCCAAGCTGCATTGTTTTTGACGAACCCACGGCCATGCTAGACCCTTCTGGCCGCAAGGAAGTTTTGTCTGCCGCCGCAAACCTAAACAAAGAGGGCATCACCATCATTTTAATCACGCATTTTATGGAAGAAGCGGCAGTGGCCAACCGGGTACTTGTAATGGAAGACGGAGAGATTATCCTGGATGGCACACCCAGGGAGGTGTTTAGCCAAGTGGATAAAATGCAAGCCCTAGGCCTTGGCGTGCCGCAGCCCACAGCCCTTGCGCACAAACTGCGCCAGGCAGGTTTCAATATATCCCCAACAATACTCACCATAGACGAATTTATGCAGGACGAAACCGTGAAGAAAATTTTAAAAGGACAGGCAAATGCAAATAATTGAAACGAAAAACCTTACACATATCTATAACAAGGGCTCGGTTTTTGAAAAAATCGCACTGGATGATATTAATCTAAGCATTAATGCGGGAGAAATTGTTGCACTGATTGGCCACACTGGTAGCGGCAAGAGTACGCTTATTCAGCATTTCAACGGCTTATTAATGCCCACACTTGGCGATGTTTTTATAGCGGGGGATAGCACTGGCGATAAGACTAAGCTAAAAAGCATCCGCCAGAAAGCCGGCCTTGTTTTCCAATACCCAGAGCATCAGCTCTTCGAGCCGACCGTGTATGCAGACGTGGCCTTTGGCCCCACCAAAATGGGGCTTGGCCAAGATGAAATAGATACCCGCACCCGGGAGGCGCTAAAGCTAGTTGGCCTAACCGAGGATTGCTTTGAAAAATCCCCATTTGAACTATCTGGCGGGCAAAAGCGCCGGGCAGCCATTGCCGGGGTGCTTGCCATGCGGCCAGAAGTTTTGATACTAGACGAACCAGCCGCCGGGCTAGACCCCCGCGGCAAAGACGAAATACTAAGTCAGATTCAAAAAATGCACACAGAGCTTGGCATCACCGTGATTTTAGTTTCACATAGCATGGACGATGCCGCCAAGCTGGCGCAGCGCATTTTGGTGATGGAACGCGGCCGCATAACCATTGACGGCAGCCCCACAGAAGTGTTCAGCCAAGGCGAAGTCTTACAAGCCATAGGCCTAGACCTACCCCAAATAAGCAAACTAATGAACCGCCTGGCCCAAGAAAACCCAGCCATACAAAAGGGCGTCTTCTCCCTAGATGCCGCAGCAGCAGAGCTGCTAACCCTAGCCAGGAAGGGGGCGGAAAAATGACCCGCATTACCGTGGGCAACCACTACCCCACCGGCTCCATACTGCACCGCACAGACCCAAGGGTAAAGCTTGCCGGCACTGTTTTGTATGTAACCGCGCTGCTATTTGTTAACAATTTTTTGGGCTTTATTCTTGCGGCTGTTTTTATCGCCGCCTTGATAAAAATTTCAAAAGTGCCGCCGCGGCTTATTTTCCGCGGGCTTAGGATGATATTTTTCATGCTGGTGTTTGCCGCCAGCATAAATATCTTCTTTACATCTGGCCAAAATGTGCTGCTGCATTTTGGCATAATACGCATTACCACCGAAGGCCTAACCCTAGCCGCCCACATGATTGCGCGGCTAGTGCTGATTGTAACAGGCACATCTATGCTTACCCTAACATCCACCCCAATCCAGCTTACAGACGGCATAGAATCCGGCCTGCGCCCCTTAAAAGTCATAAAAGTGCCCGTCCACGATATAGCCATGATAATGACAATCGCCATGCGCTCTATCCCAAACCTCTCCGAAGAAATGGACAAAATAATGAAGGCACAAAAAGCCCGCGGCGCAGAACTAGACACCGGCAGCCTAACAAAACGCGCACTTAGCCTAGTGCCCATATTAGTACCGCTGTTCGTATCTGCCTTCAAATGGGCCAACGAACTAGCCACCGCAATGGAGGCCAGATGCTACCGCGGCGACATAAACCGCACACGAATGAAGGAAATGAAAATGAATGCAAAAGACTGGGCCGCCGCAGCGATAATGCTGGCCTCGGTGATAGCGATTGCGGGAACGCGATGGGTGATTTAGACACCCAAGACCAAGACCGCAGGGGCTTTCCCCTGCAACCCCACAAACTTTTTGAAAAAAGTTTGAATGAAACTTTAATATTTATATTTTGGAAATACAGAGGCCAACTTATGCGCGCAGGCCTCTGTGCTTTTTATTACGAAGCCTGATTCTTGGACATCACACTATGTATTAAAATCAACTTATAGTCACCCCACTAAAACATCACACAGAACGCAGGAAATTTTTCGCAAAGCGGCAGGCCGCCACGCAAGGCTTTTCGGCGATGCCAGATTATGAGAAATCTACAAGCTATATTGTGAGCGCCTGCACGTGAAACCACCACACAGAAGTTAGTTTCGATGGCCACCCAGCCACACACACAAAACCAGTGTCTGGGGCGCAAAATTTCTGTCTTTGCCACAAATATTTCAAACAACACATCGCACAACCCAAACCACCACCCCAGGCACAAAACACTCCCGCCTGGCCTCAACTTTTCAAGCAGCATCTCGCATAACCGAAATCAACTTATTACAATCTGTAATAAGTTGATTTTGGAAACCACCCGAGCCTATCGCGCCATACAACCAAAAACCCACGATAAAAAACGCCCTCTAAAGCCCAGATGCAAAGCACTCCATCCCGGCTACAACTTTTCGAACAGCATATCGCGCAGCCAAAATCAACATATTATTATAGTCGCTCAACAAAAAAACCCTTACATAGAACTTGTAATTTTTCCGCGACTCTTAATCGCTAAAAACCTTGCACACCGCCGCGCGCGGCAGCCTTCAGCTCCCTGTCTTACAAAAACTTCTTGCGCCCCACACGAGTGTTTCAGGAGGAGCGACAATACAACCCGCAACAAACTGACTCCAGCAACATCCCCAACCTACCACACAACAAAATCAAACCCCACAAAAAAAGCGCCCAGGCCAAAGCCCAGGCGCAAAAACCTTCTATCCCCGCTCTGCAATTCCAATAACCAGCCCAACAGTGCGTAAATTCTCTGGCTGGTCAATTTCCTTAGATGCAAAGGCCTTGTTCAGCGATTCTAAATAAATCGCGCCTTTCTCATAATCCACTCGCAGGCGCTTGCAATACGCCTCGCCGTCGTATACGAAAATACCCACACTATCTGGGTCTATTCTTGGTACGGCCTTCACAAACACGATATCATTATCGCAGATTTTGGGCTCCATGCTATCGCCCTTTATTGTAATGCAAAAATCCGCGCCGCGGCTTACCTGGGTGGACTCAAATTGCATTATTTCGTAATCATCATCGCTGTCGTCGCTAAGGTAGTTGCCAAGCCCCGCAGAGGCCCGCTGCTGGTACACCGGCAGCTCTACCAGGCCATCCCGCAGCTTAGATTCCTGCGCTTCGTCTGCTTTTACTGCCTGAGCGCGCTCGTATTCCTTTAGCATCACCACCTCCACCACCTCGCGGCCATGGCCGTCTAGCTGGCGATACTTCATTATATGCTCATGTTCATCGTCGTTCAAAATGGCTACCTCGTCTGCCTTTTTGCGGTTGTCGCTTACCCCAAGCAAATAGTCAATGCTCACGCCAAAATGCCCTGCCATCAGCTGCAGAACCTCAGAGTTTGGCTCGCGAAAGCCAGATTCATAATTCGCATAGGTGCTATAATTTAGTGGCAGCTGGGCCACCAAATCACGTTTTGTTTGATTTCGTTCCCGCCGCAGGTTTCTTAGCCTTTCTGCCACCATACACTTGCTCCTTCGTCTTTTTATAGTCAGCTGAACCGAAAAAGCCTGCCGTGGCAAAATGATTTTGCCGCAATACAGGGAATAACAACGCGGCGCACCTGAATACGCAAAGAAGGCACTAACGCTTTGGTTTAACTGACTGCACCAAGTATAATACAGTCGCATAAATATTGCAATGCTTTTTGTGGAATATTTCTTAGAATTTTTCACATCGCCAAAACCAGACATGTCGAAACATTTTTCTTCAATATTTTTGCAATGTTAACTATTTGTGCGCTGACCAACTACTCTCTGCGTGTAATACTTAACACATAAAGTTTCACAAGTCCAAAACAATGGAGGGAACGTATGTTTAAGAACATTGAAATTGAAAAAATGCGCCACCATCTATCTAAAACCGAGCTAGCGAGCCGCCTAAATGTGCCGCCCTCCGTTCTAGACGACTGGATATGCAAGCGCCAAGCCATCCCCGCAGAAAAACTACGCGTAATGTGGCATCTATTTGATGGCGTAAGCGTGGATTATTTGCTGCGTGAGTGTTAAGGTCATAGGCTACACCCACTTACTTTTAAAAAAACATGGCAAAACGCTTTAATATGTAAGGCAACGCAAAAGCCGTAAGATTGCAGCCCTCACGGGTCACAACCTTACGGCCTTTGTTTTTGCCCAAAACTTCATTTTACTATAAATACGGTTACGCCTTAGGCTCTGCCAAATATGCGTTCATTTGCTCTATTATCGCGTCTACATCCATGCCATGTACTACTGTGGCCTGTTCTAGTGATTCGTAGCGAGCAGATGGGCAGCCTACGCAGTGCATGCCGTGGTTCATTAGGATAACTGCAAGGCCGCGGTCTATTTCCAGGATTTCTGAAATTAGCATTTCTTTATTCACTGTTGCCATTTGTGAAACTCCTTTCATGTATTGGTTAAGTTTTTAAAGCCGGGGAAGTATCGGAAGATAACTCTCCCCTGTATTGATTCTGCCGAGACATGTGTCGCCCACCAGCGGGAGTCGCCAGAGTTTGTGCGGTAGTCACCCAGTACAAAATAGTACCCTTCGGGTATATGAAACGGCCCGTAATTGCCAGTTATTTCGCCATGGACAAAGCCGTCGCGCAGGGGGGTTACAGCGTCGTTGATATAAACCCTGCCGTCTTGCATGTTAACGGTTTCGCCCGGCATCCCGATTATTCTTTTTACATATAAATAAGCACTATCTGGCCTACGGAACACTATTATATCAAATCTTTGCGGCTGTGAAAACATGTACGACAGCCTAAATGCAATAACTCGGTCGTTTTCTCGTATTGTACCTTGCATAGAACCTGTTGGCACCACGGCATTAACTATAACAAAGGTATTAAGCAAA
>Ga0123355_10007605_pt1 | contig 16262 bp, 11 predicted proteins | sample TergutEmb28metaG_3_FD_89872 | JGI IMG/M metagenome (GOLD analysis project Ga0123355, IMG submission 89872) | Embiratermes neotenicus P1 segment gut microbial communities from Petit-Saut dam, French Guiana - Emb289 P1 | ecosystem: Host-associated > Arthropoda: Insects > Digestive system > Gut ...
GGCACGGAATTGTAGAGGCCTGAAGATGACTAATCTTTAGTCGAAACATGTAGCCATTATATAACTACACTATAAATAAATAATTAGATTGTGCTGACGTACACATATGTTATAATATTTTATTTCTAAGCACATCGTGATGCCCTCATTCAGAATATTTTTAGATTATGCTGTACATGGCAGGCAGTGGCAAATATGAAAATATGTGTTTGAATTCTGGCAAGTTTACGTGAAGTCCGTGAACATTTACATAAAGTTCAGCAACGACTCATGCTGGTAATGCTGAATTGTATCAAACTTTAGGTCAAGTTCTGGTCTGTATATCTTATGATTTTGGAATTAAAATACTGATTCTGGAAAAATTTATGAACTTAAATAAGAAAAGTCCTTTTTATTAAATCATGAAAATGTTTGAAAGTCGCTGGTTTCAAAGATACGAATACCATCAGGTGAACGGTTCCTGTCGTAAACTAGCCCAGTGTTTAGTTGAACATGTGTGGTATATGTGAAGGAAGTGGAAGGATGTGACCATGGCTGTATTTAAGGTACTTTCCTTTTGTGTGACATGAACAGCTGATAAGAGCCATAGACACTAGGTCTGTTCAGTAAGTGACCCAGCAGAAATTTAACTATGTAGCACCTTATACTTTAGTCAGAATTGCTACTTCTTGAGCCAGTTTGCTGAGTGAGGATACTGTATAATGCTCTTGTTTGTTTATTGATTAATTGTAACCAGAATAGCAGCCACCGCACATTTATGATAGTAAAGGGAAAATTATCATCGTGAGATTGTAAAGGGCAGTGGCTGTGTAGCCCCATACATTTCTCAGTTGCTATACTTGATGGAGGTAGGTGGTCAAGTTCATACCCCTGTCTGTCTTACTTCCAAGGAAAAATCCTCAGATGGTCATTGGACAGGAGTCTGGATTGACCCCATGTCCAATCTGTGCATGGTAGGAGGAGAAAAATCTCAGCCCTGCTGGAAAATGGACCCAGATTTCTGATTGTCCAGCCTGTAGCCTACTCATTATACCATTTATATATATTTATTTTATTTATTTTGTATCAATTACAGGCAGGTCATTTTTACGTGATTTCTTTTTGTGTGAATTTGTTTCCACATGACTTGAAAATATACTCCCCTTTTCAAATTTACACAATAATTTTTGGTTTAATGCGATTTGGCATAGACGATCCATGGCTGCGCTATCTTCTGTAAGAGGCTAGCAGAAAGTAACGTCACTAATGTCATCAGTTATGTGTATGGATTTGGTGATAGTAAGCATGTGGCTCGAATAGGTGCTCTTCAACAGCATTGGCTTGTGTTACCAAAATGAGTGAGCAACGTAACTGTACACCACCTAGTGCATTCCCAGTGAAAAACCAATGAAAGACAATATACAGGCACTTTAAATTATATGTAATAAGCCGACATGAAAAATGTGAACGAATTGTTTATACATGGCGTAATGTTAGATTCAGGCATAGTTGTGCATGTACAATTTGTGATAATTCTGGTAGAATTATGGGAAGTGTGAAGTCAGGAACTAATGTGTTTGTGTAGCAAGACTACCACAGTCCTATCAGAATGAGCTGTACCAAGAAGTATGGATGTGAATATTTATATTATCCAGATAAGATCTGACAGCTGAGGTGGCTTATGATTGATGTATATACAACATTAGAACACTGCAACTAACAACTGACAACCGAGGTAGCGTATGATTAGTATATTATAAAGCATCACAATAGTGTACATTATCATTACTATCAATTTTACATATTTTAACAATTTTATATATTTTAATAATCTGATGTTTTAATTATGTTTATAAGAATGAACGAAACATATTTTGGCAGGTTGGCTTGTACACCTTTGTTGTAACAACTCCGTGAGGATGGCACCTCTGTGGTGAAACATGTAGGAGTTTATGTATGTCATGTATGTTGTATGTTGTACCATAAGTGCATTTGTTGGATAATATTTTGATTATAAGAACATGCACGATATGAATAACATAGAGTTTACTATGGATATGAGTCTTTTACATTTTTTTGTATTATAAATAAAATATACTGTATGGAAATGTGTATGTACTCTATATACAGTACATGTAGACTCTCCAGATATGTATGTCCAAAATACACGGTTTTGAATGGGAATTTTGTGTTTGATTGGCACCATGATTTACAGGAGCATAACCCTGGCATAAAATGAGACCTTTCTGTATTTGTATAATGGTTTGTTAGGCTAGTTAGAGTCAGGTTTGGTTAGGTTAAGTTACATTATGTTTGGTTTGGCTGGGTTTGGTTTGGTCAGGTTGGACTTAGTTTTATCAGGTTAGGTTAGGAATTTAATTATTTATTTATTTAGCTTTTGTTTAGTCATGTGTTTACTTATTTATATATTTGTGTATTTACTTAATTATATTTTTATTTATTTATCTACTTTATTATGTGTTTGTGCAGTGAGATTAATTTATTTTACTATTTATTTATATGCTTAGTTACTTTATTATTTATTTACAGGTTTGTGTGTGTGTGTTCCCCCCCCCACCCCCCCGCAAAGTCTCACCACGGGTCTCTATCCTGAGCCAGATTAATCAGGTCTACCCCTTCATCATATTTCTTTAAAATTCTTTTGTAAGACTGTCCTCTTGTCTGTGCCTAGTTGATGCAAGTGGTCCCTTTTCTTCAGATTTTTCATCGAAAACCCTTTACTGTGTCTATCCTCTCCTATGCAGCATGCCTTGCCTTGCTGATCCTCCTTGATTTGATCACCCTAAAAGTATATGGCTAGGACTATAACTCATGAAACTTGTTGTTGTGCAGTTTTCTGTTTCCTATTACTTCCTCCTCTTAGTCCCAGATATCTTCCTTGTCATTCTGTTTTCATACGCCCACAGTCTTTGATCTTCCCGTAATGTGAAAGACCACTTTTCAGACCCATATAAGAAAAAAAGGCAAAGTAGGTCAAATATTGTGATCTGTATGTTTTTAGGAAGCAAACGATTAAAGCATACCTTCTTTGTATATTAGTATAATGGCACCAGGTGATTAAGGGAAGACTCCGGACAGCCCTGTAAAGAGGTGACCTGTGTGATAATTGTATCCAGCATGTCTTCCATATCTGACACAGTGGTTCTCCTTTGCCAGTTGCACTTCCACATTTAGTTACTTGGAGCCCTGACTGATTAGTACTTCTTCCTCATCATCTGGTGGGCTGAGACTGAGAATGTCAAATGACCATGTGGTGAGAAATTGTGATATATGTAACTGTTCTCTGTAGTTGTCCACAGATTTCAGCGCAGATCAGGATCGCATTGAATGTATGGCCTGTCGTGACTACCAACCAGGAGAACAAATATTCATATTTTATGGACCACGCACCAACTCAGAGTTCTTCGTACACAATGGATTTGTTTACCCTGACAATGAACATGATGGTCTGCGTCTGAGTCTGGGCATCAGCCGGGATGATTCACTGCAACCACAACGTACCAAGTTACTTGGCCACCTTGGTATTCCAGACAGTGGGGACTTCATTCTGAAGAAAGGACCAGATCCAGTTGATGGCAGGTTGCTGGCATTCCTCAGGGTGTTTAATATGGGACCAGGTAAGTTTAAAACTTTCAATATTTTAAACAACAAAATGCAATAATTAAAATGCAATTATATTTTTAATTAGTGCATTTTGAAACTTGTTAACGCTCATTTGACATAGTTATTGGCCTAATGCATTGGGCTTTCAGTTATGTGTTATAGTACTGTGATGTTTCATGTAAAATGAGTCTGTGGGCCAGTTTACAAAAACTATACATGTACACAATGCCAAAAAAGTCATATACTTAAATTAATTATTTAATTATTAAAATGAGAGTAAGATATACTGCAGTGGAATACAGATATCTTGTGAATGTGTTCTGTTCTGTTCTGCATACCTCATTGTTCATTTATTGTGGGTAAAGATGTGTTGTTTCAAAGCTGTTGAGTCCAAAGCTATTTTTTCTTGTATTATGTTAGCTGTTCATTGCATTGAAAAATGTTTCCTACATCTTAATAGGCCACTATTTTGTGTTATGTACAGATTATTTTACTGTGAATTAACTATGAGAAAACTGTTGAACTTCAGTTTGAGCTTCCTGTAAATCTGTGTTTATATTTGACCCAAAGCCCATTAATTTTCTGCACTTTGATTAAGAATATATTAAAAGAAAACAATTTAATTAGGAGCATAATGTCAGTATATCATTCTTGAATGACAGGAGGAGGAAATTGTAGGTCCTGTTCATAAACTTAAGGCCCTCACTGGGCTACACCAAACCACAGAACTATGTAATGGGACTTTATTTTATCTTTATCTTCCATCACTATGTCACTTGGGCCATTTTGCACGATGAAGGCAGTGCTGCCCTGAGTATTTCTCCAATTTGTGTGATTGCAAGTCCACACATTTTATTTAAATGAATGAATGAGTGTTGTGGTCAATATTAGGTTTCTGATTACCATATTTCAAGAAGGTAAAGGTAAAGATGGCCCTGTAACATGCCATTGGAGGCAGGCACAGAGGGAGGAATGGAGGTATAGCTCTACCCATGTGTAACCTGGGTACTAGATAGGGGTGGTCAGCACCACATCCTTGCTGTTTTACGTGTGGCAAGGAGCCCCATTACCCATTTTAAGAGGCTGATTGGCCTTGGGCCTGTCTGGAAGGTTGTGGAAAATCTCACCCCATCAGGGTTTGAACCATCTGGCCTGCAACGATGTGCTATACCAACTATGTTGTCCCAGCTGCCATTTAAAGGTGGTGGTGGGAATATTTTCCTTCTGCTTGTGGGCCTTTGTCTCATCTAATATACAGGTTGTTCATTGCACAACAGAGTTTTGTAAGTTACCTAAGCCAACAGGTAGTGACTACTGACAGTTTTCAGATAAAATATAAAATAATGTCTGTTTATAAGGGACATGTAGCAGGTATTAATCTAGTAATTGGACAGAGGTGAGTCATTAATTTTCAAATTTTGTGAGTGGTCAGTTTCATGCTTCAGCTGCCTCCCCCTAGTGCCAGGTAGTTAGAAGACTTGGTAGGTCCCAGAATTAGTCTGGACATTGTTGTGAAGAGAAACGTTTCTTCCCTTATGAACATTCAGAGTCTGGTCTCTGGACTCTAGCCTGTCACTGCTGTTACTGAATTGTTTTGGCTTAAATTTATCAAGGGATGAACATTTTTGTCATAGTGGCTGTCGATATTTATTTACTGCAAATCTTGAACTTGGTACAAGGAAACCAATCCTTATCCTCCTTATGAAGAATCTTAATTTGGTCATCTAGTTTGAAATATGGCTCCAGTATTTTCAGTAGCTCAAAATATTATTCAACTAGAACTTGTCCTTTCAGAAAGGAGCTTTTTAACTGTTAGAACATAGTTCTTGCAAACCCAAATCATGAGAGCATTGTGTGATATTGTATTGCCTGGCAGAGCATTTAGAGCATTGGCTATCCAGTGAGCGCAGCTGTGACCTTGTATACCCCGATTGTGCAGTTACAACCGAAGTGGAATCCAAGACGTGGAAATACCTCCATGACAGGATATATATCCTGCAACGTGGTTACCGCACTGCACTGAACGTAAGTTTCTAACGTATAAATAGCAATTTCAGTAAATAAAAGTGGGTTAATATCACATACCTGAATACTGAACCTGGTATGTGTAATTGCCACAAGGTCAGCCAGCATTTATCTCACAGACCTATGTCTTTGAATTTTTCAGGTAGTTATAGGCCTATTTAGAAGGGTTGGAGAATGAGGGACATAGTGGAACGAGTTACAGTTTTATATATGTGGGCTGTCCAGAAAGTATCCAGCCGTTTTGAATATCTTGAGAAACGGTCACATGGCCTTGATGTAACTTGGCAGCGAGTCAGAGGAGACCTTACTGTGGATCCATGAACAGTCACTCTCCCTTGGGGCTAGTCAGTCGGCAGTGAGACATCGTTGCCTGAACTTGGTACACAAGTGTGTGACTGTCGCATTCACAAATCTCGTCCCTTTCAACGTCGATTTTAGCTTCGGGAAAAACCAGAAGTCACAAGGAGCCAAATCTGGGCTCTGCAGGGGGCTGACAGATCTGGTGATGTGATGCTTTGCCAAAAAACCTGCAGTAGAGCTGTAGAATGGGCAGGCATGTTGTCATGATGAAACTGATCTGCTGGCTTGGTCATTGTGAATGCAGTAGTCACACAGTACACAAGCTCAGTCATTGGCTTCTCACTGCCACCTGACTAGCCCCACGGGAGAGTGACTGTTCACGGATGCACTGTAAGGTCTCCTCTGACTGGCTGACAAATTACATCAAGGCCACATGACCAGTTCTCGAGATATTGAAAATGGCTGGATACTTTCTGGTCAGCCCTCATATCTTGTATTATACAGAATTGTTATTGTATTTGATAAGTATCCTTTGTCATCTGCAGCCTCTGCTATGGAATGCCTGCAGATGTTTGGCTGAGTGGATATGTTAGCATGATAAATGATCAGATATGAAAAGATGACTGATAGTTTTCAGAGAAAATAATGACCCTTTATTTCCTTGATACATCTGATGCAATAGAATGTAGTAAAGTGAAATGTTCTGTGTTGTGGTAAGCGTTCTGCAGGTGGTCTGAACCAGAGTATTGCTTTCTGTTATGGACAATCATTGCAGTATTTTCTTCATACCTATCAGAGTCAGCAGTGGTAATAAGTTGAAGTGTGTACTGTGGTAGTGTTTTTACCTGTGGCTTACCCTTGTGCTGCGGTAGATTGTATTCATTTAAAACATGGGTGACAGCACTGGAGTATAGGATAGTCTTATATGAAATTTATTTGTGGTATAACTCTGCTATGAGAGGAAATTCAAAAGAAAGTTACCTGGTGTTCAACTTTTGCACAGAGACACTATTAAGGTTCTTGTCGATAAAGCAAGAACAACTGTGGAGTTGACACGAAACCCAAACATTGGTTGTTCACAGAAAAAAAGCTGTACAAGATCATTGCTCAGCCTCACAAATCGCATACATGTCTTGCACAAGAAATTGCCATGGCAGTAGCCTGAAATCTCACAAGCCAATCTTGATTTCTGTGACTGATATCTTTATGACTGCAGACTTGGTCCCAAGTTGACATCTTTTCCTTCCATTGTCGGTGTACTGAGTAAAGCGTGTTTGATCAGTAGTGGATCATTTGTATTCGCTTGTTCTGAAAATCCGGTGTGGAAATAGTCACTGTGTTTATGATTGTCTTCGTAGCATAGCTGCTGTGTTGCAGGATGACTGCATGCTTCTGAAGAGGCCTGATCTGACGCCCTCTCATCGTATTGCTGTTCAGTTGCGGATGACAGAGAAGAAGATACTAGCCGCTGCAGAAGATTATGTTAAACAGCAGATGAAGGCCTGAAGATGCAAGCAGATTGTAGGTAATAAAAGCTGTATGTGGTCTAACCACAGACTGTGTGAGCAGTTATAGTTGTTTGGAGGAATCAACAGATGCTTAGCCAGTTACCATGTTGACACATACACAGATTTATTTTTCTGGTTTTCTGGGATATGATGCTTTGTTGCTGGGTGCATGGTTCCAAAAGCTTCTAAGGAACTTACCAGGGATGCAGAGTCACTTCCCAGAAGACTGGAAATCCTTGATTGCACCGCTGAACAATGGCCTTGTACTGTACATACAAGTTGTAAATGTGAAACTTGACTGTACTGAAACCTAAACCAAGGGGAATATATATATATATATACATAATTTTAATTTTCTGCTGCATATTGCAGTGGACTTGCATTAAAATTTTCACATTTGAAATGAATGTATGCAATAAACTATAGTGAGAAGGCATTTGCAAATTGTATAACAATGCTGCATTCATTTATTTGGTGTCTCTTTCTTTCTAACAAGAGAGAGTGGTATTTTATTTACAAAGACCTGTGTGTTGCAGAAATTTTGCAGTTGCATGCACACTAAGATCTTCCACAAGCTAAAAATGGATGCACTATCAGTTTAACATTTTCTAAGATCTTCCACAAGCTAAAAATGGATGCACTGTCAGTTTAACATTTTCCACTGTTCCTTACAGAACAGACATTACAGCAATGAACATTTTAAATTTTCTTGTTTGATTGTTTAGTTTTGTCTTGAAACACCTTGTGTTTTTCATTAGTATGTTTTTCATTATTAGTCACCTTTGATGTGTTTACATTCTTCTCAGGTAAATCTCCACTTATTCTTGTTTCTGCTGACGTAAATGTGGTATTGAGCATGTAATAAGCTGTTCTTAATCATGTAATTATACATGCATTTTTTTTAATGTAGTAATTAAATGTATGGTTAGCGGCTTCGGTAGTGTAGGGGTAGCGTCCTGCCTTTAAGTACCCAAGTTCGCGGGTTCAAACCCGGCCGAAGCTGTCAGGATTTTTCAGGGTGAAAAAATCCTCAGTGTACCTTCCTTCGGAGGGGAAGTAAAGCCGTCGGTTTCATGTCATAGATTTGCGGCATGTAAAAGATCCCTGAAATGACAAAGTCACACTTTCAGGCAAAATTACCGGCCAATACTTGCACACACAGTTCCACCTTTCACTACTAGGGTCTCTCGCGTTGTTGTGGACATGGAGTGGCGAATGTGGAAACGTCCAACAAACAGGTGGGGGGGATAGGGTGAGTACAGTAAGCCTTCTAGGCTGCAGTACATCCGTGGCATTAGCCACGGGCCCTACTGATGAAGAATAAGTAATTAAATGTATGGTTGGTGCTGCATCTGAAACTTGAGCCTCAGGTAAAATAAAAACTGAACACTTCTGATTGTTGTAATTGTGTCTGACCATTACACATAACCAGCATACATGGTGTTTTCTTCCACAGCAAAGTGGCAGAAGTTGTCTCTGTTTTGCATCATGTAAAATAAGAATTGACATAAATATTTACAGTACACAATTTGACTGCTTGTCATTTATATTTCAGGTTTACAGAAATTGATGCTTTTGCCCACAAGATTTGTATTTTTAACTAATTACATCTTTTGGAGAAGGGACAGTTATGTTTGTGTTGTGATCAGGGTGTTTTCTTTGCCGTTTGTAACACTATAATATTAGTATCTCAAAGACTGGAATATTTTAACCCTTCCCTTTATACAAAAATTTACTTCAGTTTTTAAATTAAAGTAATTTCTTCAGTCCAGATTTCAAATTTTGAGTTTTCTTGTTTATGTTGACCAGAACATTCTAGGACTTTTCAGAGGAGCCAAGATAAAAGCACTGTATATTTATGGTGAATCGAGGAAATTACGGAGAGAGGGGAAAGTAGTCATAGATTATGTAGTGAAAGAAACACGAAGGAATGGCTTGAATATCAAGTCTACCATATGACACAGGAATGTTTGAAAGAATGAAAGTTTGAGCTCATTTAAGGTGACTGAGTGTGGACTGGACAGCAGTTGTTCCCTCACAGTGTCAGTAGGGATGCTGTTACTTGCTCATGTGGTCTTCACTATGAAGTGAACAGATTGCTGCTGGCATAGTAATGTGAAGCTGCCCTTCATTTCCATGGCAGTTAATAGATAACAAATGTAAAAGTACTTGAATGGTATGCTACAGGGTGTCTAATTTGTGAAGAGAGTGTTTCTTATAAGCTGTTTAGCAAGTGTTCTGCAACCTGGCAGCAGGTACCAAGCTTGCCATAAGGGCTTACAGAAATTGGCCTGCTGTTGAGAAAAATGTATAAACCCTATCTTTGCTATATTACAGGCAATTTTTAAGCAACTAAAATCCCAAATATTATGAAATTTGGTGCACATGTAGTTGAGAGTTTGCTGTATCAACTGACTTTTCTTTTTGTTTTTGACTGGGACATGTTTATAATATTCTTTTGTGAATGATCATTCTTGGAAGTAGTGTTTTATAAAACAATATTACAGCCTTAAAACTAACCCCAGAAAACCCACAGACACCATGTTAGCGGCAGCATTTTGATGAATACCCCTAAGCAGGGGATGAGGTAATCTGCATAAAAACAACTTCCCTTGTTTGAATTAAAATCTCTCAACACAACCAGACAAATATCAATTGATCCCAGTATCATTTAGAACCATTTCAGCGTGATGTAAGCGGTTGGGTCGGATTAGTACTGCTCAACACCTTGATGTTTTTTGACCCTTGTGTGTCATCCCCAGGAGGCACTTAAGCGAACATGTTTGTATGCTGATAAATTATATGGTGCGTTACAGATTTGTTCTTTTGTTCATTATCTTCCTGAACCTGGTCACACTATTCATCCCCATCCTTTTACCCATTACAAAATTCATATAGAGTACTGGGTAATACCTTTTCCCAATTGAGAGCATAGTGCTGCACACCTCTACTCTAACTGCAACTCTGAAACTTGTGTTTTGGGCCACGTCCTCTTTCCACCTCATTCACTCTGAAGATTGTAACTGCGCTTTATGTTGAAACAGAATAATTTAAATGCTTGATACTGCTAAACCCCAAGAGCTGAAGGTACACTTAATCTTCTTGTTTCTTTGTAATTTTCGTAATAGCTGCTAGAAAGACGTAGGTTATCAAAGTTCTGCTCATTTTGAGGAACAGCCTTCTGATTGCTTATACAGAATGCTTTATGAGATTTTAAACACATTTCTGCTGTGTTAAATGTTTGTGTTAACATGGTTCACTTTGTGTATGCTGTTAATTTGTGGTGAGCACTGAGCCAATCAGGACCTTTTGCACAGTGGAACCTGAGATGAACTGTAAATGGTATGAGAATTGGGAAAAGTAGGATCTACTGTATATTTTATTGTGATGTGTTTGTGTGGTACGCACTTCTAACACGTGCTTTGGGTTACTGCATTTGATTTTTGTGAAATGCTGATGAATCATTGTACATATGTTATTGATATTTATTATAACGCATTGCAGAATGTATATTCTTCGTGTATTTTATGGGAGGACATTCGAAAGGTTTGAAATAAATATAACTGAATTATCATCACCCAGTTATTTTTATCTCTATTTTGCATCTTCCTCTCCTTAACTACATAAACACAAATGATAATTTTTATTTATTTATTTTGCATCTTTATAGTTACATGAGCAGAAACAATAATATAGTAGCTGCACATCATGTGCAGGGTGAATGAAAGAGAACTGCTTGGTAGTAGAATTTTCTGTACTTTATGTGACTATAAATATGGGGGCCCTGTGGCGGACAGTCATCTGAGTTCCCAAGTATTATGCGGAATGCTGTCATTTAAGTTTTGTGGCCCTTTTCTCAGTTAATAGTATGGAAGTCTTGTATTGCTATTGGAAGCTGATTCAAATTTGAGTCTTTTTGTGTTAATTAATCATATTCTGTGACAACTGCAATGTAGTTTTGTTTGAGGCTTCTGGAGTAGGTGTTGGATGTTATGGGCATGTAAATGACTGGTGCAGAAAGTCTGTTGGATATTCTGTGTCTTGTTTTCATGTTTATAATGAAGGAGTTAAAAAGTTCATACTTCTGTGTATTTGTGTGTCATTTAGTTTTTGGACTGGCTGTGAGGTGACGTTTGCTGAACTAAACTTCTCTGCCAAGCTGCATCACTAATTTGCATTTCAGTCCAAAATTGTAGGTTGTAGCCTCTGTGATTTGCATTGTGTCAGAGAATGGTAGATATAAAATCTTGTGTACATAAGTTACAGGGTCTCTGCCACAGTAATAATGGGGCTAGAAATCAGTGTGTGAAGTAGGCCTTCATGAATCCTACTTAGAACTTTTTACTATCGTGACATATTTGCACTATTGTGAAGGTATTCAGATTACAGACATGTGCAAATGACAACCATCCCCCATTACATTCATTTAGGTGGAGTGTGATGACATTGTATTTTGCTAAGAAAAAGTTTCATTTCAAAATGTAAAATTTAAGCACAGCAGTCCCGTACTCAATTGCATATCTTTTGTGATTTCTTTATGTATATGCCCTGTAATACCCTTCCCACCTAGCCTTTACTTATACCATTTAAAACACTAGTGTGTGGTATATTAACTAAGGATATGAAATTTAAGAGGTGTATCGCTAATATTTTGGTGCCCTCCTATGTTGGGAGGATTGATAACCCCAACAATACTGGCTGATTCAATATAGCTCAGTAAAAATACTAACATATAGGATAAAAAGAGCTTGAATCTTCTTAACCACTATGTCCAGACAGCCCTGGGGCCCACCAGAACTTCAAACAAATGTCGCAATGGATTAAACTTTGTTCTCTGTCTCATTTTGATCCAGATTTTTTTTTGTGTGATGTGCTTTGTTATTATGAACTTCAATTTCCCCCCGCTACCTTTTATGAGTCGTTTTTCTGATGGCCGTGAGAGTTCCTTCCCTTATGTTCCACTTAAATGGATCGGTATGGAATCTGCTTACATGGGCGAAGTATCATTCATTGCCGAGTTCATTGTTGTTAATAATAGTAAGTAGAAATTTCGCTAGATGGCAGACCTGAGGGATGCTAATGTTGCGATCTAGTGTCGGGTATGGTAACTGTTTCCAGTGCCGTAAAACGGCACGGTTTAGAGCTGACATTTAAATCACCCGTGGCAATTGCCTTAAGTGGCGCCTGTCAGTGAAGTAGCAGACTGCAAGCAAGGTGGATGTGGAGTGTGGTGTTTCGCCACAACCGTGCCTCGTGTGCGATGGAACGGCATGACAGGTAACAGCTGTCTACAGAGAGATTACTGACGAAGAGATATGAGTTCCACACCCGCTGTGGCGGCAGAAGGCAAAACGCTTAGTAACGGAAGTGCCTTTCCTCGAGAATTACTCTTCAAGTTTCTGGTCATTGGAGATTACGGCGTTGGTAAGAAAGTTTCTGTTCGTTTAGAAACATTCGCTATATGATGAGTTACAACAGCTACATCTCGTACATTTATGATAAGTTTTGTGCAGTGTATATCGTTCATTTGAACGGAATTCACTGCGGTGTGGTCTAAACCTGCAAACACTCTCGTTAATGCAGGTTTAACCTCGAGGCCAAATTCGACGGCCTTTCACATATCAAACATTCTGACGAAGCAACAGAGTATGGATTAACTGGCTGTTACCCGCGAAATATTTCGATTTGTATTGTGTTTCGGATTCGCCAGGGAGCACACACAAAACGTTCTTGGGCTTTTTACATTGTTCACTTTTGATATATGTGTTTTGTTGACGTTGACCTCAGGGCCACAAAGACTGATGCATGTACACATCTTAAAGTAAGCGCGCATAAAATATTTTTTTCTGTTTTATTTGATTACGCTCTCAGTTTCCCAGACTTTGCTGTGACAAATGGAAGGATGAGTGAGTAATTAAAAAAAAAAACTGAAAGGAACCCGCGGTGGCCTCATTGAGCTATTTGAGAGCATTTGATTGGATGGACTGAGGGAAAAAAAAAAACCACTGGGTATCCTACATTTCGGACTGTATTCGAACCGGACATTCCCCCCTCACCGAATAGGAGTCAGGCGTCACCACTACACCTACTGCTGGATCATATTCACGTATAAAACCTTTGAAATAGCCGCCCGGTTGATCTGTCATTATTGTTGTAGTTAATGTTGGTAATAAGTGAATACACGGTCTGTCCGTGCGCAAGACTATTCTTATTCTGTGCAGATAAGTTTTATGCGAACTTGCTATACTGGTACAAAGCACTAGATCGCATGATGTGGAGAACTCGCTTTGGGGTAGTCTATGGACCTGTCGTAGGGCAAACTGTGGAATGATGAGCACCAGTGCAGAAAGTGTGGAAAAAAATTTGAAGTGTGTATTGCCTGTTGCACGGAATTTGTTTAATGTTAAGTTTGTGCTTGTTCTGACAGAGGTGGCTTAAGTATTTTCCGTTCCTAAGTTTAGACTTGTCACTGTGACACACTTCTGTGCAACAACAAACTCTTCTGATTGCGTATGTTAGTTCTATTTTGTAGGTAAAGGTAAAGTTGTTCCTTTGCACGGTATGATGATGTATGGGGGAGTGGAGGTGTAGCTTTATGCATTCCTAACCACATATTTAGGTGGAGGTGAGTTTTCAGCATCACGCCCTCGCTCCTTTGTCGTACGTGAAAGAGGCCGAGTTACCCGTTGGGTAAGATGCTGGGTAGGCACCGGAGTCGAGAATAGAAAAATCGCCTGCATTCCCCGGGGGTCAGGACATGATGATACTTTGTCCAGCCCGTTGACTAGTCTGTACAGGCCAGCTGTGCACTTATGTCTTACTAGTACAGCACATAGCGTAAAGTCTGGTAAGTTTATTATTAACTTGTCAAATTATTGTTATCTTTTGCCGGAATAATCTTGATGACAAAATTTTTGAAACGCCCTAAAAGTTATAGAATCTGAGACAAGAGCAGAGATCATATAACTTGCATTTTCGGAGTTTACTTTAAAAGTCTTATGACAACTGGGTGCACAGTCCGTCGTAAGTGGATTTTTTGATTCCGCATCTGACACAACGTGAGTGAGAATGTCAAATGGAAAAATTGACTGGTGGTGACTTGAATATAATGTCAGTGGTTACTACATGTACCATCCAATTTAACATTAAACAAGACAGATATCGTACGTATAAAAGAAACATAAGGCGCTTTAGCGTAACCATTGTTGGCGTGAAAAAGCAAGTATTACATTACCTCACTGTGTGTTTGTAGCCTTAGGTATCCAGCATGCAACGCGCATGCGCCATATTGTCATCTGTGACCCGCCTGACTCTACTACATTTTTTCGCATTATCCGATAAACGATACGATTTTGGAGAAAAAGATACCGAACATAAAATGTGTTTTGATTGTCTCTGCAACGTTTGTCTGAAACATTTACCGTTCTAAGAAGAAGTGAGAGAGATATGATTACAAATGTCTGTTGGTCGTAAGGTAAAGTGCCCGTTACTCTTGTCCGATTTTAATGAAACTTGAATTTCTCCCGACAGATTTTCAAAAAAATTCTCAAAATCATGTTGGAGCCGAGCTCCATACGGACGGACTGATAGACATGACGAAGCTAATAGTCGCTTTTCGCAATTTTGCGAACTCATTCAAAAAATGGGCGAAACCTGGAAACGTTCCGGGAAAAAAAAAGTGCTTCTTAAGAAATTGGGGCACATTGGATAGGAAAGTAATTTTACTTAAAAGATAAAATCATCGAAGGTGTCTTTGATTACTTTCTGCGCACAGCTATCAAATTAGTGTGGGGACATTGCTAAAAGGCAATCACATTACTGGCCGCTATGCCTACAACGTGCTTCTGCGCTTTTCAGGCTTCATTTCTGAGTTTAATTACAACAAAAGTGTTTTGGAATTGCATGTCGACCTCAATTATGGACTTTCTGCAAGCCGTCCTATAGTAGAATCTTCATTTAGTGGAACACAGGCACATTCATAAGAACAAGTGTTGTCTCTCCGTTCCAGTTAGCCATATCTTACTCATTTCTTGGAATAGTACAGGGTGTCCCACTCGCTACCGAACCTGGCATTTCTTTAATAAGTTTACCGCTAATGAGGATATTGCAACGACTACAGACACATTCCTCTTCATTTCTCACACAACGAACGTACTCCTGTTCAAATTTCGTTGCAATGTCTTCATTGGTGTTAGAATTATTAAAGAAATGTCGGGTTTGGTAACGAGTGGGACACACTGTATTTAGGAGGAGCTGGCTGCCTCCATCTGCAGGGTTTACGCAGTGTAATCGCATCTTCGCTGTACTGCTGAGACGTTTAGGATGAATGGGTGAATGCAACAGTCTCTTCCGAAACGTCGGTGGCTCTTCACCAATCGACACAGCGCCTCAATCTCCAGTCTGGGTTATATAGTCCATTCTTAAAATTTCAAGTTGCTTCTAACGATGCAAGTCAGTACATTAGTCGACATGATAACTCTCGGACTTTGTGATCTTTTTTATCGGCTGGTGCATGTACAGGTCATCGGGTCATACAGTCAGATACAGAACATATTAGCGGACCTGGAAGTGATATGCCGACTGGTTCCGAACCCAGGGCAGTCCCTAGGACGTTGGGCGCCCTGGCAGGATAATTATTTGGTGACCCTTCGAAATGATAGGCTTATTCTTTAAACCTTTTCTTCCTAGGACTGGGCTGGCGAAACTTTTTTGAGAGCACGTGTCCAATTTGGGGATAGTTTTCGGAGAAATTTTTTTCTCTTGCGGCAACCTGACTTTGGCGGGCGGGGGGGGGGGGGGGGGGGGGGGGGGGCAAAAAAACCCAAA
>Ga0123355_10007607_pt1 | contig 16261 bp, 10 predicted proteins | sample TergutEmb28metaG_3_FD_89872 | JGI IMG/M metagenome (GOLD analysis project Ga0123355, IMG submission 89872) | Embiratermes neotenicus P1 segment gut microbial communities from Petit-Saut dam, French Guiana - Emb289 P1 | ecosystem: Host-associated > Arthropoda: Insects > Digestive system > Gut ...
ACTTATAGGTAAACTGTATAATAAAGCCTTGAATGGCGATGTGAAGGCTATACAGTATTTTATTGATAGAGTAGAAGGTAAGATACCTGAAGCCAAAGGTGACGCACTAGATTACTCTAATGCTGGTGTTGTGTATGATATTATACATACATTGTTTGAAGCGCAACTTGATGTACTTAATGCTGGTCAGGGAACTGCTATATGTTGCACCGGGAGACGTGCCGGAAAAACTCATCTAGTCGCTGCGGCATTGCTCATAGAGTGTTTAAGAAAACCTAATACTACTTGTATTTATATATCTCCTACCATGCAGCAGGGTGAAAGACTTCTTGCTGCCGCTATGAATATTATTATAGACACTTGTGGAATGAGAGACAGTAAAGGTAATAGGTTTAATTGGAAAAGCATGGAGAACGGATCTCAGATAGTTGTTAGAGGTTTATCTAATACTAAAGATCCTGATCAGATTAGAGGCCTTAAAGCTAAGGTTATAGTGATTGACGAGTTCTTCCACCTTAAAAGTGATCTGTTGGAATACTTGCAAATGGAAGTGTTAGAACCCATGCAATTAGATTACGCTGGCGAGTACAAGCAGATACTTATAGGCACTCCTCCCAAGATAAAGGGTACGTATGGTGAGAGATATTGGAATGAGATGGATGTTCCTCACTTTGAATGGACTGCTGAACAAAATCCTCACATACATAATTTTGAAGAGTTCATTCAGAAGAAGTGCGAGGAGAAAGGTATAGACCAAGGACATCCTTACATAAGGAGAGAGTATTACGGTGAGTGGGCTTACGATGAGGACGCAAGACTTTATCCAGAGTATAAGACATGGAACGAGGAAGTGGTGCCTCAACTTAACATTGACCGCATTTTGTGTGGCTTGGATTATGGCGTTAGTGATAACGACGCTGTTATCGCTGTGGCTTGGGATACCAAGGCTCGTCGTGGTTTTGTCTTTTGGGAATCTAAGTTTAATCGCCTTACTGTTCCTCGTGATGTTACGCAATTTGAATACTTGAAGAAGGAAGTGAGGCAGTTGTGGGAGTTTGCTTTAGACTTCTGGCCTGAAGCGGATGTTAAGGAGGCGAACAAAAGAATCACATGGGAAGCGGATTGCTCAGACCAACATCTTACAGAAGAGTTACGATGTAATTTACTTTGTAAGCATGAAGGTATAAGATTAAATATTGGTAACTGCCATAGAACCGATAAGGTTATGATGCAGGATAAGATAAGAGATCTTCTGCGTAGTGGAGGATTATTGTTACCTGAAGATGGTAAGACAGCTAAGGAATGCGAGATGACTGTATTGAAGCGTGATGTTAACGGTAATATTCTACTTGACATAGATGACAAGGCGTTTCACCCCGACCTTCTTCCCGCGATGCGCTATGCGTTGTGGCCTGCCATAGGACGTGAAGTCCTTGAAGACAGAGGGGAGGGGCTGTAGTGGATACTCAAGTATTCAACATTATGAAAGAACTTAGTGACGTAAAGGCAGACATTGCTCATATAAAAGCTACCCTTACCGCTCAGGAGAACTACTCTGGGGAGATAGAAAAGAGACTTGATAGTATATCTATAACGCTAGAGAAGTTGTCAGGAGAGATGTTTCCAAGAAGAGATCTTGATGCTATGTTTAATCAGTATAGGGGTTTAGAGGAAAGAGTACACGTACTAGAACACGCTCCGACTAAAAGGAAGGTGGCTTTTGTAGATAAGATGCTGGCTGTGATAGTGGCTATTATTATCACAAGTATTGTCGGTGTGGGTGTCGCTTCTGTTCACAGAGCGTATGACAGGATAGAAGCCATGTTACAAACATCTCCGGTATATACTCCATGATGTCACAAGATAGATGGGAGGCGATGAAGACTAAGGCAAGGAAGGAGTCGGAAGGTAAAGGATTATTGCACGCTGCTACGGAGATACGGGAACAAGAGGCGTGTGAAAAGGAGTTGAAGTGGAGCACTTCCAAGTTCTTGATAGGTATTGCTAAAGGCTTTACGGATAAGAACCTTTGGGTATGGGCGGTGTTCATGTGGATTTCTTTGGGGATATTAGACAGGAAGAACGGTGAAGAGACGGTATCGGAAATTATAATGATTGGTGGTACGATACTGGTAACGATAATTTTTCTTATGGGTATGTATTTTAAGAGAGGGTTTGAAAAGTTTTTGGGTAATAGTAGTTTGAAAATGAGCGCGGGGGCTAATGTGACAAAGAACATACAGGAGTCCAAACAGAAGGTAGTTCAGGAAGGGGATGGAGCCGGAGGCTTTAACCAATTTAATCAAGGCTGGAACCGTCAAGGCGGGGGTTGGTAAGGAGAAAAAGATGGCATTGTATGATAGAAGCCCTACGGGGATGGTACAGATTAAACCGGGGAAGGCGGCGTTGGCGGCTATTGAAGGGGACAGTATGCCCGCTTCTGATTTGAGCGGCCTTGATGGTGGCGGCACTGATTTAACGGAAGGTGAAGAAGACCCTATCATCGAGAAGAAGGTCGATGCTATGGTGGAAGTGGTGGATGAACATGAACCAGAAATAACAGTAGAGGCTGAGGGTGCGGCTCCTGTGGCGGCGTTGAAAGACATTCTCACTAAATTCAAAGAAAGTAATAAGGCTAATATATTCGCTGGTATGTTAGCGGATATGTTTGAGAAAGAGCGCCCACAGGCGTCAGGGGAAGATTTCATGGGGTTTCTTAAAGAGATGAACGCTATGACTTCTGATGAGAAGGTTAAGGAGTATTCCTGTCTTCCTGAATTACTTCAGCAAGGACTTGGTACGGGTAGAGAGGAGAATGACTGATGGCACTTATAGATGGCTTGGGAGGGATGAAAACGTGGACACCTGATGAACAAGCGCATCTGGATAGTCCTATTATAGGCGGTACTCCTACAAAGAGTGAGATAGCGGAAGCTGAGAAGGTTATAAAAGATATAAACCGTAAAGCCAACATTGCTAACAAGATAGGCTCTTTGGCAAAACAAAAAGGCCCGCAGGTGTTTATAGACCTCGCTACAGCCATAGGAAAGAAAGGCGGAGATGATGAAACACTGGCATGGCTTATGGATGTTCAACAACAGGTTGAGGATGAATTAGGAAAGGATTGGTGGAAACAAGTACCACCACAAGAGGTATTGGATGAAGAAACAACCAAAGATACCTAAACCTGCCAAGGAACGAGGATACCTTTGGCATTTGTGGATGATAACGTGTGAAAGGTGGCATCGCCGTAGAGCTGAAAGAATCCTTACCAAACAGGAATGGAGTGTTCATTTTTTGGTTATGCTTATGGCTAAGGCGGCGAGGTTGAAGAATCATGGGGTTACATTGGTACTAAAACATAGGAATGGATCGGAGTTACATATGTTGGTGGATAACCCCCAAGTTCAAAGGTATCTCGTTCAGGATGAGGAGATTGATATAAGGCAGAAGGAAATAACTCTGGATGCCTTGTTAAATAAAGCGGAGATGGAGGGCACGTTATGAGTAATGTAAGAATGGTACCTGTAGTAAGGGAAACAGAAAAACAACGTATAAGACGTCAGAACCTATACAGGTGTATAGCGGAAGATATACAGGAAGGTATCTTGAATGTTCCTGGTGGTGAGGAATTATCTCGTTATTTGCATACGGTGAGCATTTGGCTCAATCCTCAGATAGATGCTAATATACCGAATATTGTATTTTCTTATTTTAGTAGGAGTCCTAACACACCTACAGCGTTATGGGCGTTGCCTGTAGATTGGGACTCTACAACTGGCGAGCATATTTTGGTAGGCGGTCAACGTTTAATGTTTGTACCGGCTACAATAGCATTAAGCACTGCTGTAGGTTTTCACACGCCATTACAGATTGCTTTACGTCGCACAGGTTTTGCTGAAACAAACACTACGCTAGTGGCGTATGTAGCCGGTGGAAACATGCTGAATTTCACAGCGGGCAATGTAACAAATACACGTTTTACGATAACTAAGATTATATAAGGAACAACTGATGGCTACGGTACATTACGAACAGAATAAAATAAGTGGGTTCTGGACACCCACAGACTACCCTGTTAAGTACAAGGAAACTATGGCCGTGCCTGAAGGGATCAATAGGGACTTCCAACGTCTTACTACCTTTGTGGAGGATAAGTACGGCAAGGAATATCTAAAGATATGCGCTTTCTATAACAAGTTATTTCCTTCGTTGAAACAACATGACTGGTCTCGCTCATCCTATAACGCTGTACCTTTTACCATTCAGGAACAGGAAAGGGTGGATACTGGTACAGGTATACACGCTAACTATCTAAAAGGAGCTATTGATTTAATTGTTGCGCGCATTGGTAATACACATTTTGACTATAAGTTACTGGCGGAACAACCTACGATACTGTACGAGGTCTTTAAGGATGAGGTAGAAAGACTGTTAAGAAGTATGGTGCGTAAGAATAAGATGGATAGGATGGCGGTAGAGGCGTTCCATGACGCCGCCATTCTTGGGTTTAGTCACATGTTTATTGATCCGTGGTCACATGCGATACGTAAGATAAGTGACTGGGAGTTTGGTTTTTATGAGTCTGAATTTAATGATGGTCGTCTTAAACGTGTCCTCATTCGTGATTACGCTTTTCCTGTCAGTGCTCTTGGCCCTTATTGTCAAGGTTTTCCTGATGAGGTGATAAGAGAAGTGGCGAATCATTCTACTCAGGTTGACTTACGCCTTTACATAGACTGCTTCAGGAAGGAGAAGTATGTCTGTATTAATCAAAAAATGTCTGACCCTTCCCCTTATGAGTTTGACGAGGTACTTATTTCTACATTCTCTTGGGATTTAGGGATAAGGAGAACAAATGTTACGTCGTTGTTCGACATGTTATACCCATTACAGCGGTCTTACAACAAACTCATGGCTAAAAAAACTCAGCTCTTATCGAATTATAAAGGCCCTGTTCCCGTATTTAGTCAGGACTGTGACATTATTGTTAAATCATTGTCCAATTTGTCGGGGGAGGCTCTATTCCTCGACACGCAAAGGAATCCTGCGTCTCTTATGACAGTGCTTGAGCCCACTCCGTTAGACCCTCAGCTTAACGCTGAGGCTGAAGCGTTGAAGGCTCAGATGTTTGAGCTGGCTGGTGTGCAGAATATGACTTTGGATATAGAGAACTATAGAAGCGCTGCCGCTCTTGTGTCGTTGGATCAGATGAGGGACTCAGGATTTCAGAGCCAGCTCTCCGCTCTTGCCCGCTTTATTCAAGAAACGGTTAAGATGGCGGTTAGGTACATGGCTCATATGAAGGCGGAAGAACCTTCAGGTCTGTCGTGGGGGATTGTGCAAGATCTTCTTAATGATTCGTTTATCAACATAAGACCGATGCACAAAACGGAATTGGATAGAGCGTTAAACCAAGTTCCTGAACATCCTGATGTTATGAGGATGTCTGTGGAAAGATTCCTTCAAGCGGTTCTTTCAGGGAGGGCTACGTTTGAGGATGTTACTTTCTTCTTGGATTGGGAACTTCTTAAACAGGTTGCCGCAATGAGGTATATGGAGATACTTGCGTTAGGTAGGATTAAGGATAATTCTGAGGAATTGGTTAGGCTTCAACAATTTCTTGTATCTTGTTTTGTGGAGGACATACAAAGAGGTAATGTGGTATTAGCTATTGATGAAGTGCCTATAGATGAGGGAACGATGTTACCTCCGCCATCTCCTGAAGAACTTATGGATATGCCGCCTGAAGAAGAAGCAGTTTTGGCGGAAGGAATTTAAGTATGGACAATGCCCAAGTATTTCCTGTACCTATAGATTCTGCGTTAGAGAACAGCATGGAGGACGCTGTTGTAAGAGTAGATAACCCTACATTTTCTTACAACACACAGTCTCCTGTGTCAGGTCTTCTAACAAATTCGGTGAGATATGAAGGTGACGGCATTTTTGCTGATTGGTACAGACACAGATACGGGGTAAGATATACGTTTCCTATAGACCTTTCTCAAATGTTAGCATGGGAAAGGTATGAAGATTTCTTTAATCATAATGCAGGTAGACAGCTTTTTACAAACTCTACGGAATATGATGAGGCTATAGTAAGGAACTTCTGGTTCTTGGAAGATATGCGTTATGCTGTTGAGGTGTCTTTTCCGTGGACACCTTTCTTTAGAGATTTAGATTTTGTTAATGGCTTTGGCGTACAAGGGATTATAAATGTAAGCTTACCGTGGGGGGGTAGTTTGATTGCCGGGGGTCAAGCAGTTATATTACAGGGAGGGTCTCAAGTACATGCCCCTAGAGTAATAAGACCGGAAGACAGTTTCGAGATACAGTCTGTAGTTCCCGGAACGTATAATACAGTACAGACGAGGCGGGAGAGATATTTTGTTTCAGGGCAGACACACAAAGAAAAAAATCGGCTACCGTTTCATTTAATGTTGAATCCATATGATAGGACTATGGATGAGTACGAGGAAGGATCTGATCTGGGTGCTGTAAGTAACGTACCTTCTCAAAGACTTTTAGATCATGTACCCGAGAACTTTGAAGCGTCCGTTGTTTTTGGTCGTGACGATATTACGGTGTCGGTAATACATAAGACTTTTGAAAGAGATAACACAGTTGTTATGTTACCTATGGTGGTGGATCACAATACGGCGAATGACCTCACTACGCAAACGTATGAGTATACTATACTTGATGAAAACAATGTTCGTATTGATCCGTTTACACACATCAGTTTTATAGATAGAACTTCAATAAAAATAATGTCCACGGGGCACACACAAGAAAGTACACTTAACGATCTAGTTATAGAAGATACTGTCGTGCACGATCATAACACAGTTAACGAGGTGACAGAACTTACTGCGGTAAACCCTACAGGAGGGTCTACGGACTTAAATATTTTTGCGGGCAGGGCTATTGTGGCTGTAGCCGAAGACAGCTATACACTTACAGCCTCAAAAGCTTTTTTAGACGCCTTAGTAGAAGTAACAGATGACGCTGTTATGGATTGGATAGGGCAGCCTGTTAGTGCGGGTTTTGCGACATACGGTAGACCGGGCTGGGATCTTGATCAGATGTCACCAAACGGGTCTAAACGGGTTTGTGCGGAATTTCGGTGGGATCTTTTTGGTCAAAGTGCTATAAGCCAACGCTTCATTGATTTTGGTCTGGAATGTTTAGATGTAGAAAAGGGTATATGGGAACTTTATACCGACAGATCGAGACTTCCAGAAGGAGGTGTTGGGGACTCCGCTAATATAACTATGTATAGAGAGACATTGAGACTCGCTCAAAATTTGGTGGCAGCTATTGAACAGACTCATATACTATCGAGCGTATACGTACAAGAGATTGCTTCTCTCAATAACAATGTTAATAGAGCAATAGGTACTGGGAGTTGGTTCGAGTCTCAGTGGAATACATGGAAAAACAGGGTAGCTTCTAGTATACAAGCTGTAAGAACGAGGGGTTCAACTTTACGGGGACATGTCGGGGGCCTTACAGGTGGAGCATTGGGGGGCGCTCAGAACGCGTTTTTTAATTACGTTGATTCAAAGTGGAGTGCGTATACACTTGAAGAACAGGGTTTGTTTTCGGCATTAAATAATAACGCACTGGATCTTATTAACGATGTTACTGCTAGTTTGTTTAGTTGGACGACTTCAGACGGAGTTTTACCTCAAAGATCTGTACGATTTGACGATATGGCTGGAGGCGCTATCACTAATTATTTAAGTGGTGCGGAAGCAAATCCTTGGGGACTGCTTCAGAATCCTTCAGGCTCTGCTACAGGCAGTAGACTCGGTATGACATCAAGAGTAGGTTTATGGGATATAGGAAGATCTGATAGATCGGGTCAAGGAGCGGCGTGGCACAGTTATGCTGTTCCAGGGATAGTTTCTGAACATGCACGTAGAGAGGTACTTAATAACAGAAGACAGTCACTTATTAATGCTTTGTCGAGAACAGGTTGGAATGGTAACTGGGGTAATCTTAATAGGGCTGAAGCACAATTGGAAGGTATAAGGTTACGGATCTCTAACGCGCAGCGTAATATGTCACGTATTACAACTCTGATAAGACCTAAGTCACTCTCTTCAGTCAGGCCTAACTGGCCTACACACGATCCAGCTATACGCCCTGTCAGGTTCGAGATAGACGCTAGTAAGCGCGAAGGTGACGTTATTTTTGAAGTAGGTAGCTTAGGGGCTGAGACAACTCCCGGACAGGCGTGTGCTGTACGTTTTCGTTTCGACCCTGTATTTGTCGATTTTGTGGATAGAGTAGCCTTTGGGGACTCTCACCACAGTGCTACTTCTGTATTGCTAGGTGAGTCACAACGAGTGCTGATAAATGTAGCTGTGCCTGAATGGAATTTTATTAGTAGCTTTAATCGAAACACTTGGCAGCACGAACAGTTCTTGATGTTTGAGATTCAAGGTGAGACAGAGAATGAGCGACACTCTGTATCTGTGCTTGTGAGCTCTTCTAATATACGCGATTCTGCTAACACTCAATTAAGTGTTAATTCAGTAGACAATAGTGTTACTGGTTTTACGAGGTTTGGGGACTTATTTGACTTTGACATAGGTATTATTACTATTCTTAGGCAGGTGGTTTCAGGGGGTCAAGGTACTTGGAGATTAGGTACTGACAACGGCAATGGCGTAGGTTTAATGAGGGATTACACAAATCGTCGCATTTTTATGAGGCGGTGCCGCCAGTTTTCAAGAAACGGTATGGTAGCGGATTACGAACTCGTTTCTTTACGTACAGAATCATCGGACAGTCCTGATAGGTTACTGCTTACGTTTGTTAACGAGGATCAGGATGCATTTACTGTGGAATACAATACAGGAATATTTGGAAACTTTAACCAGCATAGTGATGAATTTGAGTTAAGCACGGTAAATGATTATGTATTGGCGGCGTCAGTAGATTCTGAGGACGCTCCTCCAGTGTATTTAGGAGTCGATGCAGCCGATCTGTGGGGAAGATATAGTTCAGAATCTACACAAATGGCTGTTTTAGTTTCTAGTATTAATGTCATTAATGTACAGATAGACGAGTTAACGCAAGATTTAACCGACATTAATGCGGAAATAAGTCGTATACAGGTGGAACTTCAGAGGGACGATCTGACTTCTTTTGAAATAGTCGATCTGGAAACACGGCTTGCTAACAGCATAGATAACCGAATATTAACGGAAACACATATCGCGGACAAAGAGACGGAATTAAGCTCGCATGAAAATCTACAAACTACAGTGACGCGTGAAATGGTAGAGATACGTAATGAGTTTGATACTATTGTTGAAAAATACGTACATAGTATAAGTCGTAACGGTCTTGTGTATCGGCTGTTATTTCGAGACTCCAATAAAGGAGTAATTAATTTTCTTCCTGTAGGTCTTGTGTCAAGGAAGGATGAGCGTGTGTTATGGCAACATAATGACATAAGAGTCGCAGGCATGACGACACACTTCACATACCTTGACAGAGTGACAGGTGATAGAGAGAATGCTGTCATTGATGTAGATTTTCATGGCGAGGCTATTATGGAGAGTGATAGCCACGACCTTCGTGACGGGTCTGTAAAAAGATTGGCACTTGCTAACTCTAAAGATGATTACGCAATACTTACAGCTCAGTTTAACAGTGATGCATATGTGGAGAATCACTGGTACATTGATGAAGATCATATTCTAAAGCTTACGTCGGATCATCTTATTCTTTTAAGAAGAGAAGAGGATGGAGACAGAACTCCAAGAGACGGTGGATATTGGGGGGAGATAAAGAAGTCACCACGTTCTTTTCTTTTAGGCGAATATTCTGATGGATTTCGCTATGGTGTTTCTTGCGCTGTTCAGGAGACCCCTTACCTTTATGTAATAGAACCTACAGTAGTAGGAATAAGAATACATTACATAGATACTATAAACATGCTTGTACCTCTGGGAACTGCGGATACTTCGGGAACTGATAGGGGCGTTGCTTTTAGTCATGCCGCGAGGTTTATGCGTCGTGTAAATGTGCCGTTCTCAGATCTTAGTTGGACTGGATTTTCAGGGCGTATGTTGGCGTTTATAGACCGTCCTGCTCCTTCATTTTTTGTTAATCAAGTACGTCTTTCGGCTACGCGCTATAACGATGTTTTTTTACTAGGCATCGTTTATGATAAGGGCGTACATCAGTGGACACTTACGATAAGAGGCACAGGAAATTATGCGGTTTTTAACGGGTACGGTTGTGTGGGTATAGACGGCACTGTCACAGGCGGGGCTGTTCCCATATATGCTATGAACCAAGGGATTGGGTTACGTGTACCTATTAGACGAAAACCAACCACAGAAAACGCGTTCAATTTTTCAGGTGTGGCATTTATTTCCGGTCAATCATTATGTTTCTTAGATGAAAATTTTACAGGGGGTATATGTACCTATGCTCACTTTACTGGCTCTCGGTTCAGGCTCAATTCTTTACCTCTTAGGTTCTCTCGTAAGGCACTCAGCACCCTTAATGACAGAGGTAGTAACTCTAGTACAGACATTAATATTCGTGGTGCTTTTATATTCCCTAACCCTATGGCAATATTCATGGCGACAACGTGGGTATGGGCAAGAGCCGCCGCGGGAGCGGTATTAAACTACTGGTCTGTCAATAATCTCGCTGAAGAGGAAGACTTCTTTAAGGTAGAGGTTGAGAAGGAAGAGACTGCTACACCTGAAAGAGACATTTTATTTAAGATGGCTATGGCAACCAGTGCTATAGGGGCTACAATAGGTAATGCTATGGCGGAGAGGGTGGCTAATGCCGTAGACAGAACACAATTGTGGTCGAGAAATAGCGGTATGAGTTGGCGTGAAGCATGGAGATCTTCGGCTACGCCTTTAGGCCCTCAGATGATAAGAGATCCTCAAACACGTAATATGAGGCAAGAAACTCCAGAAGAGTACGAAGCGCGTGTTGCTAGAGACAGAAAGCAATTTTATCCTGACACGGTAGGCGATGCCCTTGCCTCGGGACTTGAATCGCTGTTCAACGGGTCTACAGTAAATCCTGTAGCTATTGCGCCTGCTTACGCAAGGTTAGGTATGGGTGGAGTATACTCCATATCCGCTAATCAGAATGTATTTGCTGGCCCCGGATTTACTCAGATTCAGTTTGTTCAAGGATCACGTATAAGTGGAAGTCATTCTAATTCTCATAGTGCTTATGGAGGAGGGTCAGCCCTTGTACCAAGATTACCGCCAATACCTATTCCTTTTATCGGGCCTATTGATATTAACAATACTGGCCTTGTTGGAGTAAACTCTGTATCCGGCCCTGTGGTGGCAAAGATGGATATGGAGTATCAGCCTAATGTAAACATAGGACAAAAGAATGTGGTGTATTCTTATCCTATTACTGATATGCAGGTACACAGTATAGGGCAGACACTTGTAACACCTGTTATTCAAGAAGAAAGAGAGGAACTTTATAAATCTGAATGGCGCACAAGGCATTATCAAAAGAAGGTGTTGAAGTTTGAGAGACATACAGAAAGAGAACTACACGCTGATAATTGTTCGATGGTTCAGGGAGTGGATACTTTCTATGATGACGATGACATTATGGACATTCCTGTTAGAACAGACTCAGGGCTCCCTGTGTTTTCTGAGCCGGGTATGTTTGATTACTGTGTATACCCTGCCTCTGAACTGTATTACACCGCTATAGGGGGAGAAGTAACTCAGGTAAGTGTCAGGGATACTGTGGTATTGGACGGCGAACCGAGTAACGTGGTCATCAAAAATATGCTACCACTCATTGCGTCCACGTATGCCTGTGTTGAAATTACTAATGAAGTAAGTAGAAGGACATTGTTTCCTCGTGTATTCTCCGGCGACACTGTTTTGTTTAATACAACAGGGCATAACATTATAAAAGGCTTGGAAGTGTTGCACGGGTTTGATGGGTATACTAACCGTATTGCCTCTCTTGTGGGGGAGGTTGGGGTAGATAGCGCTGTTCAAAACTCTGTCTTTAGTTATGTAGAACAAGGAGCGGTTAAGACAGGCTCTCTTGTTCCTCCGACGTCTTATTTCGGAAAGTTCTCTGAAGTACCTAAGCTGGATACCTATCTGCATAGGGTAAATATCCTTGCTCATTACCTCGGTAATATGGGGCGGGCGACGGAAAATCTTCAAGGCTATAGGTTTGCGTTACCTATAGTACACCAACATTTAGGCAGACTTCCTGCCGCCGTTCAGGTAATATCGCCTTATAAGGCGTTTGTTATTAATGGTATTACGTCGTTGACCACTGATACTAGAAATACTAATCCTCGGGCGAAATCGCCAAAGGCGTTTGACTTCTTCATTTACGGTCAAGCGTATAGGGTAAACCATGAATATATCTCTCGCATTAATGCTGCTATGGGCGTGCTCGATGTTCAGGACGTGGTGGCTACTCTCGGCCTTATTTATGTCGGGTCTACTCCTCGTGTGGCGTGGTTTTACGCTCCAACCACTCATGCCTTCTTCACCTTTACTGGTTCGGATACTCTGGATAGGGAAGCCGTTGCTTTCAGGTTTAGAGGTGTTACGGGGGGTTCGTGGGATTTTGTTACCCAAGAAGTTGCCTTCCGAACCATTCTTGACAGAGGCTTTGACGTAGACAAACGTATCTTCGGAGATCTTGTAAGGGTAACAGACAGGTTTGAAGGGAACATATATCCCCCGAATGAGAACCTTGTAAACCATGCGGGAGAGTATTTGTACTATGGTTTGTCTTCTGGTCTATGTATACAAGGGCCGACACGAGGGGCTATAAATAGGTTCGTTATTCAAGAGAACATGATTCAGGACTTGAAATATAACAATCGTGCGGACTATTGGGACAAGATTCGAGGGGACAGTCTTGATGATTTTTACACTGAGCGTAAGTATCATGGTACTAATGACAGACAGGGCGGTGTTATAGGGTGGACTCTTAATCCGTATAAACTTGCTACAGGTTTCTTAGGGCCTAATGATAGTTCTGAATGTCAGATAGAGTGGGAAATAAACTTCGCCATGACAGACATTATGCGAGAGATCATAGGGGATAAGTATGTCACAGTACACGCCTGTGGAGAGATGTTAGCTAATGGGGGTATGGTAGTAAGTGAAGTCACTAATATATACCTGCGTCCTGAAAACTTCGTAAGAAGAAAAGGTGGTAATGGGTATTACTCATTCAGGTTTAACGCTCGTAATGGTATCGGAAGCGCTGAAAGACTGTATCTTTGGTCAGATGGCTTATTTAGTGTGCGGAGCATTGATATACATGTGTCGGAACAGACAGGTGCAAGGACGTTCCCGCTTGTCACTCGCGTTGATATACAAGACATACAGGAGTTCTAATGAGATTTCATTCAAAGAATGTGCCAGTAGAAGTTGTGGATGTTATTAACCAGAATATAGCCGTCATAGAGAAGTGGGCTAGGGAAGGTGTGGAAGAGAGTAAGTGCGTTGCACCAGTAGAGTACGGTAGTGGTGTAGAAGAAGTTGCTACTAGAAAAAGAACTATTAGAACAAGAAGAATACATCAGACCGTAAGACGTAAAGGTATAAATCAGCAGGATGTATTGCATCATCTTCCTACTAAAGTACCGTTTCCTCCGTTTATATTACCTTAAAATTGGTGCTTGATATACAAATGATGTCATGGTAAGGTGGTTGTATGGCTTTAACACCCTCGCAACAAGCATGGCTTGATACCTTATCTCCCCAAAATCAAAGAGCTTTACTGACTCAAGATGGGACAAGTCTAAACCCTGAAGGTTTAAGGGTGTATAACACAATGACTTCTCAATCTGATTCATGGTCACGTAACCTATCTCCAGCGGAATCTGCGGTTTTCTTGGATGATCGAGGTAATATAACACCTGCTGGTGAGAGACAGCGGCGGCGTACACAACAAGAAGAACAACGTAACTTACGCCGAGAACAAGTAGAGTCTAACAGAATTGACAGACAATTAAACAATACGAGTGCACGTAGAATACGCGCGTTTCAAGCGTGGCTCGAAGAAAATCCTGAGATGAGGGATAGAGAAGACGCATGGGAGACATGGCACTTAAATGATCCTGTAGCGGCTGAGATAGATGCTGAAGAAAGTACCGCCAGTAGAATAGGTCGTACAGCGGCTGGAGCGGGAGTGACCGCTCTTGGTATAGGCGCGATGGCTAATCAGGCTCGTGGGGCTTTCCGTGGGGAAAGTATGCCCCAAGAAGAGATCATGGCTCGTGACATCGCTCGTTTAGGTCAGACAGCCGCCAGACAACGGGCAGACGCTGAACGGGCTAGAATGATATGGGAGCGGGATGAAAGAGTTCCCGCCTCTATGCGTGCTGAAGCTGCCGCAGCCCAAGCCTCCCAAGCTGTAGGTGAAGAACTTGGGGCTCAAGCGGGGGCTGGAGCGGCTATTGAAAGAGCTCGAGCCGCTGAACGAGCAAGAAGACAAGAGTTTGCCACTGCCCTTCCGCAAGAAAGACAGAGACGTTTTGATTACGAACAACAGATGCTTGGCAGAGAGGATGTGGCTTCTGACACTGAAAGGGTACAAAACGCTGTGGCGTTGGAACAACAACGAACTAGGCGTGAGTATCTGGATATGCTCCGCATGAGACGTGTTCGTGAGAATATGCAACAACAGGCTTCGTTGGAAGCGGGGATGGGAAGACTTATGACTTCCCCACAAGGGTTTAATCCTAATATGGGTAGACCGCCTCCAGCGGGAACCGCTCCAGGGGAGACGGCCCCTATTGGTGAAGAAGAGACTATAGAGGGCGAAGAGATGACAGTAAGCGCCCCCCCGTCAACTGAAATTTCGGTTACACCAGCTCCTGTTAATGTTCCTCTTAACGCAGGTCAGCCTGTTCCTGTAGGTACAGCGTTTGTTTACTTCTCTCCTGAAGAGGCAGGCACGATTTTTACTCCAAGAGAAGGAAGAAACATAAACACAGCCCTTGGTATAAGAATTAGAGCGGAAGATTTACCTCTTCTGAGCGCAGGTACACCCATAACAATTCCCACAATAAGGCGTAATGAACAAGGTCAGTTTGTGTTTGGGGCTGGTTTAGGAACTGGTACACCTTTAACACTGACTGAAGCTGAGGTTAATGGATTAAATACCCGTGGAACAAGAGATGTTACAGATGTCCCTTCAGACAAAAGAGTGAAGGAAAAAACAACCCCTGTAGTCAGTGACGAGGACATGAAGATATTAAATAAAGCCATGCGGCAAAGGAGGTATGGGTGATGTGGCCTCTATTAGGATTAGTTGGTAAAGCCCTTGGGGGAACAGCAGGAAGTAATGTGATGAAAGCCCTTACTCTTTTACCTGTGGCTCGGGGTGTAGGTAGTGCTATAGGTAACATAGGCGCGGTTAGAAATAAAAAACAACCCTCAAAAGAGAGTCTTGGTAAATCTATTTTACAGGCATACATGATGAATAAAGCGTTGAGTAGAGAAGAAAGAAGAGAGGCGATGCGCGAAGAGAAACTTGCTCCTTCTCAAGCCTTGATAGATAAGGCTCTTAGGTCTCCTGAAGGGGTGTCTGCGGATCTTACAGGTAACGCTGATCTCAGTGTGAGTACGGCTAAGGATGATAAAGATACGTCTGACGCAAGGTTGAAGAGTCTTATAGGCGCAAGTGACAAGGAAATAAGAGCCTTTGCCCACTCTCTTGGGTCTAAGTATCATATGAAGAACGATACCAAGAACGAGTCACAGGCGCTTGACGACAGCGAACTTGTTAATTTGTTTAGACAGTGGCAAGAAGAGAACCCTGAGACTGCGGCTAAAAAAACATTGAAGAATGTTAAAGGTGTAGGGGAGAAAACCGCTGAGGCTATTGTGGAAGCTAAACCTGATGAGGTGGTAGAGAAAATAGCTGAAGCCCCTACCTCTGAATCAAAAGATGTTATTGTTAGACCTTCTTCTACTGGAGTCATGGTTGATGGGCCGGAATCTGCACAGGAACCGGGGACAGATTTTTTCCCAGAGGCGGAAGATGCGGAGTGGAGTTATGTAGATGACCCCGGCACATCGTTGGTTGTGTCAGGGGGACGTGGTTTAACGAGTAATCCTCCACCGAGTAATCCTCCACCGAGTAATCCTCCACCGAGTAATCCTCCACCGAGTAATCCTCCACCGAGTAATCCTCCACCGAGTAATCCTCCACCGACTAATCCTCCACCGAGTCATCCTCCACCGAGTCATCC
>Ga0123355_10007608_pt1 | contig 16261 bp, 15 predicted proteins | sample TergutEmb28metaG_3_FD_89872 | JGI IMG/M metagenome (GOLD analysis project Ga0123355, IMG submission 89872) | Embiratermes neotenicus P1 segment gut microbial communities from Petit-Saut dam, French Guiana - Emb289 P1 | ecosystem: Host-associated > Arthropoda: Insects > Digestive system > Gut ...
ATAGATAGGTAAGTATGTATCTATCTAAAAAATAGATATTAAATAATTAAAATTTAATAAAAATATAGTGTTAGCTATATTATATTAAATATTAATATTAAGATACGTATCTATCTACCACTTTTTTCCTAACAGCAAAGTTTAGGAGAAAAAGAAAATCATGAAAAAAACCGAAATCTATGAAAAAATGTGGCGCACCCGAGGCGAAGGAACATACGACCTAATCACTAAAGGCGAGGAAATCGCTAAACGTGAAGGCATAAGCCTCAACCAGTTAATACGTCAAGCCTTTGAAGAATACGTCCAACGCCACAGCGCAGGCAACAACAATTTTCAGCTTGACAAGTTTGGCGTAACATGGACAAAAGCCATACCAGTCACCAAATGCGCTTTCAAAGGTTGTGGCAAAACCGCCATAGGCATCGGACAACGAGTAGACAACAAACAAACCATTGGTTTTTGCAGTTTTCATTTTATGAGTTGTCAAACTCAAAAACACATATACACAGACATGAAATGGATAGACGCATCCACCAACAAAGAAAAACAAACACCCTTACTCTCCATTTCTTAAATTTGTGAAATGTTTATGTTTTTGATATGTATTGCTATAACAGGTGTTACCTATGGCAAAACCAATACCAATTCCCTCACTTGATGCGAGAGAGTTTGATCGTTTGGCTGATATGCAGGCTACACCTTTACAAGCGGCAGTGGCTAAACAAAGCATTAGGGCTTGTAAAAAACGTAAGAAGAAATAGCTTACACTATTTTTGTAGGGATTGCATAAAAAACTGGTATGGTGAGTTTCTATAGTTCACAAAGTTTTGGCGGGTTAAAAATGATGCGTCCTATACAGAAAATATGGAAAAAAGTTAAACAACAAAATCATTATTTCCTGTTGAACCAGTATTTTTAGTGTTAGTTTTTGGTGTAAAGTTTGAGCATAAGCCTTGTTCATTAATTATGATGAACTTTTGAGTACACAACGGCTTCAAACTATCACTTCGCTTATTGTATTTGCAATTAGTAATAGTACATCTTACCTCAACACGCCTACTCACAATCAACAACAACCAAACAACAATACACCATTAGTAAGAATTAAACACTTACTTAACCATTAGAACTTCACAATAGTTTTAACAAGGTTACCAAGTTTACCACGCTCAAAAACGATACCCCCCATACACAAAATATAGCCTTAATGGGTTATTGTACTGAAGTTACTGAAGTTAACACTGAAGTTAATTCTACAGAAAAAACCACAAAAACCAACATTTTACCATACAAAACTGAAGTTACTGAAGTTACTGAACAAACTGAAGGCAAAAAAGAAATGATATGCCAAAAGTCAAAAAAGGGAAGTATGTTTTGAAAAAAATAAAAACTGTGTTGACATCAACATTTTTCTGCTCCCGTGCTAGGCTACGAACCCAATTTGGATATTACAACCAAAATGTGAGGCTTGCATTAAAGATTATCGGCGGATCTTATAAAATGCCACTTAAGACAGCGTAATCAACAGAAATATCGCGTAGAAAATGTTGTTTTGGTTAGTTGTTATGGTCTACGGTGTGAAAAAATCCGTTATTCTTATAAACCCACACTATTATTTAGTGAAGTCATATCTGGAAACAGGCGGGCCGGTAGCTCAGCACGGCTGGAGCGTTCGACTGATAATCGAAAGGTCGCCGGTTCGAATCCGGCTCGGCCCACCATATCAATTATTTTTAAAAATGTTTATAGATGTTAGTTTATGAGGTAACTCGTTACAAGTTTGTGTAAAAATATTTTTTAGAAAATTGAGTTGAAAAATTAGGTTATGTGAGGGTGATTGTTCCTGTGATTCGTAGTTTTGTGCCTTCTAGGTACATGAGTGTTGCTTTGTCGCCTGTTCGGTAGGCTAGGGGTTTGTCTAGTGTTAGGGTTATTGTTGTTTTTCGGAAGTCTGTTTCTTCTGTTATGTTTTCTATTTTGGCGGTTAGGAATTGTGTCCAGTGTCCTATGTGCATGACCATGTCTTGTTTTAGGGGGGTGGGCCAATATTTTGTGAGTTGGGCTTTACCGTTTAGTGTTTTGCTTGTTTTTACTGTTGGATCGTTTGTTAAGATGGTGCCTCGGTCGAGGTTTTCAACGTCTATGCCTTTTAGGGCTAAGCCTACGCGGTCGCCTTCGCTTGAGAGGTCCCATTCTTCGTCGTGTTTTTGGATTGAGCGGATTTGGGTTGTTTTGTTGGTAGGTAGCACGTTTAGGGTGGCATGTTTTTGGATAAATCCGTTAGCTACAACCCCTAGTATGACAACGCCTACTCCTTTGACGTTGAAGGCGTGATCTACAGGAACTATGCCAACCGGTTGTTGTCCGGGGGTTAATTCGGGGGTTTTTTGTTTTGCTGCCTCTGTTAATAGTTGTTCACGAAGTTGTATGGGGTCATCGTTTATGATTTCAAAGTTTTCAAGGCTTGTTCCTTTAATTAGAGGTAAAATTTTTTCTTTGGAAACATAGTTACGCAGTACAAAGTAGCCACTCTCTATGCCTGCAACTTGTAACATAACAAGGCATTCCCCTAATGTAGCGTTTACTTCATCTACAGCTATTATGGCTTTTTTTGCCAATGAAACCGCATAAAATAGAGGGGCGAGACGTTCAGGGTAACGTGAAGGTTCAATAAAAGTAATTGTATCTTCATCTTTCTTTAAATTGTAAAATGTTATATCAGTGGCAGTTCCTTTTTTGCCAAGATTACCTGCATAACCTTCACTGCCTAAAACAGCTACTGTAAGATTTCCCATAAATATCCCTATATGTTACGATTGAAAGTTACTCTTCAAGATAAGTGTTGTCACATTATCCAATATTTTCTCTATCCCTGAACAGTTACTTTAACTACAATTTACCCTTAACAAAAACTCTAGTTTAAAACCATGTGTTGGAGGTTTTTGTATGACAAATAATAAAAGGGGTTGTCTTTAACGTTAGGGGGAGGAAAAATGTTGAAGCTAAATGAGCCTATGATTGTTGTGAATTTTAAAACTTATCTTGAGTCAACGGGTAAGAAAGCTTTAGAGCTTGCAAAACATGCTGAGAAGGCTAGTAAGGAAACAGGGGTTCAAATAATTGTTGTTCCTCAATTTGTGGATTTAGCTAAAATTGCAGAGGCGGTAGAAATTCCTGTTTTTGCCCAACATTTGGATCCTATAAAACCGGGTAATAGTACGGGTCATATTTTGGCTGAAGCCATAAAAGAGGCCGGTGTAGTTGGTGCTCTTATTAATCATTCAGAGAGACAGCTTCGTCTTATTGATATTGAGGCTGCAGTAGAGCTTGCCAAAGAAAAAGGTCTTTTATCGTGTGTTTGTGCAAACAATCCGGCCACAAGTGCCGCTGTAGCTGCCTTAAAACCTGACATAACCTCTATTGAGCCTCCGGAGCTTATTGGCACAGGAATTCCGGTATCTAAAGCAAAACCTGAAATTATAACTAACACTATAACTTTAGTACATCAAATAACCCAAGCAAAGGGGGGTATGCCGGTTTTATGTGGGGCAGGTATCAGTCAGGCTGAAGATGTTGCAATGGCCTTAAAACTTGGAACGCAGGGCATCCTAGTTGCAAGTGGCATTGTTAAAGCAAAAGACCCCTACAGCATCCTACACGCATTTGCCAATGCAACACAACAACAACAAAAAGAAGAAGAAACATAAAACTAATGATGGTAGTAGTGGTAATGATAATGATGATGATGATGATGTGGATGGTGTGGTAAAGTTTGAAAGTTGAGCCTGAATGTGCGTCGTGTATACTTTCTCGTGCTCAAATACAAATATATCAAGCTACTACAAATCCTGCCTTACGCTTTAGATGTATGGCAGAAATTGTTAAACTTTTGAATCGTAGTTTTAAACCATCCACTGTGGCAGCTGATATATGCACTACAAGAGACCGTATTATTCGCCAATTAACCGGCAACCCCGACCCCTACAAACAAATAAAAAGGCTGGCTAACGAAAAAGCCCTAAAAATATTACCCCAAGCTAAAAAATTTGTGCAAACAGGCCACACACAACAAGAAAGATTTAAAAAAGCATGTTTATGCGCAATTGTTGGCAACATTATGGAATTTGACATACCCGGACACAAATTCACCCTAAAAGACCTATCTAAAATAATTAAAAACGCCGCCAAAGACCTAGTTATCGATGACCTTGATAAAGCATACGAAATAACTAAAAAAGCTAACAGCATACTATTTCTCGCAGACAATGCAGGAGAAATCGTTTTCGACAGCTTACTTGTCGAACAACTTAAAAACATGGGCCTAAAAGTCACCTACGTCGTCAAAGGCGGACCCGTAATTAACGACGCCACCCTAGAAGACGTAGAAATCTCAAACATAGACAAACTCGCAGACGAAATCATCACAACAGGAACAGACGCCATAGGCCTACTCAAAAAACAAGCCTCACCCGAATTCCTAAAAACCTACGACCAAGCAGAAATAGTCTTCGCCAAAGGCATGGGCTACGCCGAAACCCTAACAGAATACAAATACACCAAACCCCACCTACACCTCCTCCGAACAAAATGCAACCCCGTCGCCAACTATTTCGCCGTCCCACGCGACAAAAACATTGCAAAACTAGTAGCATAAAACAAACAACCCAACCTCAACCAACCAACCAGCAAGATTAAAAATAATTAACAACTGCTCTTACAATTACCCTTCCCACCCTAACCTAGAAATTTATCTCCCTTTCACCTGCTTTCTTAAAGCGTCAATAACTACATAAGTATACTGATGTTCTAAAACACAAAATACCCCACATGGATGAAAACTTTTTTATGGAACCGAACAAATTTGAAAACCAATTGGCGGGTGAAGATCTCCATCCGTTCCGCCAAGTATAAACCCCGGATAAGGAGAATTCAAATGCAAAACAAAACTAAAACCGTAGCCCTAATGTCCATATATGCAGCACTCTATGTTGTGTTAGTAACCGTTTTTATACCCATATCCTTTGGACCTCTGCAAGTCCGCATAGCAAACTCTTTAATCGCCACAATACCCTTATTTGGGTTTGCAGGCGTTCTTGGACAAACCATAGGTGTTCTCATCTCCAATGTTCTCACACCAGCAGAACTATTTCCATTTGATTTGCTAAATGCCATACCCTCATTTATAATGTCATTTGTGGTCTACTACATTTACAAGAAAACCAACAACGACTACACAGTCATTGTTACAGGTATCGTTTACTCAGCGGTTATTGGAATAACTGTCGGCTGGATGCTACATCAAGTGCTACATATTCCTTTAATTGCAAGTATTGTGTCAGTTACATTTGGAAACATAGTTGCAAGTGTGTTAATCGGTTGGCCACTGTTTAAACTGCTTAAAAACATAGGCATTCACCGATGGATAAGTCAAGAAGCAAAAAATGTAGAGGTAAACAAAGATGAGTGCGAACAAGAAATGTGTTGTTGTTCTTAGCGGAGGACCCGATTCTGCTATAGTTGCGTATTGGGCAAAAAATCAAGGCTATCAAGTCTACCCCCTTACATTTAAATATGGACAAATTGCGGCTAAAGAAACTTTGGCAGCTCAAAAAATCGCAGAAAACCTAAGCACTAACACAAAAATTATTGATCTCTCAGCATTAAAAGACATATTTAATCAAACAACAGCCCTTGTCAATAGAAACATTCCCTTAACCAGCGAATTTACCCCCACAATTATTGTACCCTTCCGTAATGCCATCTTTTTATCAGTAGCTGTAGCTTACGCCACTACTGTTGAGGCAGACAACATTTTTTATGGCGCACATGGTTCAGATGAACCCTTTTTCCCAGATTCCCGTCGGGAATTTTATGAAGCTTTTGAAAAAGCCGCCCGTTTAGGCACAGAACAAAACATTAACATACACGCCCCATACAGTGATAAGAAAAAATTTGAACTCTTCAAAATAGGTGCAACCCTAAACGTACCTTTAGAAATAACCTGGTCATGCTATCTTGATGGGGAGAAACACTGTGGATTATGTGAATCCTGTGTTAACCGTAAAAAAGCATTCTATGAATCAAACATAGCCGACCCAACAGAATACGAAAACTAAACCCAACAAAAAATATCCTCAAAATTCCTAAATCCAAACTATACAACAACAATTAATTCTAAAAATGGCTTTCGTTTTATTTGAAGGGAAAATATTTTTGAAAAGACAAAGAATGTTATTGTACCGAAAGCTCTAAAAGTTAAAGAAGATTAGTAGATTCCGTGAGTTATTGGGCCGGTAGATCAGCGGTATGATCGCCGCGTTCGCAACGCGGAAGTCGCGGGTTCAAATCCCGCTCGGTCCACCAAATATTCTATTTAGGGTGTGTTTTGTGTTTGTTTTGGTTGTTGAGTGGTTTTTTTGGCTTTGTTTTTCGCGTGTGTTGTGGTGGATTGTGTTTGTTCAACTTGTGTTTATAAACTTGTTATTAACTTGTGTTAAACAATAGTTTATATGTTTTATTGGCTAATCCCTCTGTGGTAGAGATTTAGGACATGCAGTTACAACATAAAACAGTTTATCCGTTCAGTGCTATTGTCGGTCAAGATAAAATGAAGTTAGCTCTAATCCTAAATGTAATCAACCCAAAAATAGGCGGAGTTCTTCTTAGAGGTGAAAAAGGAACTGGCAAATCCTTAACGGTACGCGCCCTAGCTAACCTCTTGCCTGAGGTTGAAGTTGTTACTAACTGTCCTTTTCATTGTGATCCAAAAAATCACAAAGACCTCTGCAAAGATTGTGCCTCAAAAAATACAAATAACGAAAAATTACCAACAAACAAACGGGCCGTTTCTGTAGTAGAGTTACCTGTAGGTGCTACCGAGGATCGCTTAGTAGGCACTATTGACATAGAGAAAGCCATTAAAACAGGCGAAAAACATTTCGATCCCGGAATTTTAGCTCAAGCTAACCGTAATCTTCTCTATATCGACGAAGTCAATTTACTTGATGACCACCTAGTTGACGTTTTACTTGATGCCGCAGCAATGGGTGTAAATTTTGTTGAACGCGAAGGAGTCTCCTTTAGTCATCCCTCACAATTTGTTTTAATCGGAACAATGAACCCTGAAGAAGGCGAACTCAGACCTCAACTTTTAGATCGTTTTGCTCTTTCAGTCGAAGTCAAAGGCATACCCTACAAAGAAGCTAGAGCAGAAATAATACGCCGACGTATTGCATTTGAAAACGATCCGCACTCATTTGTCACCTTCAATTTGGAGGCCCAAGAAAACATACGTCAAAAAATCCTCTCTGCAACCACACTTCTACCTAAAACAAAATTAAGTTCTGACCTCCTTGATCTTATAACACAAATCTGTACAGACTTTGCAGTAGACGGTCATCGCGCAGATATAGCTATGTACAAAACAGCTTGCACCATTGCCGCTTACAACGGACGAACAGACGTTACTGAAGAGGACATCAAAGAAGCAGCAGAACTCGTGCTCCCCCACCGCCAACGCCGCCAACCCTTTGAAGAACCAAAAATGGAACAACAACAAATTAACGAAAGCATCCAAAAATGGAACAACGACAAACAACCTCCCCCCCAAAACAATGATGCAAACAACAATAACAATAACGATAATTCTCAAAACCCCGATAAACCAGATAACCCTGACAAGCCCGACGAGTCTACGGAGGAACAGGTTTTTCAAGCTGATACACCTTATGCTGTAAAGTCTCTTTCTTCAAATGTTCTTGATGACATTGAAAGACACGGCTCAGGGCGACGTTCAAAAGTAATTAGTGATTCTAAACGGGGCCATTATGTGGCAAGTATGCTTCCTAGAGGTAAAGTTACTGATTTGGCTTTTGATGCAACTTTACGTGCTGCAGCTCCTTTCCAGAAGCGACGAAAAAACGTTACCACTCCTCAGCAACAACAAAATGCCTTTTTAATTGAGAACTGTGATTTGCGTGAAAAAATTCGCGAAACAAAGATGGGCAATCTAATAATGTTTGTAGTCGATGCCAGTGGCTCTATGGCAGCAGAAGAACGTATGAGCGCAACTAAAGGAGCTGTTCTTTCTCTCTTATTGGATGCTTATCAACGCAGAGACCGTGTAGGTATGGTAGTATTTCGTAAAAACTCTGCAGAACTTGTTTTACCTCCAACTAACAGTGTAGAACTAGCACAAAAATACTTAACCACTTTACCAACAGGGGGTCGTACGCCGTTAGCTCATGGATTAAAACTCGGTTTAGATGCTGTTGAATCTTCTCTGCGAACAAACGATATTCCCCTATTGGTATTAGTTTCCGATGGACGCGCAAACGTTAATCTCTACGGTGGCGACCCTGTTGACGAAGCTAAAAATATCGCATGCAAAATTGCCTCTAAAGGTATACAATCAATTGCTATAGATACTGAACACGGATTTCTTAATTTTGGATTAGTCAAACAGATTTCTAAAACAATGGGCAGTAAATATTTACGTTTAGAAGAATTACGCGCAGCATCTATAGCTTCAGCTGTTAGAACTCAACTGTTACATGACCCCTCTACTGCACCTATCAACAACTAGCTTGGAGACAAAAAGTTGAAAAAATCACCAGCTTTATGGCGCTCATCATCTACTACTGTATCTGTCTTGTCTGCTTTGACTTATGATGCATACACCCATTTTTTTATAAAAATTTCCTCCAACTTATCCTATACATCAACTTTAACCTCAAATGTACATCAACAATACCTCAACTATTCAATAGCTAAAAAAATTTGTCATAGAACCAACATCAAAGAAGAGGTGTCTGAGCATTCATGACCACCACTGCAGCTGATCTAAAGAAACTTTACAGTAAAGACAAAAAGAAAAAACTCTTTGTAATCTTTTCTATCCTCTTAGCATTAATAGTTACGATATTGTTTTCCCTTAGTTTTGGAGCTTCCTCGCCTAGACTAGGCGAAGCCTTAACTGTTATATTTTCTAAAACCTTCCCATTCTTAAATATAGGTCCAGCTTCACCTCTTGCTGAGACCATAATTTGGACTATCCGCTTGCCACGAATTGTTATGGCCTTAATAGCTGGTGCTGGATTGGCCACTGCAGGTGCAACAATGCAGGGAATTTTACGTAATCCTCTTGTTTCCTCCTACATACTAGGCATTTCTTCTGCTGCAGGATTTGGTGCTGCCTTAGCCATAGTCTTTGGTGTTAGTATTGCATCTTTTGCGGGCTACCTTGTAATCGGTAACGCGTTTATTTTTTGTTTAATAGCTATGATAATTGTCTACTCTATTGCACGTATACGCGGTATGAGCTCTGAATCAGTAATTTTAGCAGGAGTAGCTGTTGGTTTTCTCTTCTCTGCCCTTCTCTCATTAATACAATATATTGCTCCTGAACGAAACGCAGTGACTGCTATTGTTTTTTGGCTTATGGGCGGACTTTACACTGCATCCTGGCAGAACATTCTACTTTGCCTTCCTCTTGTTGCAGTTGCCATGATTCTTATGATGACTCAAGCTTGGAATATTAACGTCCTAAGCATGGGTGAGGACGTAGCTGTTAGTCTAGGCGTCAATTCCAAACGTGTTTTATCTATAAACATGATCCTAGAAACCGTTGCTACTGCTAGCATAATCTCTTTCACTGGAATTATTGGCTTTGTAGACTTAATCGCCCCTCACATTTCTAGAATGCTAATTGGCAATGATCACCGATATTTAATACCTTGCAGTGCTCTCATGGGGGCTCTTATGCTTCTTGGCGCAGACACTGTGGCTAGACTAATTATGATGCCAACAGAACTTCCCGTTGGAATTGTAACCTCCTTACTTGGTGTTCCATTTTTCATTTATCTACTAATACGTAAAAGGAGGCATCGCTTCAGTTGAAATTAACTGTAAACAATCTTTCATTTGGTTATGCTGGCGTTTCAATTCTAAAAAATGTCGATTTAAACGTTGAACTAGGTGAGTTAGTAGCTATTGTTGGCCCCAACGGTTCTGGAAAAAGCACTTTATTAAAATGCATAAACTGCATTTTAAAAACAAAACCCAATAGCATACTTATAGATGGACAAGACACTAGCAAGTTTACTATTAAAGAATTATCTAAATTTATGGGATATGTTCCTCAAACATCGATAAACGCTTTTCCTTTCACAGTATTTGATGTAGTAATGATGGGCAGAAAACCCTATGTTCATTGGAGTATAGGTGAACGTGACAACGACATTGTTTTTCAAATGATGCTGCTTTTAGGAATTGATCATCTTGCTATGCGACAATTCTCTGAACTTAGCGGCGGTGAACAACAAAAAGTCATCATTGCCCGCGCTCTTGCGCAACAACCCCAAATTCTATTACTAGATGAGCCTACAAGTTCTTTAGATATTAAACATCAACTTGAAATTCTCTGTATACTTAAAGGTCTTGCCCAAAGCAAAGGACATGCTGTTATTGTATCCATACATGACTTGAATTTAGCTAGCCGTTTTTGTGATAGACTTTTCATGCTTAAACAGGGTTGCATTTATGCAATGGGTCCTCTTGAAGAAGTGTTAACAGCAAAAAACATTGAAGCCGTTTATGGCATTAAGGCAGATGTCTCCACTTCAACTACAGGTAAACCCATAGTTATGCCCATAGTTAACGATTTTAACGATTTCACTTCAAAAATATCTTGCTTCTTTGAAGAAAAGGATGAATTGAAAATATGAAAACCCTTAAAGTAGCTTTTGCATCCACAATTCCAGCCGACGCAATCCCCGCTCTATCCGCAGTGAAAACCATAAATGAAAAATTTCCCCAAGCAATTGAACTATGCTTACGAGCTGGTGGTGATTTCCGCGATTTTGGTGCTTTAGACGATTTTATCAATTTCTCCAAAAAATCCCACATAGTCTTTGTACATCTGATGGGTGATTTACCTGAATTTGACAAACTAGTTGAAGCCTTAAAACACGCAAAAATACCCCTTATGGTTTCTGCCCCCTTCTTTGGAGGTAACACCCAAACTAAATTTACAACCGTACAAAATGAAGATAAACAAAAAATCTTTTTTTACCTTAACTATGGCGGTAAAAAGAATTTTGAAAACCTCTTTTACTACCTTGCAAACCGCTTCATAGGAACTAACTACACTTTTGAAGCTCCAACTAAACCTATATGGGAAGGTATCTATCACCCCAGCTTTGACTATGTTCCAACGTTAAAAGAATACCTAGACAAAAAAATTGTTACCAACCGCGTAACTGTTGGACTTTGGTTCCATCAGAGTCAATGGCAGGGCGGCAACACCAGTTTTGTTGATGCTACAATCCGCGAAATCGAAGCTCAAGGTGCCAATGTGTTACCGGTATTTTTTGGCGGATCAAAAAACCCCAAACTAGGTATGAACGGCTTAGATTGGGTTATTGATAATTATTTCTTAAAAGACGGCAAACCTCTTGTAGATGTTGTCTTTAGCTTATTTTCTTTTTCCCTTTCAACTTGTCTCTCAGGGGTTGACGCAACAGGCACTTTGAAAAGACTTGGTGTTCCAATAATTAAAGCTATAACTACAAGTAACACTTACGAGGAGTGGCGCGATACCCTGCAGGGTTTAAGCATCATGGATATCCCTGCTAATGTTGCTATGCCCGAATTCGATGGAACCCTAATAACCGTGCCCGTTGCCTCTATAGATTACAACCAAACTATTTCTTCAGCGGGAACTCGTATAATAAAGTTTGAACCCATCGTAGAACGCACTAAAAAAGCGGTTTGTTTAGCCATAAAATGGGGTAAACTACGACAACTATCTAACAACCAAAAGAAAGTAGCCATAATTTTCCACAATTACCCCCCAAGAAACGATACCATAGGTCATGCCTTTGGCTTGGATTCTTCTGTTTCAGTTATGAACATTCTTCAAGGCCTAAAAAACCAAGGATATACTTTAGATGAATTACCTGAAAGCAGCCAAAAACTTATGGACACCATAATTGAAGGGTTAACTAACGATCGCAGATGGGCCAGCGCACAAGACCTAAATGATCGTGCCTTAGACAAAATCTCACTACAACAATACACACAATGGTTCAACGAACTACCTCTTGAGGTAGCTACTAAAATGGAGAAAGACTGGGAAAAACCTCCGGGAAAACTCTACACCTACAACAACAAAATTTTAATCGCCGGTATACAAAACGGAAACATTTTCATTGGTTTACAACCTCCCCGAGGTTACCTAGAAACTTCAGCAAGCATATACCACAGTCCCGACTTGTCTATGCCCCATCACTATTACGCTTATTACCGTTGGATACGCGACATCTTTGGCGCCCACGTTATCATGCACATAGGCACTCACGGTTCTTTAGAATGGTTACCTGGAAAATCTGTAGGACTATCCCAATCCTGCTCTCCTGACATAGCCATATCTGATTTACCCAACATTTACCCCTATGTAATAACTAATCCTGGCGAAGGCACCCAAGCTAAACGCCGAAGCTACTGTTGCATTATAGAGCATTTAGTGCCTGTTATGCATAATGCTGATTCCTATGAAGAACTGGCAAAACTAGAAATTCAACTTCAAGATTACTACCACGCAAAAACTGTTGACCCCGAAAAACTATCCATTTTACGTAATATAATCTGGGAAAATGTAGTTACAGCTAAACTTGACAAAGACCTAATAATCACCCAAGAAACTGCATTTGCTTCATTTGACGACTTTTTAGAACAGCTACATGCATACATTAACGAGTTATCCGACGCACAAATCCGAGACGGCCTCCACATATTAGGCGAAGCCCCCAAAGACCTAAAACTAGACAAATTCCTTGTAACCTTAACCCGCCTAAACAATGGCGATGTGCCCTCCTTAAGACAGTCCATTGCAGAACTATTAGGCTTTGACTATGAGGATCTTTTGGCCCATCGAGGCAAACTTTGTAGTGACGGCAAAACTAATGGGGACCATCTAAAAGAAATCAGCACTCTTTCACTTGAACTTATCCAAAAATATCACTTAACTGATTTCAACAAAGAAACAATTCCTACCCTAACAAAAGAAGTGCTAGGCGCAAGCACCACCAAAATAGACCACTGTCTTAACTACATTAGCCATTTTCTTGTTCCCGCTCTTGCATCAACAACTGATGAATTAACCTATGCCCTATCAGGCTGCCAAGGTGGATATGTGCCTCCCGGACCATCTGGCTCTATAACCCGTGGTATGGCAGATATTTTGCCAACTGGCAGAAACTTTTACTCCGTTGATCCTCGCGCTGTTCCAACTCCTGCTTCCTGGGAAGTCGGTGTCGCTCTAGCAGACGTGTTACTTGAACGCTACTTAAAGGAGGAAGGAAAATATCCCGAATCTATCGGTATAACTATTTGGGCAACAGACACTATGAAAACCAAAGGCGATGACATTGCCGAAATTCTTTATTTGATGGGTGTTAAACCAGTTTGGGAAAGATCCAGTGGCAGAGTTGTTGGTGTAGAACCTATTCCTCTTGAGGTTCTCAAGCGTCCCCGTATAGATGTTACTATGCGTATCAGTGGCTTGTTCCGAGATACTTTTCCTGTAGTAGTTAATCTTCTTGATGTCGCTGTTGAACTAGCCGCTGGATTAAAAGAATCTCCTGATCAAAACTTTATAGTTAAACATGTAGACACTGAAGTAGCCGAAGAAGTCCTCAAAGGGGTAGATGCTGTAAAAGCACGGGAAGCGGCTTGTTACCGAATTTTTGGGGATCAACCTGGTGGGTATGGTTGTGGTGTAAGTGAAGTTATAGATTCCAAGAACTGGAAAGACCACAACGACTTAAGTGATGTCTACATTAACTGGGGTAGCTATGCCTATACTCGTAAAACATATGGGTTGCAGACGCCTGAACAGTTCAAACGGTGTCTAAAAAAAATTAATGTTACCGTCAAAAATCAGGATTCACGTGAATATGACATTTTAGATGGTGATGACTGGTATGACTCTCATGGGGGTATGATAAACGCCGTTAAAATTTTAGGCGGTAAGATCCCTCGTTCTTATTGTGGTGATACCTCTGACCCTAACCGGGTTAAAGTTCGAAGTACTGCTGAGGAAACCTGTTTCATTTTCCGTTCTAGACTTCTTAATCCAAAATACATTGATGGTATGAAACGTCACGGGTATCAGGGTGCTGCTGACTTGTCTAGAAATGTGGATTTTGTTTTTGGTTGGGATGCCACTGTTGAGGTTGTGGAAGACTGGATGTATGAGGAGCTGGCCAAAAAATACGTTTTTGACCAAGTTATGCAGGAGTGGCTTAAAGAAGTAAATCCTTATGCGCTACAGAATATGGTAGAGCGGCTTTTGGAAGCTATAGCGCGTGATATGTGGCAGGCTTCTGATGAAATGAAAAAAGAGCTGCAAAAACTCTACCTAAGTATAGAAGGTCTACTTGAAGGCAATAACGAGAAGTAACAAACAAGAATAATACTGGAGAAAAAATGAAATGAGTAAACATGAAGTAACTCTAAAAGAAACCCCTATAAATCTTCAATTTAAAGAGGCAAACGCTCGAGTTGTCTATCATAAATATGATGGTGTATGGCATAACTTGACGCTTGTCTCTTTTAATGAGCAACGTTCAGTTTTATCGACTTTGGATGGTTTGCGAAAAGTTCGAAATGTAGGTAACGTCTTTTTCCCTGATGAGTTGTCAAAACGTCATATGACTTTGCAGGGGTATGAACAAGTTAAGAAGCAGCTTCCTAAATCTTTGGGGCTTAATGGTAGGGACTTTGTTTTTTTAAGTACTGCTGTAAATATGGAGTGTGTGGCGGTGTGTGAAAAAATTTTTGGTGATTTTCATATTTGTTGCATTGCAACAGGTGGTGCACGTGATAATGCTTTACGTATGGGTGTAGATGCTGGTAACTGGGTTGAAACTCAAACGCAGATGAAGTTGACTTTAGGTACTATAAACATTATTTTATTAACTAATGTAACTTTAACTGTAGGTGCTATGGCTAGAGCTATAATGAGTGCTACCGAGGCTAAGTCTGCTGCGTTGCAAGATCTTGGCTATAAGAGTACTTATATGCCTCAGGTTCAAGCTACTGGTACAGGAACTGACAGCATGCTTGTTGTTTCAGGTGTAAATCCTGATATAGTAATCAAGCATACTGGAGGACATACCAAAATGGGTGAATTGATTGGTTTTACCGCCAAAACAGCTGTCACAGAAGCGTTAAAAAAATTCGACAAAATATGAGGTAGTATTGATGGAATCTATTTGTACTGAAAATCTTTGCAAAAATTATGGTACTGTTAAAGCGATAGATAATTTAAATTTAAGTGTTCATGCTGGTGAGATCTTTGGGTTTTTGGGACCCAATGGTGCTGGAAAAACAACAACTATTCGGGTCTTAACAACTCTAACCCGTCCAACTTCAGGATCTGTTTCTGTGGGGGGCTATAATGTAAAAGATGAGCCTGATAAAGTAAAAAAGATGATTGGAGTTGTTCAGCAGCATTTGAGTTTGGATCGTGATTTAACTGTTCGAGAAAACATGGAATTTCGTGCACGTATACAACATTTGAACGCTTCTAAGCGTAAACAACGCATTACTGAACTGTTGGAGTATGTGGAACTCACAGAGTTTGCAGACAAAATGGTTGACACACTTTCAGGTGGAATGAAAAAGAAGGCAGCTATTGTTTGCAGTCTTCTTCATGAGCCTAAATTGTTATTTTTAGATGAACCCACTGTTGGGTTGGACGCTCAAGCTAGACGACGTTTATGGGATTTTGTACGCCGTTTAAACAAAGATGGCACCACAATTTTCCTTACTACTCACTACATTGAGGAGGCCGAAGTTTTGTGTGATCGTGTTGGAATTATGCATCATGGACAATTAATTGCTGTAGATAAACCTGCTAATCTTCGTGAAAAAGTTGGATCAATAGTTGTTGAAACCCTTGTAGATAATAAAGAGACTCATTACCAGTTTTTTGCTAACCGTGAATCTGCAAATGCTTATGTTAAAGGGTTACCTGCTGATGTGAAAACTGTGATTATTCGTGAATCAAATTTGGAAGATGTTTTTATTGAGCAAACAGGTGAAAAGGTGGGCGGTCAATGATGAACCTTTTTAGTGATATTTATTCTGTTTTCTGGCTTGATTTGCGTGTCATGGGACGACATTGGAAGTCTTTAATTGCTACGAGCCTTGTACTTCCATTGCTTTATTTGGTGGCTTTTGGCTATGGATTAGGGCG
>Ga0123355_10007609_pt1 | contig 16260 bp, 7 predicted proteins | sample TergutEmb28metaG_3_FD_89872 | JGI IMG/M metagenome (GOLD analysis project Ga0123355, IMG submission 89872) | Embiratermes neotenicus P1 segment gut microbial communities from Petit-Saut dam, French Guiana - Emb289 P1 | ecosystem: Host-associated > Arthropoda: Insects > Digestive system > Gut ...
AGTTACTGAACTGAATTCTGTCGGCAGTTGTAACACAATTGTAATGTAATGTAATATTACTTACTTACTGCATGGGGACCGCGGTGGCACAGTGGTTAAGTTACTGTGCTACAAATCCGAAGGTCGTTGGTTCGATTCAAGATGGTGTCATTGGAATTTTTCATTGACATAATACTTCCGCTCGCACTATGGCCCTGGGAGTCGACTTAGCCTCTAACAGAAATGAGTACCAGGAGAATTTCCTGGGGGTAAATGCGGCCGGTGCATAAGGTTGACAACCTTACAATCATCCTGTGCCGTTGTCATGAAATCTGGGAACCTTAATTTCCTGGAATCTTCTGGGCCAGTCAAGGCCTCTAACGGGACTGCTTTACCTTTCACAAAGAAACCTCAGTTACAACATCAGATAGTCCCGGATGAAATTTCAACAAAGCACTTCCCGAATATAGTGGGCCAGGTAGCTCAGTCGGTATAGCGACTGGCTACGCGCTGGACGGTCCGGGGATCGAATTCTGGTGGGGGCGAGGTCTTCCGCACCTGTCCAGATCGGTCCTGGAGCCCACCCAGCCTCCTGTACAATGGGTACCGGTTCTTTTCCGGGGGTAAAGAGCGCCCGGGGCGTGACGCTGACCCTTCATCCCCTTCCAGTGTCGTGGTCAAGAAAGAGTAGAGCTATACCTCTACTCCCCCTATGGGCCGTACGGCCTGTACAGAGCCTCAGTGTCTGTACAAGGGTGCACTTTACCCTTTTTACTTTACTCTCCGAATGTAGTACTAAATTCATACTGCTTGAGTGAACTTCCTGGCTGAAGACGAAGAATTTACAGAGGAAGGAAAATATAAATCTGATGTAGGCCATTTTTATATTAAAGAATTTCACATGTCAAAATACCTATTTCTGTAAATATTCCACACCACAACTAGCGGTAAATCCCCTGCATGTAGGGGAGGGCATGAATAACAGAGATAAATTCGCCGAAATATAACTGCCGTTGTAGGTAAGGGACGGTAAGGGAGGAAGTACGTTCAGAAATATATACATATGTAATACCCGAGGTGTGTCACCACCCTGTCATCATGTCTGCCACCCCCCTCCCTGCACTCCTCTAGCGCCACCAGTAAACCTCCCTTCACTCAGTTTCCATCTGCACAATGTGGACAGATGAAATAAAAATGTGTTATTTTTTAAATTTAAAACAAAATCTTGAAATTCGAACGTCACAAAAACCAGATGCCACTGCTGAATGTTGCGGAATGACGCGGAAATGTGAAATCATGAAGATAAACATTTATATGGTATTAACTTCCCCTAGGTTTGTGTGACTGTAATATGGGACACATGTCTGCGGGTCTCGTTTTCTTTTTGTTTCTTCTTATACAAGTATGGCTTTTAGTTTCATCACATTCTTTCATGTTCTGTTGTTTCCATGTTTCATCATTGTATATATGGTTGTATGTTTTGTATGATTTTGTTTAATTTTGTAAATTATTTATTTTTATTGTCAAGTTTATGTATTCTTATTGTTATATATGCTCTCCTCTGTATATTCTGTTTTCACGTACCAATTAGCACTCTTCGGCTACCCTGACTGAAGTTTTTCAGTGTTTTTTCCTCACTTGTAAGGCAGATGCCAGGGTATAACTAGCAAAGACGGGATACTGCCCGCACTCTTCCTAATTAAGTTGTTAATTGTGTTGTTCTTGTTGTTAGTTCTTTTTGTTAATTGTGTTGTTCTATTGTTCATTGTGTTTTGTTGTGTTGTTCTACTATTGTTTGTGTGTAAATGTGTACTGTACTACTGCCACGGGGTGTCAACCCAATTGCAGTTAACAAATATATCATATCATATCCTTTCATGTCACATATCATATCATCATATCAAAACTTTTCTTGTCGGCAAGAAGAAGTTGCAAATCGAATAAGACATACCGCAAAAAGGAGCACATAAAAATTTGTATGTGACACTGGACGTAATGTCGAATAACGTAAGTTTCATAATTAAAAACATCCCCAAAGCTTCCCCTGGCGGTGCCGTGGTTTGACGCTGACGCTACTGCAACCTTGCAGTGTCATCCGTGGAATTTCTCTAAATATTCCTTCACAAATCTCCACAGGAAGAAATTTAAGGGCATGATAGCATGGGAGTGTGTCAAAGATGTTGGTTCACCCCCTGAAATTGACCTCGTATATGTTAAGTGTCTCAGCGTAACTTGAAATAAAAGAAGTAAAGGAGTAGTACCTGAGAAAGAACTATTTACTTAAATGTTAAATTTTGTCAAAAGTGTAGCTGGATAAATGAGATATAAGGCTTATTTCTCCTCCACACACAAAACGTAGAATTGTCATCTAGAACACGTTATTGAAGGAAAGATAGAAGGAGGGATAAAAGTGACGCAATGACGAGGAAGAAGATGTAAGCAATTACTGGATGATCTTATAAGAAAGACAAGGTAGTGTAAATTAAAAGAGGAAGCACTAGATCGCACTTTGTGGAGAACTCGATTTAGAAGAGGATACGGACCTGTAATAAGGCAAATTACATAATGAATCTTAATAATTAACCAACTTAATGCACAAATTCTTGTTTTATAATAATTTTATTATATGCCTCTACATGTTTCGAGCACTATGTGCTTATCATTTGTTGTTTTGCTGGCCGTATATCTCAGTATAATCTTAGTAATTAACCAACTTAATGCACAAATTCTTCTTTTATAATAAATTTATTATATGCCTCTACATGTTTCGAGCACTATGTGCTCATCATCAGGAGGTCAAATTTGTATTATAAAGCATCTGGTGTCATCACACCTGTATGTGGCCGTCCGGTACACAGGTTGATAGAGGATATTTATTGGCTTGGATGGTGAAGACTAAATAAGTAACATTATTCCTCATGCTGTACACAACCTGAGAAAGTGACAGGGCGATTAATGTTCTTTTTGCTACAAATTGCTGCCTAAACAGATTTATATTGCTCAAAAAATACACTAAAGACCACAATCGAAAGGACAAGGACTATATCTTCACGTACTTCGTACTGGACAGTGCTAAGACAGGGACAGGGCTAACGCAGAGAGGAGGTGATAATGGCATCGCACGCGATGAATCGGTACTTCAAAATAACAGCACCGTCACAATCGCCACGCTACAATCTGCCGGTGACGGTTAGAACTGAGAATCTACAGGGTGGACTCAAAGTTCATAGAATGGTTTATGTTTCACTAAGTAAAAAAAAGAAAGAGCTAATATGAGAAAATGTAAAATTCAAGCAATACTTAAGGGAAGAAAAGAAATCAGCTTCTTTTTCGATTTGCGGCGCGAAATTTTGGAAAACTCCGCGTTTCTCCGAATAACGCATGGAGGAAAATCACGGAACAATTAAACAAAAATTTAGTACTATTCTAGAGACATATTCTGACCTGTCCAGACAAAAATGTTATAAATATTTAGTTGCATTCCTGTAAAAAAATATTAATTTATATTGTGGGAACTTCTGAATCATTTATATTTGAACGCCTGCCAACCTAAAATCCTGAATAAATGTATGTGTAATTCTAATAAAATCGTTGTTGACTTTATACAGAAGAGGGAATATTAAGTGAAAATTATAGATACGCCCTTGTGCATGAAAACCCACAGAAATTCTTATAAACTGACGCAAAAAAAAAATAAATTTGTATTGCGTGTTATTTTATTTCTCTTATCTAAAATTCCTGCCAGGCATTTGGTGGCAAATAAAAGCTGGATCCAACAAGGAAAGAGCTAATTTATTTAGATCGCTTACTATAAAGTAATAAAATAACTCAAGAAATTAGAGAATGATAATAAGTTTCTTATACTAAGAAAGCTTGAACCTCGAGAAGAAAAGCAGCAGGTTTCTTCGAAACGTCGGGTTAATAAACCTGCTAGGCAGCGTAATAAACCAGAAGACACGAATATTTAACTTTAAAGGTACGATAAATTCAAATCTTGCATAAATATGCGTAATTCAGAAGTCATATTTGTGGCTTTTATATGGAAGAAAACACAATTTTTTTAGGAATGTAGGATACACGATCACCCTTCGTCGCTTTATTTTACCGACACGCTCAGTCTGGTAGGTGATCCTCTTTCGGGAAACGGGTGTGTTTCACCGAATCACGTATAGTTTCAATTATTTCTTTTAATTGTTGCTTTATTTACTCAGTTTATTCTTTATTTAAATAATAGAGCGCTATATCCAGTTAAATAACCATATAATTTCTAGGAAACTGACACAGTCACTTCTCTGTACTCCCATTTTCACCACACTCGTACGCGACTGCTTTCACACTGGCCTGCTAGCGTCCGTTGTCCGCTGCTAACGTTTCTCATTCAGATCTCTCCCCTCCTACCTATCACCAACGGTCCTGAATATACGTTGACAGAATAACCCTTTAAAGACGAAGCGCAGACTGCTTTATTTAAAGACCCAGTCCGTACCGCGCTGTAAACACTTTTCATATCGGTTATAAAAACCAATCAGTTTATGCTGTAAGTGGCACAAGTCGCTGTTTGTTCTCAGATAAATATAAAACACATAAATTCAGTGTGGGCAGAGCGTACAGTTGTTGAATGTTAAACTGGTGGTGCATCACGTGACCAGTGTATGAATGTATTATGTATATTTATATTATAATTCTTCAAATCACCTTGCATATGCTAACTAATGCCATCAGTAGGCAATAACTGTGTGTATAACATTATCCCTTTAAAGACGAAGCTTAGACTATTTTATTTAAAGCCCCAGTCCCTACCGCGTTGTAAACACTTTTCATCTCGGTTATAAAAACCGATCATTTTGTGCTGTAACTGGCACAAGTGGCTGTTTGTTCTCAGATAAATACAAAACACATAAATAAAGTGTGGGCGTAATGTCAATTCTTAAGTTTTAAGCTTATTGGTGTAAGCAACGAATAGGCTTTAAAAGGTTATAAATTATGGTCATTGAGCTGAGATACTGCAACAAACTGGCGCACAAGGCAACTACTGATACATGCAAGAGCAAACGCATTGCCCGAGCTGACGCTGACCCAATCAAAACAAAAAGAAAGAGGAGAGAAGTTTCCTCCTATGCCAAGTCTGATTTCAAGGAAATGGACGCTTTTAAACAGTACCTAGACACTGTACAAGCAATAAAACGGATTATACTCTGTCGCTACTGTTGGCGAATACCTTCTGATATAGTATTTAAATTTCTGAACTCTGAGTTCAAAAACTGCGAGGGTTTGCTTCTTGGAAATGATACAGGACAGAAACCAATTATTTTATCGTTGTTCTGACAATCATTAAGCGTGGGTTTTTGTTTAGAGGAAAGCAGGTATCCATGGTTACAGGAAAAAATGAGACGCGATATAATGGAACTCTGGGTTTTGTCAGTTTATAGTGGGATATCATTTTTATGTAACAGCTCACTTCTTTCTCCCCACAGGACGTTTGGCGTGACGGCAGGCAGCCCAAGTCTGTCCGCTATTGCATTTTGTCAAGAATCGTGCTGCAGTGGTAGTAAAATATTGCAGTTAACATTATGGTCTTTATCGCCATATTTAAAGAAGGTCATTTAATTAGCACATCAACCAATGCACATACATAAAATTTCACATTAAAACACTTAAAATCGTTCCAACATGTTTCGATCCTAAGATCATCTTCAGGGAGCTAAACCGTTCCTTGCTGAAGTCACGTTTTAAAAACACTCACTGGTAAATTTCTTATTATCTTCATACTTGGAGGTGGCCGTCCCATGCACGGGACGGCCACCTCCAAGTATGATGATAACAACAAATTAATCAGTGAGTGTTTTTAAAATGTGACTTCAGCAAGGAACGGTATAGCTCCCTGAAGATGATCTTAGGATCGAAACATTTTGGAACGATTTTAAGTGTTTTAATGTGAAATTTTATGTATGTACATTAGTTGGTGTGTTAATTAAATGACTATGAAATGAACGGTGGAACGATAAAGATAAAGGTCATATTTTTATCGATATATTCTCCACATTAAACACATGTTTATCCATCTAATGCACAATACATAATATGTAGATACAATTAAAATTATAAAATATTTACAAGTGCTCCATCATGTTTCGGATCACAGTGGATCCATCATCAGGGAGCCTTGTACAGTGCTTGGTTAAATATTACAAGAATGATTCGTTCTTTTAATTTTTAGCCAAGCACTGTACAGTGATCCCTGATGATGGCTTTTCTGTGATCAGAAACATGTTGGAGCACTTTTAAATATTTTATAATTTTAATTGTATCTACATATTATACATTGTGCATTACTTGGATACTAAAGTGTTTGTCATTCATGCACAGTGCAAACATGAATATTCTTCACATATTTTAAAACTATAAACATGGTTATACATATTTTATTCCCAAGACTGTCCACCCATATCACAATAAAAATTGCAAGGTTTTTATAACTTCATTCTTTTATTCTACCTAATTATGTCATATTAGGCCGAAACAATTAGCTACATGTAGCATAATAGACTGGTGTGCCTTCATACACAGTGAACTACACACACGCACAACGGGTCAGAATATGCTGCCATAACACCGAACTTGTCCATGTCAACGGGCACGATAGAATCATTCTTGTAATTTTTAGCCAAGCACTGTACAAGGCTCCCTGATGATGGATCCCCTCTGATCCGGAACATGTTGGAGCATTTTTAAATATTTTATAATTTTAATTGTATCTGCATATTATATATTGTGCATTAGTTGGGTAATAAAGTGTTTAATGTGTTTAAGACTGGTGTGTGTTCACTGGATTTATTGTAAATATAACTTCTGAAACGCACACCAGGAATGAACTATTTTACAATATCTATAATGTTGATCTTAATGTTCTGTACTCACACCCAATATTGTGCGGGTGATAAAATCGAGAAGAATGAGATGGGCTGGGCATGTGGCGCGTAAGGGGGAGGGGAGAGGCGTGTATTGTGTTTTGGTGGGGAAACCTGGAGGAAAGTGACCACTGGAGAGAACCAGGTGTAGATGGGAGGATAATATTAATACGGTTCTTCAGAAGGTGAGATTTGGGGGTATGGACTGGATCGAGCTGGCTCAGGACAGGGAAAGTTGGTGGGAACTTGTGAATGCGGTAATGAAGCTTCGGGTTCCATAAAACGCGGGAATTTCTTGACTAGCTGAGAACCCGTTAGCTTCTCAAGAAGGATTCTGCTGCATGGAGTAAGTAAGTATGCAATTATAGGGTTGATAATGATGAAATTAAAACATGATTTTTAAATCTGACGGTCCTATTGATGGTCATCACGTGGAATGACTGTTTTAGAATTTCTAGCATAGACAGTTCTGCTGACGCGCGAGTAGAAGAGACGTAGCATTTATTTACCAAAAATTCTTGATTTCGTGAATAAGATCAGGTTAAAGGAGCTACCCTTAACGACCGATTCGTCTAGAACTTACAGACTTACCTAAATTTGGCTCCACAAAATCCATCCCCCAAATATTTCTAAAGGTACAGTAGACCTAGAAAGGCCGGGATAGTTCAGTCAGTATTGCGACTCGCTAAGGGCTGAACGGTCCGCGGATCGAATCGCGTTGGTGCGAGATTTTCCGCAACCGTCCAGACCGGCCCTGCGGTCCAACCAGCCTCCTATACAATAGGTATAGGGTCTTTTCCGGGGGTAAAGCGGCCGGGGCGTGACGTTGACCACCCACCCCATCTAGCGCCGAGGTTAAAGAAAGAGTAGAGCTATACCTCTTCTTCTTCTTCCCCCGGTCCTTAGTGACCTATTCTAGGGTGACCTTTACATTTACCTTTACTGCAGACCTAGACATATTGTTACTGGGGTTGAGGTAGTGAATTCAGTCCATTCAAGGTCAAGCCACTTTTCCATATCACGTTGGAAACTACATATACTAATGTTTGGACAGCCTGAGACAACGCTCGCGGTCCTGGAGTAACGTCGAGATTTGATTGAAAATGTTCTGCTGGATGAACAAGGATTGGGATCAGTGGCGTAAATCTGTGATACTTCCATATTTTAACTCTGAGCATCGTAGGCCAAAGAGATCGGACAAGACGTGCGATAGAGCACACCGTTTTTCTTTCTTTCTTTTTTGGTTGTTGTGAAATGCAGTTTGACGCCTTGCCCCCTCCGATGCCCCCTCTTGGAAAAATTATTAAATATTTAAAAATATATATAAAACGAAAATTTCGAAGGCGGTGGGACGCATTGACATGTATGAGCTACTCACAAGGATGACTCGTACTTGTACTTGTACTTGTACTTGTACTCGTACTTGTACTTGTACTTTACGCCAATACATATGTACATTTACGAAAATAACTCGCTCATTTCTTCCTAGAATGAGAATTTTTTTATACAAAATTATACAGAAAATCAGAAAACATGTTTTAATTTCAATAAATATTTCCCCGAAAATGGTACCGCTTTTGAGATAATGTTTAAAAATTAAGGCACAAATACAGTGTCCACGGATGACAATAAAATACGGCACATGCGGTTTGCATGGTGAATAAGGCTACAGAATCGCACAGAAAATATGTAGCACATTTATTTTCCAAGGCAACAGTGGTTACTGCGAACGCGTCTCTGTGTTATGTTTATACGTAAATTGTCTGTGTTTTTATTGTGGCAATCGTAATATGAAAATGCACATGCATTCCCAAAATGACAATGAACTCTTTTGAGTTTATATCCTCTGGGGTTAGGTTAGATTAGGTTAAGTTAGTTTAGGTGTTCTTCATGATGTAAGAATTTCTCCTTGAATGTTTGGGTTGGGTTGGGTTAGGTTAGGTTAACTTAGGTTAGGTGTTTTTCATGATGTAAGAATTTCTCCTTGAATATTTGGGTTGGGTTGGGTTAGGTTAGGTTAACTTAGGTTAGTTGTTCTTCATGATGTAAGAATTTCTCCTTGAATGTTTGGGTTAGGTTAGGTTAGGTTAACTTAGGTTAGGTGTTCTTCATGATACATGTTTGTAAGAATTTCTCCTTGAAAGTTTAGGTTAGGTTAGGTTAGGTATTCTTCATGATACATATTTATAAGAATTTCTCCTTGAATATTTGGGTTAGGTTAGATTAGGTTAGGTTAGTTTAGGTTAGGTTAAGTTAGGTATTCTTCATAATACATATTTGTAAGAATTTCTTCTTGAATGTTTAGGGGTCTTTATGTTTGTATCTGTAAAATATCCTCAATTCCCAAATTACACCAATAATATGCGAATGCAATTATATCCCTTACGTTACTTTTGCACGTTTATAAATTTTTCTCTTGGTTTATATTACATGTTAGAAAAACGATTTTCTATCCAGTTTATACGCATTTCGACTGTGTTTTTAGACCATCTGGTTTAAAAGAGTTGTTAGAATAGAGTTCTTTTCCGATGGTAATAATATTTGTAATGCATTGACTCTGAACTGAATCCTCTGTAGCCTAGCGAGGGATTAACTATTGCATTCGCTCACAAGAGCATAGGATTTGGAAATAGACAGAAAATTGTATTTTAAATATGCAAGATATTAAGGCGAATGAATAGAAGGGACCTGGAAATGAGCAAATGGAGTCTGTAGTTTAGATAAAGTGGGGCAGGGTATGGTAAACTCTTTCTGGTAGGGACCGAAAGCTGGAAATATTTGTCAGAGCCAAGCCAAGCCAAAGTGCTAACTGAGGGCGAAGACTTACGCGAAGCGCAATTCGACGTCCCCATGTCTTAGCCATTCCTGCATTTGACCGCATCTCTGGTCCCTATATCAGACACCTAAACTCTAACAGGGGATATATTTACGCTAACGATTTTGAAGTCAGGCTGAGGGCCTTGACTGACTATGCCAAAGACTAGGACCTAGGTTGCTCTGGACTAAGTATGGGAGGAATAAACTTTGGTTGGAGGTGTACGGCGTTTGTCAGGCGCTTTGGTGAAGCCGCCGCGCCTGGGGGAGGGGAGTGCGGGCCGTGCCAAGGCTTTGCATCGAATACCCTGGCATTTGCCTTACAACTGGGGGAAAAACCACTAGTTAACAGACTGAGTCTAGCAGGGACATAATTACACAGTGATTGGTGCTCTCATTCTAGAAGGGACTGGAAGTGGACAGTGCTAACCTGGGCCCAGTAGAAGCCAAAAATATCTCATTAACCCTTGACCTGCTAACGTGGAGAATATGGTGAGTTCCGAATAATGTTATGAAAGGGCAGATGGGATTTAACTGAGCGTTTCAACGATTAAAATGGACATACACGAGATGTTATAAGAAAATGCGTTATTTTTGAAAGTGAAATGCTGCAATGTGCAGATACTTCGAAAGATACAATTAAACAGGAAAAAAAAAAAAAAATAGATGTCACTTATTATTTTATTGTACTTCTTATAGGCTCAACATGTTTCGGGCATTACTATGCCCATCATCAGGAGCTAGCGACTATAATGTTGATTACCACATTGGTCGTTTCGTTCTTGGTTCGCTCTATGTTGGAGGTTAGGTGAGGTTAGGCTAGAGTAGTGTCCGAGCTGCAGGCTGCAGTCACAGATGTCTTCTCAAGGTGTTATGTTCCATAAAGAGGCCAGTAACAACCCTGGTTTGTGTCCTGTTAAAGACAATAGTCTCTTCTATACAGTCGGACTAGGATCTGAAATGAATTTTCGAGCCTATCTCTGAGTGCTACTAAGACCGCCAGAAATGGATTAACGAATTTATGTAATTCGAAGCTAGTGAACAACGTACTTGAAACAATGAACTAATTTCATAATACTTTTCCCCCTCTATGTCGCTAAGCCCCCAGTGGCCCAAGGCCTCCTCATTACCGAGGCTTCGCGATCACACTCAGACACACCACACTCGGTAGGACGCCTCTAGATGAGTGATCAGCCCGACGCAGAGACCTCTACCTGACAGCACTCAACACTCACAACAGACAGGCAGCCATTCCACCAGCGGGATTTGAACCCACAATCACAGTAAGCGAGCGACCGCAGTACCCACGCCTTAGACCGCGCGGCCACTGAGATAGGCAATAAGTTAAACAGATCAAACTAAGTACTGACACCAAAGAATGGTATTACGTTCCTCTAAAACGTGCGTCTCAGACATTTTTATGGCAAAGAGCCACGACATTTATTGTCCGCTAGTTCGTCGACGGCAACCAGAAAAATAACATTAAGTGTCTGACCGAATGATTATGAAGGTTTTCATAGTACATACAGAATTTCAAAATGTGGCCGCGGGCCACATTAAACAACTTGGCGGGCCGCGGGTTTGGAGACCCTTGCTCTAAAACTTAAGGGCAAATGTATGTACCATCAGATTTAACCCTGAAATTTTTGCAGTTAGCGAATGTAACTCGTACCATAAGAATGTCCCAGTAAACAGTCATTACTTTCCTGTACTGGTACATCACTGAGCGACTGGTTAATCTAACCGAAGTTAATTGTTTTCCGCTTGTTAAAATTGATTATTTAAGTGTTCCCTAAATTTATGTTTGATTCTCCGAATAGTACAATTCTCAGATGAATGAGATGGGCTCGACATGTAATGCATATGAGGGAGAAGTGAGGTTTATACAGGCTTTTGGTGGCAAAACATGAGGGAAAGATACTACTTGGGAGACTTAGACGTAGATGGGAAGATAATATTAAGAAGGATATTCAGGAAGTGGAATATGGGGGTATGAACTGGATCGATCTGGTTCAGGATACGGACAGGTGGCGGGCACTTGTGAATGCGGTAATGAACCTTCGGGTTCCATAAATGTGGGGAATTTTTTTAACTAGCTGAAAACCGGTTAGCTTCCCAAGAGGGACTCTGCTCCATGGAGTAAGTAAGTATTTAAGTGCAGTTCCTCCCTACTAGAACAATTGCTCTACAAGTGAATTCTCTGCATTTTCTTCGAGCTGTTCTTGTCTTTCGACAAATGGCTGAATTCTGGTTACCTTCAAAACAAACGAATGTTCGTTGAATAAAGAGGGACAAACTTGAAGTCACTTGCTTTATTGTTTCATTATTTAATGCTCAACATGTTTCGGATGTTAATACATCCATCCTCAGGAGCTTGCGACTTATTGGTTGGGTTGTTTCATGGGTTGTATTGCTCTGGTGTATTGGTGTTACGTTGTGGTTTGGCTGTGATAGCGCTATGTCCATATCCAGACTTCAGCCTGCATACGGATACAGCACCACCACAGACGAAGCGCAGACCACTTTATTTAAAGACCCAATCCGTACCGCGCTGTAAACACTTTTCATCTCGGTTATAAAAACCAATCAATTTATGCCGTAAGTGGCACAAGTCGCTGTTTGTTCTCAGATAAATACAAAACACATAAATACAGTGTGGGCAGAACGTACGGTTGTTGAGTGTTGAACTGTTGGTGCATCACGTTAAATCACCGCACCCACAACTATCTGATATTTTTCCTTGGGTTAAAATGATTCCTTCCTCAAATCTGCACCTATTTTCTTGTGTAATATTCTGCTCCAGTAAGTTTACAGTTTTAAAATGGTATTTTCCATCAGGCTTTCCCATAAAAACGGTTACGATTCACCCCTTTTCTCCACTGTAGGAATCAGGAAATAATTTGCGTATGGATTCATATAACGGTGACTAGTTGAAGCTTGGAATATAAAGGACAAATGGAAGGTTTCAGTCGCTGCTCTGTACCAGATCAACAGTAGCGATTATGGTGCTGCTGCTGATGGTATGCGAACCACATGTTATATTAGCGCAGACCAGCCACCGATTGAAACTGTCGTGAGGATGAAAATATTATCCATCAAATAAAGTAAGACGTGTCATTTGACTGGAAAAACACGTACGACATTTTTCACATAAAATCTCTTTAGGTTCCGTTTATTCTGAAAATAAATTATTCTATTTCAATCGGAATAAGTAGGACATATCGACTTAGAAGGTTTTTGCTAGTCTAGACCCAAATCAATATGTACACAGTAAACAACTTTCCAGTATTTGATTTTATTCCTTATGTTGTAACTGTGACATTTCTTTCATGTTGGGCTCTTAGAGTAATGGGAAGTTAAACATTTATGCCTATTTGTTTATACGTGCAATTTACGTAAATAAATGTAACGTGCTCAAAAATTTTGAAGTCTGAGTGAAAGTAAATTTTATATCCATTTTCCATTAGAAAATTACTCTTTGGAAGGTTTCCAGGATTCTCCGTTTGTCCTTGTGTTAAGAGTAACATTCAGGTGGAGGCGTTTGTCGTCCATTAATTTAATGATACCGACAGGTAACATTCAAATTATTCGGAGATAAATCTCTCTAAAAGCATCTCCACCCACTACAGACATCACATGGACCGGGCCGGGATCGAACCTAGACGTTGGCGTTGAGAAACATTCAGCTATCAACCTGAGCCACGATTATCTCCAAAACCTAATATTATCCTGAATTTTCTCTATAAAAGTACAGTCCGTACCGCTCAGTAAACACTCCGTCTCGGTTATAAAAGCAACTCAGTTAATGCTGTATAGAGAAATAATCGTTGTTTGTTTCGAGATGGATAAACAAACAACTGCGCTGTATAGCCGAAATGTAGATCTTTGAATATTACGCAGCAGAATGTGGGCTTTAAGGAATAAATAATCATTCTTAATAGGCTGGCGCTTCATTAGAATAATGGAAATAATTGTAATTGAGAAAAGAGGTGTCTGCTTTGGTGTTAATCTAATAGTATGGTGTGTTGGTATAATGACAATAGTACTGTGTTTTGTTGTGAGGATAATAGTATTGTGTTTTGGATTTAAGGTTGTGCGTTGTAATTGTGGTAATAATAATGTGTCTTTGTATATTATGAAAATATACTGTGGGTTCTTATTGCTATAGTAGTATTGTGTGTTGTTATTACATTAACTGTATTGTGTGTTTTGTGGTAATAGTATTGCGTTTTGTTATTGTGATAATAATACAGTGATATAGCGGCTAACGAGTGAACCTGCTAACGAATTTTTCGGCTAACGAAGATTTTTTTCGCTGTTTTTCGAAATCGGCTAACGAATATGGATTCGGCTAACGAATGTTTTAGTGGATGCGCGCGCTAACATAAAGCAGCAAACATGAACGGTTGGGCCATTCCAGGAGCTCGTTTGAGCTAACGAATGTGATTCTGGAACGAATTATCTTCGTTAGCCGAGGTATCACTGTACTGTTTATGAATATTATGATAATAGTACTCTTTGGATTTATTATGATAATAATACTCAGTTGACTTTTTGATAATACTATTGTGTGTTGGTATTAAGATAATAGTACTGAATGCTGATATAAGAATAGTTCTTGTTACATGATCATAGTACTCTGTTGCCGTTAAGACAATAGTATTGCAGGTTGGTATTTTGATAATGGAACTGTGTGTTTTTGTAATAGTACTCTGTTTGTGTTAATATATTACACAATGGTAGTGTGTTGTTATGGTAATAGAACTGTTTGTTATTATTATTATTATTATTATTATATTAGTATTCTTTGTTGATGTAATGATAATAGTACTCTGTGTAGGTATTACTGTGTTAATATTACGATAATAGTACTGTTTTATTTATTTTGATAATCATCTTATTTGTCCATATGATAATAGTACTGTGTTGTTACACTGTTGCTAATATGATAATAGTAATTTGTGCTGATATGATGTTAGCACTGTGTTTATATTACTGTGTAAACCTTTTGACGCCGGAATTATTTTTTAATTTTAGCACATTCTGTATATAAAATGTGAATAATACAGGAAACAAATACGTTAGATTTATGAAACAAACTGTATTTTGAAGAGGAAAAACCGGAGAGTATATACCGTGATCAAAATATTCAGTACCTATATTTTTTAATAAATATATAAAATGCAATGTTTAGAGGTTAGCGGTGCGGTACGACCACTATAGTCGTCGTTAGGCGTCAAAGGGTTAATATTATGAAAATAGTCGTAGGAAAGGAAGCTGAGGGTGTTTGAGAAAAGAACATGGTGTTGAGGAGGGACGAAGTAACGGGAGAATGGAGGAGATTGCATAACGAGGAGCTAAATGATTTATATTGCACACCCAATATTTTGCGGGTGATAACATCGAGAAGAATGAGATGGGCTGGGAATGTGGCGCGTATTGGTGAAGAGATGGGGTGTATAGGGTCTTGCTGGGGAAACCGGAGGAAAGGAGACCAATGGGGAGACATAGGCGTAGATGGGTGGATAATATTAGGATGGATCTGCAGGAAGTGGGATGTGGATATATGGACTGGATTGGGCTGGCCGAGGATAGAGACAGGTGGCGGACGCTTGTGAGTGCGGTAATGAAACTTCGGGTTCCGTGAAATGGGGGGAATTTCTTGACTAGCTGTAAAACCATTTAGCTTCTCAAGAAAGACTCTGCACCATGGAGTAAGTAAGTAAGTAGCGTGTCTTGGTATGTTGATAATACTACATTGTTGTGATAAGATTACTGTACTGCGTTGGTACTATGACAGAAGTACACTTTGTTGCTATTATGCTATTATTATTCTGTGTTTTTATCATGATAATAGTACATTGATTTTATATTATTGGTTTAATATTATGATAATGGTAGTGATTTTTTTATTTTTATAATAATACTGGGTTTCCTACGATTACGTTACGGTGCGGATAATAATATAACAGTAATCTCTGTAGCTATTATGCTATTAAAACTTGTGCTTGTATATGATAATAGTAATTTGTAATAATATTACCGTGTTAATATATGATACAAGGACTGTGTCTTGATATTTTGATAAGAGCGCTGTGTTTTGATAAGATTACATTAATGCGTAGGTATTTTAACAATAGTTCCTCTATCTATTATGCGATTTTTACTTGTGTGTTTATATTACGATAGAATTTTGTATTTTATTACTGTGTTGATATTACGATAATAGTACTATGCTGGCAATATAATAAGAGTACTGTGTGTTGATATCACAATAGTACTCTGCTGGTACTATGATAACATTACTGGCTGTTGCTATTAAGATAAAAGTACTGTGTGTTGATACGACAATAGTACTGTGATGGTACTATGATAAGAGTACTGGCTGTTGCTATTATGATAATAGTACTGTGTGTTGATATCACAGTAGTACTGTGCTGGTACTATGATAACATTACTTGCTGTTGCTGTTATGGTAATAGTACTGCGTGTTCATGAGGTTTGTCATTCCCGTTGTGTTTTACAATAACTGTGTTAGGGTGTGTATACTTGTCTGACA